>WNFB01000459.1_pt1 | contig 32835 bp, 29 predicted proteins | sample 5400501 | NCBI WGS metagenome assembly WNFB01 (sample SAMN13153341, study PRJNA577476) | soil metagenome | isolation source: 200 cm saprolite under Douglas fir tree site 2 hole 1 | place: USA:California | collected 2015-04-18
CGTGGTCCCGGTGTTCCACACGGCCCCCCTATCGGTCACTGATGGTCACGTGACGGTACCTGAACCGGCAAGTGGCGTATCGTTCCCACCAGCATGGCATCGGGACCCCTTGCGGTCGTCGACTGGCGGCGGCGGACCGCTGCGCTGTACGCGCGGGTCCGTGCCGAACCCGACCCCGAGGTGGCCCACGCCCGATGGTGCGCCGAGCGGGCCGAGATGCTGCGCCTCCATCCGGCCTCGCCGGTGCCGGCCGAGGAGCGGGCCGGCTACCCGGGACCGCCGGTGGCTGGCTACGACCCCGGGCTTCGTTTCGAGGTCGAGATCGAGCCAGCCGAGCCGCAGCGCCTCGAGGTCCCGACCGGGACCGACGGCGTCGTCCCCTTCGAGCGCTTGGGCCGGGTGCACCTGCCCGGCGTCGGCAGCCTCGACGTGTGGTGGCTGGCTTCCTACGGGGGCGGTCTCTTCGTCCCGATCAAGGACGCGCTCGCCGGGGCCGAGACCTACGGTGGGGGCCGCTACCTCATCGACACCGTCAAGGGGGCCGACCTCGGCGGAGCGGACGCCCTGGTCGTCGACCTCAACTTCGCCTACAACCCCTCCTGCGCCTACGACCCGGCCTGGGCCTGCCCGCTCGCGCCGCCGGGCAATGTGGTCACCGTTGCGGTCCGAGCCGGTGAGCTGTACCCGGGGGAGTGAGCTGTACCCGGGGGAGTGAGCTGTACCCGGCCGAGTGAGCTGTACCCGGGGGAGTGAGCTGTACCCGGCCGAGTGAGCTGTACCCGGGGGAGTAAGATCCCCTCCTTGTGATCCGCCACAGAACCGCCGGCAACGTTCTGGCTCCGCTCCTGGTGGCCGCGTTGCTCGCCGCCTGCTCGCACACCAACCCGTCCAGCCTGCCCCCCGGCCCCCAGCTCCTCCAGCAGTCGGGCCAGGCCATGGCCGACGTCACGAGTGCCCACGTCGAGCTCACGTTCGATGGCTTCCTCTCGAGCCTCATCAGCTCGGCGCAGGGTGACGTGACCAGTGACGGCAAGGCGAATGGCAGCTTCGTCCTGGGCGGCACCGAGTTTCCCTTCCGCCTCCTCAAGGGCACCTTCTATCTCAAGCCTCCCACTGGCGCGTGGGTGAGCTCGCCGCCGCCGTACGACCCCGCGGCCCTCCTCGACAAAACCAACGGCCTCCCGTCGCTGCTGACCAAGGCGACCGGCGGCCAGACGCAGACCACCGAGTCGGCCGGCGGTGTGGACGCCTACCGGGTGACGGCGAGCATCCCCACGGAGCTGATCAAGGGCCTCACCGACCTGGCAGCGGGGCAGGACACCCTGAAGGCGACGGTGTGGATCGCCACCAGCGACAACCGGCTGGTGAAGTTCCGCATCCCGTACCGGGCCAAGGACGCGACCGAGGACACCGTGCTGACCGGGACCATCACGCACTTCGGCGTCCAGGTCAGCGTCACACCCCCGGTGTAGGGCAGCGCCCGTGATCCGCGCATGAGCGACGTGGCGGAACGGCGCGCTCGGCGCCTTGCCACCGGCGCCTCCGGCACCGCGGTGCTGCTCGCCTCCCTCGACGCCTACGTGGTCGTGGCGATCCTGATCGACATCGTCGGAGACCTCAACATCCAGCTCAACCACCTCGAGCGGGCGACGCCCATCATCACGGGGTACCTCCTGGGCTACGTTGCCGCCATGCCGCTGCTCGGGCAGCTCTCCGACCGCCTCGGCAGGATGCGGGTGCTGCAGGGATCGCTTCTGGTCTTCGCCGCAGGCTCCGCAGCCTCCGCCCTCGCCCACAGCCTGGCGGTCCTCGTCGCCGCCCGGGTCCTCCAGGGGGCGGCGGCCGGGGCCCTCCTGCCCGTCACCTTCGCAGTGATCGGCGACCAGTGGGACGTCCAGCACCGCCCGGTGCCGCTCGGGATCGTCGGCGCCATCCAGGAACTGGGCAGCGTCCTCGGGCCGCTCTACGGGGCGCTGCTGGCTGCCGCAATCGGGTGGCGGGGACTGTTCTGGGTGAACATCCCTCTCGCCGTCGCCGCAGCCGCCGTCATCGGGCTCACCCGGCCGGGCCGTGGGCCGCGACCCGACCAGAAGGTGGACGCCGTCGGCGGAGCCCTCCTTGCCCTCGCGCTCGCCCTGATCATCGTCGGCCTCTACAACCCGGACCCGGCGGCAGGGGTCCTCCCGCCCTGGGGCCGCTGGACGGTGGGGCTCGGCTTGGTCGGGCTCGCCGCGTTCGCCGTGTGGGAGCGTCGCTCCCCGGTGCGCCTTGTCGCCCCCGGCCCGGGCCTCGGGCGCCAGTTCGGCGCCACGCTCTCCACCAGCTTCCTCTCGGGCGTGGCGCTGATGGTGACCCTGGTCGACGTGCCCCTGCTGGCCCAGACGCTGTACGGCAAGGACGCGCTCGGCGCCGCGCTCCTCCTCTCGAGGTTCCTGGTGGCGCTCGCCCTGGGAGCGCTGCTCGGGGGGATCCTCGCCCGGCGGGTGGGGGAGCGGCCGGTGGCCTTCGGGGGCCTCCTGGGCGCCACCGGCGGGTTCCTGCTGGTGGGAAGCTGGCCCCTGCAGGTGCTCGCCGCCCACCACCACCTCGGCCCGCTCGTGCTGCCGCGCCTCGACGCCGACCTCGTGCTGGCAGGACTGGGCCTCGGACTCGTCGTGGCGCCGCTGGCTTCGGTGGCGCTCCGGTCATCGAGGGGCGAGGACCACGGGGCTTCCTCCGCCGCCGTCGTGGCGGCCCGCATGATGGGCATGCTCATCGGCATCGGGGCGCTCGCCGCCTGGGGGCTCCACCGGTTCCAGATCCTGACCGCCCACCTCACCTTCCCGGCCCTGCCGTTCGGGAGCCTCGGCGGGACCGCCGACCCGGCGTTCCAGGCCAAGGTTGGCGCCTACACGCACGGCGTGCGCCTGGCCCTCCACACCGAGTACGGGGAGATCTTCCGTATCACGGCGGTCATCTGCGCCGTGGGCGCCCTCTTGGCGCTGGCCCTGGGCCGCCGTGCCGGGCGAGGGGTCCGGGAGGGAGCAGCCCCGTGACCGACGGTCCGTACGTGCTGCAGCCGATCGGCTGGATCGAGTCTCCGTTGGTGGACCGTGACGCGACGCCGAAGCAGGGCGACGAGGGGTCGCCCGACGCCTGGCTCGTGTTCGATCCGGCCGTGAGCGAGGGGCTTCGAGACATCAGGGCCGGTACCGACGTGATCGTCCTGACCTGGTTGGACCGGGCGCGCCGCGACCTGCTGGTCGTCCACCTTCGCGGAGACGTGGCCAGACCACAACAGGGGGTGTTCAGCACCCGCTCGCCCGACCGGCCCAACCCGATCGGGCTGCACCGGGTGTCGATCGAGGCGATCGACGGCGCACGCATGCGGGTGCGGAACCTGGAGGCGTTGGACGGGACACCCATCCTCGACGTCAAGCCGGTGCTCGCCCAGGCAGACGAGCGGTGACTACGACGAACAGGCCCCCGTCGCCACCGCGGCCGCCTGGGCTTGCGCCTTGTCGATTTCGGGTCCCACTTCCTTGCCGGTGAGGGCGAAGCCGACGTTGGGGAGGTAGACCGACGCGGAGAAGACCACGCCGACCACCTCGCCGCCGGGCTTGACGAACGGGCCGCCGGAGTTGCCCGGACGGACGTCGGCCTGGATCTCGTAGACGCTGCGGGTGGTGACGTTCTGGTTGTAGATGTCGCGGCCGACGGCATCGATCTGGGTCAGCAGCGCGGCGGGGACCAGCGTGAACCTTCCCCCGCCCGGGTAGCCGAGGACGGCACCGGCGGTCCCCCGTGGGGCGGTCGTGCGTTCCAGCGGGAGCGGCTTGGCGCTCGCCGGCAGGCCGGTCACCCGCAGCACGGCGATGTCGACCTCGGGATCGAAGAGGACGACCTTCACGTTGCTGTAGCGCCGGTCTCGCTGGTCCAGGAGGAACGGGGAAACGATCCCGGCGACGACGTGGGCATTGGTGACGACCAGCCCGTCGGCGGCGACCCACCCCGACCCGCTCTTGATGCCGCCGCAGCCCAGCCCCTCGATCTTGAACGTTGACGGCCCCGCCACCGCCGCGGCTGCCTGCACCTCGGGCGTCCCGGGGGTGGGCAGCGGTGGGGGCGGCCCGGGTTCCACGCCGGCAAAGACCTGCGGGAGCCCCGACGGGGCGAGGAGGTGGCCGACGGCTGCGAAGACGGCAGGGGCGTTGGGCAGCGTGTTGACGAGCGCCTTGACGATGGCCGACTGGCTCAGCGGACGGGAGATCGACGGGATGCTGACGAGGGAGATCATGGCGGTGATGACCCAGATGGCGAGCAGGGTCGCCGCGACGCCGATCGCCGCCCCGACGCCCGCGTCGAGCGGGCCGAGCATCGTCACCCGCAGCCCGGCGCGGATCTTGGCCCCCACCCGCTCCCCGATGCCGCCCAGCAGGATGGCGAGCCCGAAGACGACGACGATCGCCGTCGTGGTCTTGCTGACGTTGCTGTGGAGGTGGCGGGTCACCTGCGGGGCCAGCACCGCGCCGAAGGCGAGGCCCCCCCAGAACCCCCCGAACGAAAGCAGCTGCACCGCGGCCCCCCGGAAGAAGCCGTGGGCCGCCGATGCGGCGATCGCGAGCAGGATGATGAAGTCAACCACGTTCACGCCGACAGATCCTCCCGGATCCCCCTGTGCGCCAGTACGCCCAGAGAATTGGATGCTGGTTGCAAGCTCAGGCGGGTGCGTACTGCAGGTTCCAGGGCGACTGACCCGGCCTACGGGAGCCTGGGGGCACGCGGGCGTGCCGGGTCGTGGGTCTCGGAGCCCTGGCGGCCTGCAGCACGCACCCTCCCCCTTGCTCAGACCAGGATCTTCTGGTTCTTCCCGATCACCACGACGCCGCTGTCGCTCATGGTGTACCGGCGCCGGTCGTCGTCCGGGTCCACGCCGATCCGGGCGCCCTCGGGGACCACGACGTTCTTGTCGATGATCGCCCCCCGGATGACGGCACCCCGCCCCACCTGCACGCCGTGCATGATGACCGAGCCCTCGACGAGCGCCCCGGAATGCACGACGACCTCCGGCGACAGGATCGAGCCGCGGACCGTCCCGCCGGAGACGATCGCCCCGGCGCAGAGCATCGAGTTGAATGCCTGGCCCCGGCGCTCGTCGTCGTCGAAGACGAACTTCGCCGGGGGGGCGGGCTCGTTCCATGAGTAGATGGGCCAGCTCCGGTTGTAGAGGTTGAAGACGGGGTGGACCGAGATGAGGTCCATGTTCGCCGAATAGTAGCTGTCGAGGGTCCCCACGTCCCTCCAGTACCCGCGGTCGCGGTCCATGGCCCCCGGGACCTCGTTGCTGGCGAAGTCGTAGACGCGGGCGTCGCCCTCCGCGACCATCCTGGGGATGATGTCGCCGCCGATGTCGTGGTCGGAACTCTCGTCGGCGGCGTCCATGGTGACGGCCCGGATGAGCGCCTCGGTGCTGAACACGTAGTTGCCCATCGAGGCGAGCACCTGGTGGGGAGCGTCGGGGAGGCCGACGGGATCGGAGGGCTTCTCCCGGAACGCGGTGATGTTGCGGTGCTCGTCGGGCTCGATCACGCCGAAGGACCCCGCTTCTTCGATCGGGCTGCGGATCGCCGCCACGGTGACCCCCGCCTCCGAGGCGATGTGGTCGGCGACCATCTGGCGCGGGTCCATGCGGTAGATGTGGTCGGCCCCGAACACCAGGATGTGCTCCGGACGCTCGTCGTACACGAGGTTGAGGTTCTGGAAGACGGCGTCGGCGGAGCCCGCGAACCAGCGGGGGCCCCGGCGCATCTGGGCCGGGACGGTCGCGACGTAGTCGCCGAGCATCGTCGAGAGCCGCCAGGCCTGGGAGATGTGGCGGTCGAGGCTGTGGCTCTTGTACTGCGTCAGCACGACGATGTGGCGTTCCCCGCCGTTGACGAGGTTCGACAGGACGAAGTCGATCAGCCGGTAGTGGCCGCCGAACGGCACGGCCGGCTTTGCCCGGTCCGCCGTGAGCGGGGCGAGGCGTTTGCCCTCCCCACCTGCCAGCACCATTGCAAGAGTTCGCATGACATCCCGTCGGTGACTGCCCCCTGAGTCCAGAGGAGGTCCGGAGGGGACGATACCCGCTCCGGCTGGGCCAATCCACCCTTCTGGGGACTCCGGGGCGACTCCCGGACAACGAGCGGGCGAATGGCGGAGCCAGGGAGGACCAAATGGGTGACTACACGAAACTGATCACGCTCGTATCGCTCCTCTGGCGGTGCGCGATCCGGGACGTTCAGCCGACACAAGAAGGGACGTGACGCGTCCGGTGGGGCGCAAGGTTGACCCGAGGAGGCTTCACATGCTGCCGGAAGCTCCAAGCCGGGTGTGGTCTGGCGCCCTCGCGCCCTCCCCCACCAAGCCCGAACACGAGCGCTTGCAGGAGAACGAGCACAGCATCATGTGGGTGCGGTCGTTCGGGATCGCCTTCGCCCTGCTCCAGATCTACGCCGACATCCGGGCCCTCGCCCCCGGTGCGGGCCCGGCCTACCTGAAGCCCGCCGCCTACGGCCTCGTCGCGGGGCTTGCCGGGTTCAACCTCGCCCTCGTCTTCTGGCTCTCCCGGCGCCGCAGCGTCCCTGCCCTGCGGACCACCGGTCTGGTTGCGCTGGTCGCCGACCACCTCTTCCTCATCGGCCTGGTCTGGCTCTACAGCTACCGCATGGACACGACCATGTGGGCGCTCCTGTTCGTCCTGCCCCTGGAGGCCGCCCTCCGCTACGAGGTCACGGGGGCCTTCACCAGCGTCGTGCTGGTGGGGGGCTCCGAGCTGGCACGCCAGGCCATCCGCTACTCGGCCACCTGGCCGACCGCTGCCACCGTCTCGGGGCTGACCTTCCGCGTCGGGGTCCTCTCGGTCATCGGGCTGCTCGCCGGCCTCATGGTGCGCAACCTGCAGCGGGAGCGCCTCCAGGTCGAGCTCCGGGCGGCCCAACTGGTGGGCCTGGCCGCCGAGAAGGAGCACCTCGCCCTCCACGACGTCGTCACGGGCCTGCCCAACCGGGTGCTGTTCCAGGAGGAGGTCGCCGGGGCCCTCGGCACGGCGTCGGCAGACGGGACCCGGGTGGCAGTGATGATCATGGACCTCGACAGGTTCAGGGAGATCAACGACACCCTGGGCCACCACAACGGCGATGCCGTGCTGCAGCTGATCGCCGCGCGTCTCGAGGGGAATGCACCCCAGTCGGCCGTCGTGGCCCGGCTCGGCGGGGACGAGTTCGGGGTCCTGCTCGCCAACGTGCGGGATCCGGGGGCCGCTGCGGCGGCTGGTCGGGCGATCCTGGGCCTGCTCGAGACCCCCGTCTGCATCGACGGGTTCTCGCTCCACGTGGAGGCGAGCGTGGGGGTCGCGGTGTATCCCGAGCACGGGGAGGATGCCGACCAACTGCTCCAGCGGGCCGATGTCGCCATGTACGTGACCAAGGCCGCCCAGAGCGGCGTGGAACTCTACTCGGCGAAGAAGGACGGCTACCGGCCGAGCCGCCTCACGCTCATGGGGGAGCTGCGCCGGGCGATCGACGGGGGCGAGCTCGTCCTCTACTACCAGCCCCAGGTCCACGTCCGCGGGGAGCGCGTCCACAGCGTCGAGGCGCTGGTGCGCTGGCAGCACCCGGTGCGGGGCCTCATCCCCCCGGACGAGTTCATCCCGCTCGCCGAGCGCACCGGCCTGATCCGCCCGCTCACCCAGCGGGTGGTCGAGCTCGCCGTGCAGCAGTGGGCCGAGTGGCGCAGGCAGGGCCGCAGCCTGCGGGTGGCGGCCAACCTGTCCGCCCGGAACCTCCACGACCCCGGGCTGGCCGACGAGATCGCACGGCTCGTGTGGAAGTACAAGGTGCCGCCGGGCCAGCTGGAGCTCGAGATCACCGAGAGCGCCCTGATGGGGGACACGGCACGGGCGCTCGACCTGCTGCCCAAGTTGCGGGCGATGGGCATCCGGCTGGCGATCGACGACTTCGGGACGGGCTATTCGTCGCTCGCCTACCTGAAGCAGATGCCGGTCAGCCAGATCAAGATCGACCGGTCGTTCGTCCGCCACATGAGCGAGGACGCCGCCGACACCGCCATCGTTGGCGGGACCGTGGACCTGGCCCACAACCTCGGCCTGGAGGTCGTCGCCGAAGGGGTGGAGGACCGGGCGACGTTCAACATGCTCGCCGCCCTCGGGTGCGACGTGGTGCAGGGCTGGCTTGTGGCTCCCGCCCTCCCCGCAGCCGACCTGGTCAGCTGGCTCGACCGGCGGGAGCAAGCAAACGATTCGGCGGGCTGAGGCTCCTGCTGAGGTTCCTTCTGCTCAGCTGACCTCGGAGCCGACCTGCTCTCCCGACCCCAGCGGGGTAGCTGCCGACGGGAATGCGCTGGGGTTGGGGTCGTCCTCGTAGGTCCAGTCCGAGCGCTTCTTCTCGTAGTGCAGGTCGAAGTCGAAGACCCCGGTGTCCTCGTGGAATTCGACCAGCTTGGGCAGGTGCGTCACGCCCGGCAGCGGGCAGCCCCCCATCTCAAGGTGCGCAGCGAATTCTCCCACGAAGATCCGCACCAGGCTCTGGATCAGGACCGACTCCGCAGTGGAGAGGTAGCACCGCTGGCCGTCGGTGACCCTGCGGCACGCGGCCAGGATCTCATCGAGGTCTCGCTGCTCGCCCTCGCCGTCGTCGATCTTGTTGAGCAGGCGGGTGATGCGGTCCGACTGCGTCTTGCACGGCACGCACTGTCCGCACGACTCGATGTGCAGGAACCGGGAGAACACCTTCGCCACTCGGACCATGCAGGTCCTGTCGTCGTAGACGGTGTAGCTCGCCGAGCCGAGGCCCGTACCGATCGCAGCGGTGGCGTCGAAATCGAGGGGTGTGTCGAAGTGGGCCGGGATCATGACGGGGTTGGAAGCACCGGGGACGACCACCTTGAACTCGTGGCCGGGCAGGGGCCCCCCGCCGATGTCGTACAGCAGCTGGGTCATGGTGACGCCGAGGGGCAGCTCGTAGATGCCCGGGCGCGCCACGTCGCCGACGAGGGTGAAGATCATCGTGCCCGGGGAGCGCTCGGTCCCCACCTCCCGGAACCAGTCGGGACCGAACCGCAGGATGCCGGGGACGCTTGACAGCGTCTCGACGTTGTTGACCGCGGCGGGGTACGGGTGCTGGGGGTCGGCCAGGATGCCCTGCATGTAGGGCGGGAGGATCCGGGGCAACGGGTCGCGGCCCTCGATGACTTCCAGGAGGCCCCGCTCCTCGCCGAACAGATAGGAGTCGGGGCCGAACCGCAGCTCGAGGGGGACCGGGCCGAGCAGGCCGTACTCCATCATCTCGAGCCGGGCCCGCTCGAGCGCCTTGACCTCGCGGTGGAACCGGCGCTTCAGAGCGACGAATGCCCCCTTGGCTCCCGACGCGTAGGCCCCGATGCCAACGCCCTCCAGCAGCTGGTACGGATTGCGGCGCATGAGCATGCGGTCCTTGAAGGTCGCCGGCTCGCCCTCGGCCCCGTTGCAGCACAGGTATTTGATGGTCGCGGGGTCGCTGCGCAGGGACGCCCACTTGACCCCGGTGGGGAAGCCAGCGCCACCGCGGCCGCGCAGGCCGGAGCGCTTGACCATGTCGATGATCTCCTCCGGCGGGATCGCCAGGGCGATCTGGAGAGCGTCACCTCCGCCGGAGGCCAGGTACTCGTCCAGGGACTCGACGGGCTTGTCGGGCAGGACGCGACCGGGGATCACGTAGCGGTGCTCCGTGACGGCGGTCTCGGATGCTTCAGGCATGGGCTCTCGTTCTCCTCTGCGGGTAGTCTCCGGGTCGGCCCTCCCTCCCTTCTCCCAGCGATGCTGCGCTCGGAGCAGGGGGAGAAGGGGGCCAACGTCGTTCTACCCCGGCAGGTTAGCGGAAAGGGCAGACAATGGTGGCGGGCGGGTCGGACGCCGTCGAGGTTCCTCTGGTCGTCGTGGGCGGGGGCCCGACGGGCATCGCTGCGCTCGTCCAGGCCGGCCTGGAGGGCATCGCCGCCGTCGGGTTGGAGGCCGGGCCGGGGCCGACGACCTCGATCCGCGAGTACCTGAACGGGCTCGTGCTCATCTCCCGGCCCACCGACTACGAGATCGCAGGCATCCCCCTCGACACCCGGGACCCCGACCAGCTCACCCGGGAGGAGGTCCTCCACTACCTGGGCCGGGTCATCAACTACGGGGGGCTCGACCTCCGGTTCCACTCGCCGGCGCTGGAGCTGCTGCCGCGCGATGGCGGGGTCCTGGTGCGGACGCCGGGCCACGACTGGCTGGCCCGCAACGTCGTCGTCACCGCCTGGTACCGGCGCCGGCCGCCCCCTCCCTCGCTGGTGAACCCGGCAAGTGGCGTGGAGGTGATCGAGACGCTCCACGACCCCGTGGTGGTCGCCGGCCGCCGGCCGGTCATCGTCGGCGGGGGGATGTCGGCCTTCGAGCACGCCACGGCGGTCATGATGCACGGGCAGGCCGTCACGATCGTCGCCCGCCACCGGCTCCCCGCGGCGTTCCGCACGCCGCACTTCGAGACCCTCGTGGCCGACACGGGGTCCGGGATCGTCGAAGGGGCGACGGACCTGGCGCTGGAGGAAGGCCTGCTCGCCTACCAGGGGGGCGACGAGGCCGGATCCGTTGCCTGCGACGTGCTCATCCCCTGCCTCGGCCACGAGGTGGACCCGCGGGTCCTGGCGATGCTGTCGGCATCCGGCGTCCTCACGGAGCAGGAGATCGCCCAGACGATAGCGTCGCCGACCCCGGACACGATGATCCGCCACGGCGCCAGCGTCCCCGAGGCCATCCAGGCAGCCCTCGTTGCCTGGCCGGATTTCCGCACCCGCCTGCTCGGCGGCGTGAACGGGATCCGCCTCGCCGGCGGGGGCCTGCACATCGGTGGCGCCCACTCCGGGGTGCGGGTGTCGATCAACACCGCGGTGGTGGCGGTCCGGGACATTGCGGGGCACGCGCCGCCCGACTACATGGCCGCAGGCCCCCTGCCCATGGCCCTGGCCCGCTGGGTGCAGCGGCCGCCGCCGGAGGCCCCGTGGAACCTCCTCAGGGCCATCCGGCCGCTGCGGATCGCCGCCTGGACCCGCACGAACATGGCGATGCGCAGCCGTGACTCCTTCGAGGCGACCCCCAGGCCGGTGGCCGCCGGGTCGCCGTTCCTGCTGGCCCCCAAGCCGGAGGACCCGCGCCTGGACCGAGTGCTGGCCATGGCCGACGGGTCGACCTCGGTGGGGGAGATGGCGGCAAGCCTGGGGATCTCGGACGACCGGGGCCGCCACGAGTTGACCCGCCTGCTGCGCTACCTGTGGTGGAACAACGCCCTCACCTGGCTGCCGCCGGCCCCGTGACCGGAACAGGGCTGGGCACGCCCTGGCCGGCGTCCCGCCGTCCGCTTCAGACGAGCCGTTCGAGGAATGCTCGGAGGGCGGCCCGGCAGGCCGGCTGGTCGGACATCCAGCCCTCGACGTGGGCGGCCCCGGGCACCGGGACGTAGGTCACGAGGTCGGGCCGGGCCGCGGCGTAGGCGGCCGACGTGGACGCCGGCACCGTCTCGTCGGCGTCGCCATGGATGATGAGCACCGGCACGGCAAGGTCACCCGCCCGGCCCACCTGGTCCAGGCGGTCCCACCGGATCCCGGTGCGCAGGCAGGCGAGGCGCTTGGCGAGTCCCAGGACGATCGGTGGGAGCCTGATCTGCTCGCCCGCTAGCGCGAGGACCGGCGTCCAGTCCAGCACCGGGGAGTCGAGCACCACGGCTTTGACCGACGCCGACAGGGGCGAGCGCTCCAGGAACTGCATGACGATCGCCCCGCCCATCGAGTCGCCGAAGGCGATGACCTCGCGCGCCCCCTGCGTCTGCGCCTCGAGGACCGCCGCCTCGAGGTCGAGCCATTCCGAGTCGCCCAGGTGGTACAAGCCGTCCGGGCCGGGCGGGGCGCCGGCGTCGTTGCGGTAGCTGATGATGAGCGACGTGATCCCGAGCGGGTGCAACTCGGGCACGAGGCGCAGCATCCCGGCCCGGGTGCCGCCTCGTCCGTGCACGACGACTGCCCAGGGGCCCCCGGGCCTCCCTGCGGGGACGACCCAGGCCGGCATCGTCCCAAGCGGCGTGGGGATGCCGATGTCCTCGAAGTCCAACCCGAAGGCTCGCCGGGGGTCGCCCTCGTAGGCGTGCCGCTTGGTGCGGGTCCGCATCCCCTCCGCCAGCCTGGTGCCTGCCCGTTCGGTGAGCGCCCGGCGCACCCCGCCGGTCGCGGGCGTGACCTCGGCGCCGAGCAGCCCGTAGCCCCCCGGCCACTGGAGCATGCAGAGGCCGGGTGCCCGTGCCTCGGGGGTCGCCGGCAGGGTGATCGTGTCGGGGCCGAGGGCGAGGACCCGGAGCGTGTAGGGGTCGCCGGAGCGAGCAGGCTCCAGCAGTTCGTTCGCGCAGTGCCAGGCGGCCCCGAGCAGGCCGAGCGTGCCGGTGCCGAGCGCCACGCCCAGCCCCGTGGCCGTCCGCCGCAGCAGGGCTTCCGCGGGCCGGAGACCCTCGGGGGCCTTGGCGGTCCGGGGGGCTGCGCCCTCGCTCAGGCCCTCTCCGCCTCCAGTGCCGTGCGCACCTGGCGCTTCAGCCGGAAGAGGATCGCCGCCATGCCCCGCAGGCGCAGCGACGAGATGATCTCGGACAGCCCCATGGCGTCGTAGAAGTCGTCGGGCGTCTCGAGGACCTCCTCAGGGGTGGCGCCGTTGAGGCCCGAGGCGAGGATGCCGGCGAAGCCCCTGGTGGTCGGGGCCTCCGGCGGGGCGTCGAACCACAGGCGCATCCGGCGGTCCTCTCCCACCTCGCTGGCGAGGAAGAACGGCGTCTGGCACTCCACCACCTGCTCCATCGCCTGGCGGTTGTCCTTCAGGCGGGGCGGCAGCGCGGGCAGGCCCCGGGAGTACTCCAGCAGGGCCTCCAGGCGCAGCTCACGGGGAGCGTCGGCGAAGAGGTCGACGATGTTCTGGAGGGCGGGTGGCGTGGCCATGTGGGTACGTTCAAGATACCCGGCGCCGCCTCTCCTCGGTTTTACTGCATTTCTCCGGGCCCGACCGTCTGGTCACCACCGACTGGCTGGCCGAGCACGCCAACGACCCAGGCCTTGTGATCGTCGAGTCGGACGAGGACGTCCTCCTGTACGAGACCGGCCACATCCCGGGTGCGGTCAAGGTCGACTGGCACACGGACCTGCAGGACCAGGTCGCCCGGGACTACCTCGACGGCGAGGGCAACGCCCGCCTGCTGTCGGCGAAGGGGATCGGCCGCGACGACACCGTCGTCTTCTACGGGGACAACTTCAACTGGTGGGCCGCCTACGCCCTGTGGGTGTTCAGCCTGTTCGGTCACCCGGACGTGCGGCTTCTCGACGGCGGCCGGACGAAGTGGATCGCCGAGGGCCGGCCGATCACCACCGAGGCCCCGTCCCGCCCGGCAGCGGACTACCCGGTGGTCGAGCGCAGCGACGAGGCCATCCGGGCGTTCCGGGACGATGTGCTGGCCCACATCAAGGCGGGCGAGCACCTCGTCGACGTCCGGTCGCCGGAGGAGTACGCCGGGACCAAGCTCCACATGCCCGAGTACCCGCAGGAGGGTGCCCTGCGGGGTGGCCACATCCCCGGCGCCGCAAGCGTGCCGTGGAAGAGGGCAGCCAACGAGGACGGAAGCTTCAAGACCACCGACCAACTGCGGGCGATCTACGAGCAGGAGCAGGGCCTGTCGTCCGACGACGACGTCATCGCCTACTGCCGAATCGGCGAGCGCTCCAGCCACACGTGGTTCGTCCTGACCCACCTGCTCGGCTACAGCAAGGTCCGCAACTACGACGGCTCGTGGACCGAGTGGGGCAACTTGGTCCGGGCCCCCATCGAGCGCCCGGGTCTGCCCGTCTCTCCACCCCTCTAGTGCACGTCTAGAAGGGCTGATAAGCTTCTTTGTGTGGAAAGCAGCAATAATTACAGGTATTAACACAGAGAAGAGCCGGGGAAGGGCGGGGCCTCGGCGGCGCTCAAGCCGAGGCCCGTCACCCGGCCGAGGCCGCCGGGATGTCATCGCCTACTGCCGCATCGGCGAGCGCTCGAGCCACACGTGGTTTGTCGTGACCCACCAGCTCGGCTACGGCAACGTCCGCAACTTACGACGGCTCCTGGACCGAGTGGGGCAAACTGGGCCGGGCCCCGATCGAGCGCCCCGGCCTACCCATTTCGCCACCCGTCTAAAAGCGTTGGCGTGGGAGGTAGCCGGGATCCACCGTCGAGCTCCGTTCCTGGGTCTGCTGCGAATGCACATACACGCAGTGACCCTGAGGAGCTCGCAAATCGGATGCGTTTCGCCTAAGCAACGAGGGATGCTGGCATCCCTCGTTGAAACCGGTGCTAGCACCCTTTCCCTCAACCACTCCTTTCATGAGAATTGCTGTGACCACCGCAAGTCGGCCGAAGGCCGCTTGCGTTCAGCCGTAGAGAAGTTCCAGGGGGCCTTGACCGTGGCAACGGACGCCAGTGTCCTGACAACTTCGGAAGCCGTGCCCGAAGTCACGTCGAACGCGTTGGCTACGGCGGACGGGCTGTCGACCGAGACCCCGTCAGCCGCACCCGATTTGGTCAGCCGATTTCTCAAGAGTCTCGGGGAGTCGCCTCTTCAGTACGCGTTGCCGATCCTGACGCTGTGCGGCCTTGCCGTCTTCGGGCTGCTGCGGCAGGCCTACGCCGTGTTCTATGACCGGCTTGGCGCTTCGCCGAGCGAACTGGGGTTTGGATATGGGGAGACGCTGGCGCTCTCCGCGGCGGGTGTTGCCTTGACCATACTGGTCGCCCTGCCATTCGTGATCGCCCTCATCATGCTGGTCTGCGCCCGGCGGAGGAGCCATCGTCTGCGCCTCAGCGGGACCCAGACCACCTTGCTCCTCACCTACGTGGTTTTGGCCACGACGTTCACCCTGCTCTTCGTCTGGCCCGTACGTCCTACGGCGACGACCCCGATCGCGGCCCTCCTTCTCAGCAGCTCCACCCTCGTCGCTGGGATAGCGTGGCAGAAGCGCTGCGATCTGAAATCCGTCGTCCGAAGGCTGCCGGTCTGGGTCGTTGTCTTCGTTGTGGTCGACATGCTGGTGGGCTGGTGCATGCTGCTGGTCCGCACAGACTTCGAAGCCAGCCGGGCGTACGAGGGCCGTGCCGTCCACGCCGTCAGCGTGCTGGGCAGCCCCGTCCTAGCGCTGCGAGCGGAACCCTCCCACATTGCGTGGCTGGGACCACAGCCGGCTGGCGTCGCGCCCCTCCCAAGCCACTGCGTGCTCTACCTGGGGGAAGGGGGCGGTGTCGGGGTCTTCTTCGATCCCAAGAACCACTCGATTGCGCGAGTTCCCATCGCCTCGCTCGTCGTCACGTCCCAGGGGGCGGAATCATGCTGAATTCGATCAGGGATCGCGTTTCATCGATCTCACGGTTCCCCGGCTCGCCCCGATGCTGATCGAGACCGGGTTCGAGCTGCCCTTCCCGATCGAACAGTCTTGGGAGTTCCTTCAGGACTTCACTCGCGTCGCGGCCTGCGTCCCGGGTGCCGCGCTCACCGAGATTGTAAACGAGCGCCAAGCGAAGGGACAACTGACGATACGCCTCTGGGTATTGAAGCTGAGGTGTGGCGGCGTGGTAACCGTCATCGAACACGACGAGGAGTCGCACCGAGTCGTTGTCCGGGCCGAGGCAGCCAACGAGGGGGTGGCTGGGAAGGTGCGAGACACGATGACCTCAACTTTGGCGGCTTCCGGCGACGGGACGGTCGTCAGCGTTACCCATGACATCGAAGCCTTCGGGGGCCTTGCCAATTACGGCCGTGCCGTGACCGGCATCGTGCTGAGCGTCCTCACGAAGCAGTTCTCGCGATGTGTCGCAGCCAAGATCCAGGAAGGGGCAAATCAAGAGGTCGAGGGGCCAGAACCTTCTTTGGGCTATTAAACATCAATATGATGTTTATTCACCCAAAGAAGGTCGGACATCGGCGGAGGGGGGGCGGTTAACGGCCCCAGACCACGAAGAGGGGGTCGTCGGGGGAGGGCGGGACCTCGGCGTGGATCTCCCCGTACCCGGCCGCCTCCAGATAGGAGCGGACCAGCATCACGTGCTCCTCGTCGCTGCCCAGCAGCCAGATCGCCACAGCCTTGGTCGGGAAGCAGCGGTTCGAGAACGACACCACGAGGGGCCCACCCGCTCGCACGACCCGGCGGACGTCGGCGAAGACGTCCCACGCCCGGACGAGGTACTGGACGCTGACCGCGCAGACGACGGCGTCGAACGAGGCGTCGGGGAACGGGAGGCGGGGGACCCGATTCAGGTCGTGGACGACGTACTCGTCCAGTTGCGGGTTGTCGGCCATCTCGGCGGCGTTCAGGCCGAGGCCGGTGACGTGGCCCAGGCCGGCCGGCAGATGCGAGCGCCAGGACGACATGAGGTCGAGAACGGCGTCACCCGGAAGCAGGAGGCGGCCATAGAAGGCCCGGAGTGCCTCGATGGCCCCCGGCTCGAGGTGGACCACTTTGCGCTCCTCGGCGTAGAAGAGAGCGTCGTCCGAGGGGTCGGCCCTTGTGAAGGGATGACCGGGGTCCCCTAGGGAATGGGGCTGGTCCACGCGTCGGGGTTAGGGGTGGTCGACCTTGCCGTTGCCCGACGCCCGGCGCTCGATCTCCCGGGCACGGATCTCCTCCCCCGGTGGCCCCGTCAGGGCCTCGGTGAGCCGCCGGACGCGGTCTCGCTCGGAGAGCATCTCCAGCAGTTCCTGCTTCACCTCGTTCGGCAACGCGGCGCCGGCAGCGATGGCGAAGGCGAGGCCCTCGGGCGCCCCCTCCAGGTCGGGGAGGTCGGCCCCCACCTGCGTCTCGGCGAAGGCGGCAAGGCAGTCGGCGACGTCCTGGTCGGTGGGGGGATCCGGGAGATCTTCGAGGTCGCCGACCCGGGCCGTGATGAACGACCTGCCCTCGGTCTCCTCGACGAGGCGGAACCGGGTGGTCCCGGCAACGACGACGTTGAACCGTCCGTCCGGGAAGCGCTCGAGCACCGCTTCGACGCGTGCCCGGGTCCCCACGGGGCTCAGGGCGACGCCCTGCCGGTAGATGAGCCCGAACTCGCTGAAGTTGTCGAGGCACTCCCCGATCAGCTCGCGGTAGCGGGCTTCGAAGATGTGCAACGGGACGCGCTCGCCGGGGATGAGCACCAACTCGAGGGGGAAGAGGCCCAGGTCAGGCACGATCAGACGATCAGGGAAGGGGTCAGGCTGCACAGAACAAACCTCGAAGGGTGGGGCCGGAAGGAGGTATCGACCCCACCTGAACTCGAGGGAAAGGCAGGTGCCAGTGCTACGGGAGCAGTTCTCCTTGGTGCTAGTCCTTGCTGTGGAAGAAGGCAAACCCGAAGGTCGCAATGACTCCCACGACCACCAGGATGATGAAGAACGGCCCGTTTACGAGCGTGTCTGCGAACACCTGCTGTCACCTCCTCCCGCTGCCAGCTGGCTATGAATTTGGGGGAACTATAACAAGATACGGACCCCCCGACACCCTACGGGCGGAGGATGACCTTTCCGAAAAGCTGCCCGGAAGCCATGCGCCGAAACCCTTCCGCGGCGTCCTCGAGGGGAAGGACACTGTCGATGACCGGACGGACACCGGTGACGGCCAGCATCTTGACCATCGCCGCAAGCTCGTCGCGCGTGCCCATCGTCGAGCCGATCACCCGAAGCTGGCGGTAGAAGATCCGTTTGAGGTCGGCGGGCGGCTCGGCCCCGCTCGTCGCCCCGATGCTCACGAGCGTCCCCCCTGGGACCAGCGACTTGAGGGAGTGGGACCAGGTGGCTTCGCCCACCGTGTCGATGACGGCGTTGACCCGGTCGGGCAGCCGGGCGCCGCTCGCGAAGGCGCCGTGGGCGCCGATCTCGAGAGCCCGGGCGCGCTTGGGCTCGGACCGGCTCGTCACCCAGACCCGGAAGCCACCGGCCCGGCCGAGGAGCGTCGCCGCGGTCGCCACGCCGCCGCCGGCGCCCTGGACGAGCACGGTGTCGCCGGGGCGGATCCCGGCCTGGATGAACAGGGCCCGGTAGGCGGTCAGCCAGGCGGTCGGCAGGCAGGCCGCTTCCTCGAAGGAGAGATCGGGCGGTTTGCCGACGAGGTTGCACCGGGGGACCGCCACCCAGCCCGCCATCGTCCCGTCGTAGCGTTCGGAGAGGAGGGAGAAATCGGGGGCGAGGGTCTCGCCTGCCCCGGACTCGGAGCTGATCACCGCATGGACGATGACCTCCCGGCCGTCCTCGGCGATCCCCGCGGCGTCGCAGCCGAGCACGATCGGCAGCCGGCCCGGGTCGACGCCGACGCCTTGGAGGGTGAAGAGGTCGTGGTAGTTGAGGGCGGCGGCGACCACCCGGACGGCCTCCCACCCCTGGGGCGGCTCGGGCTTGTCCCTCTCGGCGATGGCGAGGCCGGCGAGGGGGTCGGCTGGGTCGGTGCGGACTGCCAGGGCGGCGAGCATGTGGCGGCTATTCTAGGGGGGCCGGACGCGCTACCGGCGCCGCCTCCAGGCGGCGCCGGTAGCGTGGAAATGAGGTGACTAGCTGCTGGCCGTGGCGGTCGGGGTGACCGGCTTCGGGGTCTTCAGGGCCTTGAGGTCGGCGATGACCTGCCTGGCGTCGCTGCGGGCCTGTACGAAGTTGGTGTGTGCCGTGCCCATGTCCGTCCGGGCGCTCTTGACGTTCTGCTCGTCTGCCTCGAAGTCGGAGGGGTTGAGCGGCAGGGCGAAGTTCAGCAGCGTCGGCACCGGTGCGGCGGCGCCGACACCCGCGCTGGTCGCGGCCTTCAGGTTGTTGAGGTCCCGCTGGGCGTCGCCGACGTCCTTGCCCGCACCCTTGGCCTTGTCGATCGCTGCCTGCAGCTTGGTGGCGAGATCGGTCAGCTTCTGGCCGATCGTCACCGAGGCGTCGCTGGCGATCATCAGGTGGGCCTTGGGGAGCATGAGCAAGTACACCCGGTAGTGCTCGACGATGCTCTTGCAGTCCGCCACCAGGGTGGCCCGGTCGGTGTCGCCGGCGATCTTGACCCGCAGGGCTGCGAGCCCCTCGTTCTCGGCGGTGATCTCGCCAAGCAGCGTCGCCTTGTGGCCTGCGGTCAGGTAGGTGTTGTTCGACACGGTGCCCTGCAGTTCACCGAGCGAGGTGAGGCGCCGGTCGATCGCCCCCTCGCAGGCCTGCTTCAGGGTGTCGAGCGTCTTGACGGCCCGCGGGGCACCGGGTGTGACCGTCGAGGTGGGGCTCCCGGCTGCGAGTGCGGCGCTGCCGAAGCCGAGGACCAAGCCCCCAGCGACGACGAGGGCCCCGATCCGGGTGGCCATGCTGTGCGTCTTCATTGCTGCCTCCTCTTCTCCAAACTGCTTCGTGGGTGATCCGTCACTTGCTCGGGACGTCGTTCTCTCCCGAGTTGGTGGCCTGGTCCATCGTCGGGAGGTCGCTCTCGATCTGGCTCAGGGTCTGGTCGGCGGCCTGGCTGTCGGCCGTCACCTGCGGGTCCTGCGTGGGTCCTTCTGCCGGAACGACCGGTTGGACCGCCGGTTGGACCGTCACCGGTTGGACCGTCACCGGTACCGGGGTGGCGCCGGTGGAGCCGGTGGAGCCGCGAACGACGGTTCGGTTGCCGGGTGTGCATGCGGCCGCAAGTGCACCCACGAGGACCAAGCCGGTTCCCGCTTTCCACATCCTGCTGCTCGTGATCATCGGTTAAGCCTCCTGGTTGTGACGCTCTCTACAACGGAAGCGCAGCGCCTCCACAAGGAGATACGGTTCGCCGTGTGAAACCCGTGTGAAGTCGTGGTGATGGGCGGGTGAAGTTCCGTCTGGGTATGTAAGAGTCGGCAGGGCCTGGCAGCATCGGCCTGGCAGCATCGGTCTGGCAGCATCGGCCTGGCAGCAGCGGTAGGGGGGATCGGGTGAACGAAGGCGAAGTGGCACAATGAGCGCTGTGACCGTCTGGCCGGGGCAGGCTCTCCCGCTCGGGGCATCCTTCGACGGAGCGGGGACCAACTTCTCGATCTTCTCCGAGGTGGCGGAGCGCGTCGACCTCTGCCTGTTCGGCGAGGACGGCCGGGAGACCTGCATCCGGCTCCCCGAGAAGACGGGGTTCTGGTGGCACGGCTACCTTCCCACCGTCCGCCCCGGCCAACGGTACGGCTACCGGGTCCACGGCCCCTACAACCCCAGCGAGGGGCACCGCTGCAACCCTTCGAAGCTGCTGCTCGACCCGTACGCCAGGTCGATCGACGGCGAGGTGACGTGGGACCCCGCGGTGTTCCCCTACCGCCTCGGCGAGAGCGACGACGTGGTGGAGGAGACCGACAACGCCCCCTTCATGCCCAAGTCCGTGGTGATCAACCCCTTCTTCGACTGGTCCACCGACCGCCCCCCCCGCCACCGCTGGCACGACACCGTGGTCTACGAGACACACGTCAAGGGCCTGACGAAGCTGCACGCGGGGGTCCCGGAAGAGTTCCGGGGGACGTACGCCGGCCTCGCCACTCCCGCGGTGGTCGACTACCTGCGCCGCCTCGGCGTCAGCGCCGTCGAACTGCTGCCCGTGCACCAGTTCATCCACGACAGCCACCTCGCCGAGAAGGGGGTGCGCAACTACTGGGGCTACAACTCGATCGGCTACTTCGCTCCCCACAGCGAGTACAGCGCCGGGGGCCAGGACGGCGAGCAGGTCCAGGAGTTCAAGTTCATGGTGAAGACCCTGCACGAGGCGGGCATCGAGGTGATCCTCGACGTGGTCTACAACCACACCGCCGAGGGCAACCACCTGGGCCCGATGCTGTCGTTCCGGGGAATCGACAACGCCGCCTACTACCGGCTCGTGCCCGAGGACCGGCGCTTCTACAAGGACTACACCGGGACCGGCAACAGCCTCAACATGCGCCACCCCTCGGTGCTGCAACTCATCATGGACAGCCTGCGGTACTGGGTGACCGAGATGCACGTCGACGGATTCCGGTTCGACCTCGCCGCGACCCTCGCCCGGGAGCTGCACGACGTCGACCGCCTCTCTGCGTTCTTCGACCTCATCCAGCAGGACCCCGTCGTCAGCCAGGTCAAGCTCATCGCCGAGCCCTGGGACGTCGGGGAGGGCGGCTACCAGGTCGGCAACTTCCCCACCTTGTGGTCGGAGTGGAACGGCAAGTACCGGGACTGCATCCGGGACTTCTGGCGGGGCCAGGACCAGACCCTCGGGGAGTTCGGTGCCCGCATCACCGGCAGCTCCGACCTCTACGAGTGGAGCGGCCGCCGGCCCTATGCCAGTGTCAATTTCGTCACCGCCCACGACGGCTTCACCCTGGCCGACCTCGTCTCGTACAACGAGAAGCACAACGAGGCCAACGGCGAGGACAACCGCGACGGGACCGACGACAACCGGTCATGGAACTGTGGGGTCGAGGGCCCGACCGACGACCCGGACATCCTGGCGTTGCGGGCAACCCAGATGCGCAACTTCCTCGCCACGCTGATGCTCTCCCAGGGGATCCCGATGCTGCTCGGCGGCGACGAGATGGCAAGGACCCAGAACGGCAACAACAATGCCTACTGCCAGGACAACGAGATCTCGTGGTACCACTGGGAGCTCGCCGAGCAACATGCCGAACAGGTCGAGTTCACCCGGCGGCTCATCGAGTTCCGGATGGCCCACCCGATCTTCCGTCGCCGCCGCTGGTTCCAGGGCCGGCCGATCCGGGGCAGCGCCGAGCGAGACATCGCCTGGTTCACGCCCGAGGGCTCGGAGATGACCGAGGAAGACTGGGAGCAGGGCCACGCCCGGTCCATCACCGTCTTCCTCAACGGCGAGGCGATGGCCGAGCCGGATCAGCGCGGGGAGCCCGTGTCCGACGCCACCTTCCTCTGGCTGGTGCACGCCCACTACGAGCCGCTGGCCTTCGTCGTCCCCACCGAGGAGTGGGGAAGGTCGTGGACCGTCGTCTTCGACACCGCGGAGCCGGGTGGGGGCTTCGACGCGGAGGGGCTCATCTACGGAGCCGGGGAGGAGATCAAGGTGAAGGCCCGCTCCCAGGTGCTGCTGCAGCGTGACTGATCTCGTCGGCACGTACCGGGTCCAGCTCCGGCCGGGATTCGGGTTCGACGAGGCTGCATCGTTGGTGGGATACCTGACGGAGCTTGGCGTCTCCCACCTCTACTGCTCGCCCTACCTCCAGGCGGCCCCCGGCAGCACCCACGGCTACGACGTCGTCGACTACAGCTGGGTCAACGAGGAGCTCGGCGGGTACGCCGCCCACGAGCGGCTCGACCGGTCGCTGAAGGACCACGGCCTCGGCCAGGTGCTCGACGTCGTGCCGAACCACATGGCCACCGGGCCCGAGAACGCCTGGTGGTGGGACGTGCTGCAGAACGGGCCGTCGAGCCGCTATGCCGGGTACTTCGACATCGACTGGCACGGCCCCGAGTCCCGGCTGCGCAACAAGGTGCTCCTGCCGATCCTCGGGAACCACTACGGGCGGGTGCTGGAGTCCGGCGACATCCGCCTCGTCCGCTCCGGGGCGTCGTTCCAGGTGACCTGCCCGGGTCACGTGATGCCGGTGACGCCCGAGTCCCTCGACCGGATGCTCCAGGTGGCGGCCGGCCGGAGCGGGTCCGACGAGCTGGAGAGCATCGGTGCCGCCCTCGGGCGCCTGCCGCCCGGCACCGCCACCGACCCCGAATCCGTGCGCGAGCGCGAGCGCGATGGCGGCGTCTTCCTCGGGGCGCTCGCCCGGCTGCTCGACGAGCGGCCCGGCGTGGCCGCCGGCGTCGACGCCACGATGGACCTCGTCAACGGCGACCCCGACACCCTCGACAGCATCCTCGAGCGGCAGAACTACCGGCTCGCCTACTGGCGCACCGCCGGGCGCGACCTGCCCTACCGCCGCTTCTTCGACATCAACACGCTCGTCGGCCTCAACATGGAGCGGGAGGACGTCTTCGCGTCCACGCACCTGCTCGTGCTGCGCTGGCTGGCGCAAGGGGTCCTCGACGGCATCCGCATCGACCATCCCGACGGCCTGCGCGACCCGGAAGATTACCTTCGCCACCTGAAGGAGCGCGCGCCCGATGCCTGGGTCGTCGTGGAGAAGATCCTGCAGCCGGGCGAGCCGCTGCGCCGCTCGTGGCCCGTCGCGGGCACGACCGGCTACGACTTCACCAACCGTGCGAACGGCCTCTTCGTCGACGCCGCCGCCGAGGGACCCCTCACGGAGCTGTACCAGGAGCTGACCGGCGAGACCCGGGACTTCGAGGAGATCGCCTCCGACGCCAAGCTCGAGGTCATGCAGCAGGTGCTGGCCAGCGACGTCAACCGCCTGACCGAGTTGCTCGTGCAGATCTGCGAGCTGCACCGCCGCTACCGGGACTACACCCGCCACGAGCTGCACGAGGCGCTCCGGGAGTTCATGGCCGGCCTTGACGTCTACCGGACCTACGTCAATGCCGACGAGGGCCGGATCGACCCCGAGGATCGGGTCATCGTCGGCCGGGCCGCGGAGGCAGGCCAGCGCAGCCGCCCGGACCTCGACCCGGAGCTGTTCGAGTTCCTGTACCGGCTCTTGACGCTGGATCTGCGGGGCCACCTCGAGACCGAGCTGGTCATGCGGCTCCAGCAGATCTCGGCGGCGGTGATGGCCAAGGGGGTCGAGGACACCGCCTTCTACCGCTACTTCCGGCTGGTGTCCCTGAACGAGGTGGGCGGTTCGCCGGAGCGCTTCGGCATGGCGGTGGAGGAGTTCCACCGCACCAACACCGAGATCGCCGCAGCATGGCCCCGCACGATGGTGACACTGTCTACCCACGACACGAAACGGGGCGCCGACGTGCGGGCGCGCATCAACCTGCTGTCGGAGATCCCCGACCGCTGGGCGGATGCTGCCCGGGCCTGGATGAAGGCCAACGACAAGCACCGCTCGGGGGGCTGGCCCGACCACAACATCGAGTACCTGCTGTACCAGACCCTGGTGGGGGCCTGGCCGATCAACGAGGAGCGGATCCTGGCCTACCTGCAGAAGGCGTCCAAGGAGGCCAAGGAACACACCTCCTGGACCGACCCCAATCCCGGCTACGACGACGCCCTGGCGGCGTTCGTCCGCGGCGTGATGCGCGACGACGAGTTCCAGCGGGAACTGCGCGCCTTCGTCCGGCCGCTGCTGGTGCCCGGGTGGGTCAACGGGCTGGCCCAGATGCTGCTGCTGCTCACGTCCCCGGGGGTCCCCGACGTGTACCAGGGGACCGAGCTGTGGGACCTCAGCCTCGTGGACCCCGACAACCGCCGGCCGGTCGACTTCGCCCACCGGCGAAGGATGGCGGACCAGCTCCGGCGCACGAGGCCGGACCGCCTGTGGGCCGAGGTCGAGTCCGGGCTTCCCAAGCTCGCCGTCGTCCGGGCTGCCCTCGCCGTGCGGCGGCGGCTGCCTGGCGTGTTCGCGGGCACGAGCCAGTACCGGCCGCTTGAGGCCACCGGGCCGGCGGCGGACCGGGTCGTCGCCTTCTGCCGGGGCGGGGTCGCAGTGATGGTCGTGCCGCGCCTCGCCATGGAGATCACCGGGGGCCACGACGGAACGTGGGCGCTGGCCCCCGGCCCGGCGACGGAGACGTCGGTGACCCTACCGCCCGGCCGCTGGAGAGACGAGATCTCCGGGGACGAGCACGAGGCGACGGTCCTCCTGCCGGCCCTGCTGTCGGTGCTGCCCGTGGCCCTCCTGACCCGCATCACGCCCCAATGACTTCCATGACGCGCTTCACGGTCTGGGCCCCCGAGGCGGACGCGGTGGGCCTCGTCACGACGTCGGAATCCGTGGGGCCGGCGCCGATGTCCCGCTCGGAGCTGCGGGGCTGGTGGGAGATCGACCTCGCCGACGCCGGCCCCGGGACCGACTACTGGTTCGTGGTGGATGGCTCGGAGCCACTGGCTGATCCCCGTTCGCCCTGGCAGCCGGCAGGGATCGACGGGCCCTCGCGCGTGCTCGACCACGGCACGTTCCCCTGGACCGACGGTGGCTGGCGGGGCCGCACCGCCAAGCAGCTTGCAGAGGGCGCCATCTACGAATTCCACGTGGGGACGTTCACGCCCGAAGGGACGTTCCTCTCCGCCATCGAACGGCTGGACCACCTCGTCGACCTCGGCATCCGGGCGGTCGAGATCATGCCGGTCAGCGAGTTCTCCGGGGACCGGGGGTGGGGCTACGACGGGGTCTTCCTCTACGCGCCTCACCACGCCTACGGCACCCCAGACGACCTGAAGCACCTTGTCGACGCCTGCCACGCCCGGGGGCTGGCGGTCCTGCTCGACGTCGTCTACAACCACCTGGGCCCGGTCGGCAACGTGCTGGAGCGCTTCGGCCCGTACTTCACCGTCAAGTACGCGACGCCCTGGGGCAAGGCCGTCAACTTCGACGGCCCCGAAAGCGACCAGGTCCGGGACTTCTTCATCCGCAACGCCCAGATGTGGCTCGTCGAGTACCACTTCGACGGGTTGCGGCTCGACGCGGTCCACGCCATCTTCGACCAGTCGGCAGGCCACTTCCTCGAGCACCTCGCCGTCTGGGTGCGGACCCTGTCGGGGTCGCTGCAACGGGACATGGTGCTCGTGGCCGAGAACGACCTCAACGACCCCCGGTTGGTCCGGCCCCGGGCACTCGGCGGCTACGACCTCGACGGTATGTGGAACGAGGACTTCCACCATGCCCTCCACACCGTGCTCACGGGCGAGCGGGACGGCTACTACGAGGACTTCGGGACCATCGGCGAGCTGGCGCAGTGCTTCACGACGGGCTTCGTCCACGACGGACGCTACTCGCGCTTTCGCCGGCGCCTGCACGGCAAGTCTCCGGTCGGCGTGCCCGGCCACGGCTTCGTCGGCTTCCTGCAGAACCACGACCAGGTGGGCAACCGGGCCTTGGGCGAGCGCAGCGCTGCCCTCATGAGCCTGGGCCGCCTGAAGGTGGGGGCCGCGCTCGTGCTCGCCTCGCCGTTCATCCCCATGCTGTTCCAGGGCGAGGAGTGGGGGGCCTCGACGCCGTTCCTCTACTTCACCGACCACCGGGACCCGGCCCTCGCCGCCGCGGTCGGGAAGGGCCGGCGCAGCGAGTCCGCCGCCTCCGGCTGGCGGCCAGACGAGATCCCCGACCCCCAGGCCCCCGAGACGTTCGAGCGCTCCAAGCTCCGGTGGGACGAGGTGGGCGAGGCCCCGCATGCCGAGCTGCTCGACTGGCACCGCCGGCTGCTCGAATTGCGCCGCCGCCTGCCCGACCTCACGGACTGGATCGCCTTTGGAGACCTCGACAGCGTCCGCTACAGCGAGGAGGGCCGGTGGCTGCGCGTCCGCAGGGGCGACGTCGAGATCCTGGTGAACCTGTCGGGGGCGCCGCTGGAGCTGCTCGTCGGCGGCGAGGCGGTCCTGGAGCTTGCCTCGGACCCAGACGTGAAGCTGTCACCCCCGGTGCTGCTCCTGCCGGCGGACACCGTGGCGCTGGTCACCGGCGGGGGCCCCGTGGGCTGACGCCCGGCGCCGGCCGGCCCGCCGAATTCGAACCGGTGCCCACCCAGAGTGGTCGCCGAGCGGGGTTGAGGTACCGCGGGCGACACCGAGTCGTCCGGTTTCGCGCCGGCCTGACTGATGTTTGGTTGTTTGACCGCGCATAACGCGGTGAAACAACCAAGGAAAATCTAGGGCCGCCTTTTCCGCCCTTGGGCGACTACTTTGCGTGAGCGCCAGCCAGCGGACGCTTAGCGGTGCCGTGCCCGGATGTTGAGGCGCACGTAGTCAAGCTCGATGGCCGGCAACTCGTCCACCACCCGGGCCACGAAGCCGGCATGCTCCGCAGGGTCCCGCACCCTCAGTTGGGGCCAGAGGATCACGCTGGTCAGGAAGCTCTCCAGTTCGGCCCGGCTGGGGAACGAGGTCCGCTCGTCGATCAACCAGGTCTCGACGTCGGTGAAGCCCGCAGCCTCCAGCCGTCGCGCCGCCTCCTCGGCGGTTGCGAAGGTGTACGGGTAGGCCTCACCCGGGGCGACTCGCTCCAGGGCCTCCAGCACCGAGGCGATGTTGCCGGCCCCGCCGCACTGGGCCTCCAGGCGGCCCCCACGGCGCAACGTGTGCGCGAGGTGCCGGAAGAGGGCGTCGTGGTCGGGGACCCAGTGGAAGGTGGCGGTGGAGACGATGGCGTCGAGCCGCCCGGTGGCCAGGGGCAGCGGATGGCGCAGATCGCTCACGAGGAACGCCAGCCTGCCCGCGGCGCCGCCCAGGCGCTCCCGGGCCTCCTCGACCATCCGTGCGGAGCCGTCCAGCGCGATCACCCTGCCCCGGGGCAGGCGGTCCAGAATGGCCTCGGTCACGCGCCCCGTGCCGCAGCCGGCATCGAGGACCAGTTCGTCGCCCTCCAGCGGGAGGCGAGCCGTGACCGGGCCGCCCCAGCGCATCTGCGGCCCGGACACGCGGTCGTAGGTGGCAGCATCCCATTCGTGTCGCATTCGACGAGCCGCTACAGGTCCCGCTTGGGTACTGACGGGACCGCGGTCAGGAAGCGGAGGATCTCGGCCCAGGAATCCCGGGCGGCTGCGGCGTTGGCGGCCGGCGTCCCGCCGAAGTCCATCGTGATCACGGGTACGGGCGACATCCTCGTCATGGGGGGCATCCCCGGCAGGCCGTACGGGAAGCACAGGAAGTGGCCCGCCCCAGCGTAGCTCAGGTGCTCGTCGGGATAGGGGTGATCGTGGGCGCGCAGCCGGGCCAGGACGAGTTCGGCAAAGCGCTGCGAGGGCCAGAGCTGGTCCTCCGTGCCGGAGACGAGGAGCACCGGTCCGTTGATGCGCTCGACCTCGATCGTGGCGGCCGCCACCAGGTCGCGCTTGCGCAGCAGCCGTTCGAAGGTCGGCCGGAGGCGCAGCGGCCGGCGGAGGAGGAACACCGAGTAGAACTGGACGAAGCGGTGGAGGTTGAACCGGGCGGGGACGTAGGGAAGCGCCTTCCCCCCGTACGTCCACGCGGGTTTCGTGTAGTCGCTGCTCTGGTGGGTGAGGCCCGCCTGGCGGATCCCGCTGGGGGAGCCCGCCACGACGGCGGCGACCTCCGGGAACATCGAACCGAGCTGCAGGGCCAGCTCGCCGCCGCGTGACAGTCCGACGACGCTGATCCGGTCGCCCGCCACCTCGGGCTGGGCGGCCATCCATGCCAGGGCCTGTTCGAAGTAGCCCAGGTCGATGTGGTGGAGGTGGGCCGGGCGGTCCTCGACGCCGAAGTACCCGAGCGACAGCACCGCATAGCCGTGGGCGGCCAGCAGCGAGGCGGCGTGGTCGAGCTGACCCCCGTCCGAGCCGCTCACGACCATCACGCCGGGGTGCGCGCCCCCGGCGGCAGGGAAGAACAGGTCGCCAACCAGGCCCGCGCTGTCCGCCACGCGCCTGCCGACCGCCTGGCCCCCAAAGGTGCGCTCGACCACGCAGGCGGCGACCTCGGTGCCGTCGACCTCCGCGGCGACGGAGACCATCAGCGGCGCCGCCTTGCGGCGGACGAAGAACGTGTGCGGCCGGCGCTCGGTGGGCCGCATCGACCACAGCAGGCCGCACGGGTCGACCCCGGTGTAGGTGCCGGACACCGGCTCGGCACCCCCCACGTCGACCATGCCATCGTCGCCGGCCACGAAGGTTGCGTCGGAGGCCCACGCTCGCAGCCCACCGTCCCGGGTGGTTGCCCGGATGGTCACGGGCGTGCCCGGCGCCAGCCCCGACACCGATACGCGGAAGGGCTCATCCACGCGGCCGCTGGGAGGATCGGCGTGGATGACCGTCCTCGGGGAAGTGTCGGTCCGCATCGCCACGACTATGCACTATTCTCCGCTTCGGAACCTCCTGCCACACCACCCACCACCCCAGCTAGGGCCCGCGCTGCCAGTGACCCTGCCGATGCGGTTCAATCTGTTGCAGGATCCCGAGGAATTCGCCGGTCGGGTCGGAGACTTCCTGCTCGCCCACGAGGCCGAGCACAGCCTGCTGTTCGGGATCCTCTCCAACCTCTCCAGCGGCTGGACGTACGGTGGGGCCGCCGCCGGTGGCCCGGTTCTCGCGTTCGTCGAGGACGTCACCGGCATCGCCGTGGTGGGGGTGGTCACGCCGCCCCGCAACCTCGTCATCTCCCGAGCGCCGGCGGGCGGGGCGGTCGGGGCCCTCGCCGGCGGTCTGAGGGCCCGGGCGCTGCCACTGCCAGGAGTGTCCGGCCCGCCGGCCGAAGCCCAGCTCTTCGCCGCGTCGTGGGGGCGCCTCCACGCCCTGCCGTTCCGGCGGGCCATAGCGATGCACGTCTACCAGGCCACAGCGATCCATCCGCCGGAACATCCCGCACCCGGGCGCCTGCGGGCCGGCCAGCCGGGAGATGCCCCCCTCGTCGCCGGGTGGATCGCCGCCTTCAACGACGAGGCGCTCCCGGAGGGGGAACCAGACCGCAACGCTGCCATGCAGATGGCCTTGGACCTGGTGTCGCACCGGGGCCGCAGCGTCTATCTCTGGGAGGACGCCGGCCCGGTCTCGATGGTGGCGAGCGGGCGGCCGACCCCCAACGGAGGGCGGGTGTACGCCGTGTACACCCCCCCGGAGCACCGGCGGAAGGGGTATGCGAGCTCGTCGGTGGCCGCCCTGAGCCAGTCGCTGCTCGACGGGGGCCTCAGCCGCTGCTTCCTGTTCGCCGACCTGACCAACGCGACAGCCAACCACATCTACCGCCAGATCGGTTACGAGCCGGTCGCCTTCTTCGACGACTACCGCTTCGGGGTCTGAGCCCGGCCCGCGTCCGACGGTGGGTCGATGTCGCGGCGTATGCGCCGCCCGGACCCTATCTCCCAGGCCGTGACCTCCCAGTTGTCCATGGCGCCCTCGGCCGGGAGCCAGGTTGGGAGCCGCATCTGGAGGTGCTTCGACAGGGAGTTGACGTAGGGCTCGTAGCTGGCGCGGAGGTTGCCGAGCACCTCCTCGGCCTCCTCGCCGGTGGCCAGCATCACTCCACGGCCCGCCAGGTGGACCCGGAGGCGGGCAAGGTCCTCGGGCGGGAGCCGGTCGGGGTCGGGCGCCGCCGGGGGGGTGCCGATGGTGGAGGCGAGGTCGACGGCGGCGTGGCGGGCCATGGCGAAGGTGAGGCGGGCCTGGCTGTCGGGGATGCTCTCGATGCCGGCGATCACCAGCGAGCACCCGTCGAGGATCAGCGTCAGCGCCGCCAGCCAGGACTGGTTGTCGTGCTGGGAGCGGAAGTACCCGAGGACGGGGTAGGAGAGGTGGCTCTCCAGCAGCTCCGACGACCACAGCTCCCAGTCGCGGAGGAACGCGGCACCTGTCTCCGCGTACGCGGACCCACGCCGCCCCAGTAGCTCGCCGGCCGATGGCGGGGAGCCGGCCCGCCCGTCGAGCATGGAGATGCGGACCTCCCGCCGGGAGAAGGACTGGTAGAGCACGGGCAGGTAGGCGATCACGAGGGCCAGGAATCCGAACCCGGCGCCCGCCTCGACCGCGATCACGGTCCGGGCGAAGGGGTTGGCCGGCGTGACGTCGCCCAGGCCGAGGGTGAAGAACGAGCTGGCGCTGAGGTAGAGGTGGGTGGTGAAGCTGCCGGAGCCCTGCGGGTGGAGCCGGCCACCGCCGGAGAGCAGCAGGCCAAAGCCCAGGATCATGCCCGCGGCCCACACGGCCACGAGGAACAGCAGCGAGAGCGGGCCGTAGAAGCCCAGGTAGTTCTCCCGGCGACCGGGCGCGCGGAACAGCTTGGCCGTCCAGGCCCAGAATCCCCAGGTGCTCCGGAAGAACACCCGGGCCAGCCGCAGCCGCCGGGACACGCGCCGGGGGAGGATCAGCGTCTCGAAGGCGTCCCAGAAGACCCCGAGGATCGTGGCGACGCCGAGGGCCAGGAGGACGGCCCTCATGGATCAGTCGTCCGCTGGCGGGACGCCGAGCGGGCCGGACTCGCGGGTCAGGTGGCCCCTGATCTTCGCAAGCACGTCGACGAAGGCGGCCTTTTCGGACTCGGAGAGGCAGGCGAGCAGCTCGCTCATACCTTGGTAGTGGTCGGGCATGAGCCGATCGAGGGTGCACCTGCCCTCGTCGGTCAGCTCGATGAGCAGCATCCTGCGGTCCCTCGGATGGGGCTGCCGCCGCACGAGCCGCTGGCGCTCGAGCGAGTCGATGAGGCCCGTGACGGTGCCCCGGGTGACCGCAAGCTGCTCGCCGATCTCGCAGGGAGAGAGGGACCCGCCGGCCTGGAGGAGCACGATCAGGACGTTGAAGGTCGCGGTGGAGAGACCGAACGGCCGGAACCGGTTGTTCATCCTGCCGGCCAAAAGGCCCTCGGTGCGCTGCAGGCTGCGGACACATTCGACAGACGACCGGTCCGCTGCTGTGGTGTCTGGCTCCATTGGCGATCGCCCCCGCTGCGGCATGACTCCAGGCGCCGGCGATGGCGCCTGCAGCCGCGTTCCAGATTACGCCGTGAAATGTTCGGATGGCAACGATATCCGGGTGCAACTGCCCGGTTGGCGGCTTGACGTCGTCGGCCCGGCTAGGGCGAGAGGGCCTCGCGCAGGTTGTTCGGCAGGCACGGATGCCGCAGCTTCGAGAGGGCTTTCGCCTCGATCTGGCGGATCCGCTCCCGCGTGAGGGCGAACTCCTTGCCGACCTCCTCCAGCGTGCAGGCCTGGCCGGTCAGCAGGCCGAACCGCAGGGCCAGGACCTTCTTCTCCCGCTCGGTGAGGGCGCCCAGCATCCGGTGGAGGTCCTCTTGGCGCAGGGCCAGGGCGGCTGCCTCGAACGGCCCCTGCGCCTCGGTGTCCTGGATGAAGTCGCCGAGCTCCGCATCGTCCTCTCCGACCGGCTCGTGGATGGAGACCGGCTCGGGCAGGACCCGGAACGCATCCCGCACCTTCTCCGGGTTCATCCCGGCCGCGACCGCGATCTCGTCGAGCGTCGGCTCGCGGCCGAGGGTCTCGAGCAGGTCCGATCCCACCCTGCGGAGTTGCTGCAGGGTGTCCACCATGTGGACGGGGATGCGGATCGTGCGGGCTTTGTCGGCGATCGCACGGGTGATGGCCTGACGGATCCACCACGTGGCGTAGGTGGAGAACTTGAAGCCCCGCCGGTAGTCGAACTTCTCGACGGCCCGGATGAGGCCAAGGTTGCCCTCCTGGATGAGATCCAGGAGGGGGAGGCCCGCCACCGAGTAGCGGCGGGCGATCGAGACGACCAGCCTGAGGTTCGACTGGATGAACTTGCGCTTGGCGGCCCTGCCGTCGGCGATCGCCGCCTGGAGGGCTGCCGCCTGGTTGGGCGTGGGCTTGCGCTTCTTGGGGGCCGCCAGCGTGGCCTCGGCCTGCTTGCCGGCCTCGATCGCCTTCGCCAGCTCCACCTCGTCGATGTCGGTGAGGAGCGGGTAGCGCCCCATGGCGTCCAGGTAGAGGGCGAGGGGATCGAGCTGGTCGGGGCCGCGGGTGCGCGACAGCACGTCACTTTTTGTTCTGGAAGATATCTTGGCGTTCTGGCTCATGACCTACCTACGTGTCGTCCGGACGAAGTACGCGCCGTGAAGCCCCGGCCGGTGGGGGTTCAGCACTCCAACCATACACGCGACCTGCCACTTCGGACCAGTTATGGAAGGCTTTCCCTTGCTCGGTGCCCCCGAGGGGTCAGTGGGTGTCCCCGGAGGAGCTGCGCTTGACTACCCTCGATTCCCGGAGGAGACGCCTTGGAAACATCTGAGGAGCTGTTTGAGCGTTGGAGGCGG
>WNFB01000520.1_pt1 | contig 32819 bp, 36 predicted proteins | sample 5400501 | NCBI WGS metagenome assembly WNFB01 (sample SAMN13153341, study PRJNA577476) | soil metagenome | isolation source: 200 cm saprolite under Douglas fir tree site 2 hole 1 | place: USA:California | collected 2015-04-18
CTACCAGCAGCATCTCAACCAGCGTGCCTGTGATGGCTGTCACGACTGAAAGCAGCAGGTTTTGCCAGCCTCTCCCCGCCAGAAGCCAGAAGTTCAGATAAATGAAAGTCATCAGTCCAACTTTCGCAATAGAATCGAGACTGGTCGCGCTCACCAGGTAAGCCAGCACCACCCATGTCAATTCACCTACGCTAAACAGTAGCCGGTAAGGTATTCGTCGTTGGTGCAGCAAAGGGTCGACCATCGGATGCGAATAGCCAATAGCGACGGCTGCGCCTCCAAATAGAAAGGGTACCCACCATGCCAATCCAAAGAACACCGGTACAGTGTAGCGTTCCACCTTGCTATAGACATGGAATGCATCCAGTGCGGTGCCGAAGGAAGAGCCAGCATATGGCCCACCCTTTTCCGGTTGATTGCATGGTAGCTTACCAACTTACCTGTTTACTCTCTGTCGAGTAGACCAAGCTCCCGATTCACGTCTTCCCACGCCACAGTTTCACCTTTTTCTAGCGCCTCAACGCTTTCGCGGAATGCGGCCATCATTTCCTCATCCTGCAATATTTCTAGTGTTTCTTCCAGTGCCTCAACTTTTTCAACCAGCGTGTCGAGCTGTTCAAGAAGAGATTGATATTTTGTGAATGGTAAGATAGCCATAACTGGCTTTCCATGCCTTGTCACGGTAACAGTTTCGGGTTCGTCGGCAAATTGCTCAGGTAGCTGAGTAATTTTATTCTGAGCCTCCGAAATGGATATGATGTGCTCTTTCATAATTGACCCTTTCCTGTAAATTCGTACCTAAGTAATGTATATATAAATGTATGTAGCGTGTCAAGGACAGTCTCTCTCATTCTCTCATTGGTTTTTGAGCCACAATCCACAGAAATGTCACAGGAACTCCATCTTCATCTGCCGTCCTCTCCATCGCACTGAGAATATTCAACCCGGCCTCTTCCACGAGGCGCAAATTAACATCGGAGCTCCAAGCCAATCCTGTTCAAATCCTGTCTCTGTTGAGCTTGCTCCCATTGAGGCGACGAACAGCCCGCCGGGTCGCAGCCAGGCTGAAATGGAGCCTAAGAGTTGGGCATGCTCTGAACGCGGGACGTGGATGATCGAGTAAAAGGCGGCAATGGCGTCAAAGCTTGCTGGTTGAAAATCCAGGGTTGTCATGTCGGCTTGAAGAAAAGTGGCATTGGGTACATTTTTTCTGGCAAGGCTCACTTGCCGCATAGAAAGGTCAACCCCCGTGAAAGTTCAAGCACATGAGCACCAATAGGGAGACGTTCCAACAAGAGGGAGGTGTAATACGTTCGATCATTTTGCTCTGTGCTGTTGCGGCTTGTCCATTGGCTGTATTGCTCAGCTATGTGGTCATATCCTTGAGCGACAATGCGTTTTGGGTCCATTTGCTCTCGCTCCTCATTTTGCTTTCGTTCCTGCGTAGGGACCCGATTTATCGCGTCCCGTAACTCGCGACTAGCAGGTGTTTTTGTTCATGTTACGGCGTACACAACCTGTTCAAATACCGCAACACCTCTAAAATCTCCTCAATACTCACCAGATCCGCTTCTCTCTCCTCTATCCACTGCTGGTACAATGCTCCGTACCTATCGGCTAACACGATACTTGGCATAACCATCCTGGTAGCTCCATCCCAGCGGGTATAGCGAGAAATAACTTCACCTTTTGGATCGGCGAGCAGGGGGAAAGGCGGGTTAAGTTCCTCCTGTGCCTGTAAATTCACGAAGACTATATCGGGCGAGATCGCCAGGAGAGCGCACTCTTCCTCTCGGAAGCTTTTGTATTCGCGTGCAAAGGCTCGCAGCAGGCCTCGTGTCTCACTATCCGTTGTACTGCGTGTAAAGAGTAGCAGGAGGTGCTCTCGTTGTTGATATGTCCATGGACTGTGTGGCATTCCATCGGAGCCAGGCAGAGTGAAGGCCGGGATGATTTGCCCCGTTTCTATGAGTGGCTGGAACGGCTGGTTTGTGTCTGACATGATTGGTTTCCTCATAATGTGATACTGTTGTCTTGTTTTTGAAATTGTACCGCAAAGAGTCTATAGTCTACATTGTTTGCAATTATCCCTGATAAGACGCATAATTAAAAGAGTTCAAAGAAATTCAACGCGGAGGTGTTGTTGATACTATGCAAGGTAGAATGAAGGCGGCCCTCAAAGCCGAGGCGGCGCCTGGTGCAAAGGTTGCCCTGGTCGATATTCCACGTATTGGCTCGCGTGATGTACTTGTACAGGTGAAAGCGGCTTCCATCTGCGGTACGGACATGCATATCTACGAGTGGGACGCATGGGCGCAGAGCCGTATGACCGTCCCTCGTATCTTTGGTCATGAATTCGCCGGCGAAGTTGTCGAAGTCGGCGACGAAGTCACATCCCTGGTCCCTGGCGACTTCGTGGCAGCCGAGACCCACATCACCTGCGGTCAATGTTATCAGTGCCGTACCGGGCAGGCGCACGTCTGTCGCAACGTACAGATACTGGGCGTTGATCGCGATGGAGCATTCGCGGAATATATTGCCATCCCCGAGACCGTCGCCTGGAAGACGGGCAAAGAAATCGATCATGCCGTAGCCTCCATTCAAGAACCCTTTGGGAACGCCGTTCACGCCACATTCGCGGGCGATATAACCAACAAGACCGTGGCGGTCTTTGGCTGCGGCCCCATTGGCCTGTGGGCGGTCGGGCTATGCCGTGTCTCAGGTTCCAGCACCATTTTTGCCGTTGAACCTAACCACAAACGCCTGGAAATCGCCACAAAGATGGGCGCGAATTACGTAATCAACCCGCGTGAGGTCGACCCTGTCCAGCAGGTAATCGAAGTCACCGATGGTCTGGGGGTCGATGTCGTGCTGGAAATGTCGGGAAACGGCCAGGCAATTCGCCAGAGTTTCAAAGCCCTGCGCAATGGCGGGCGCGTCTCACTGCTTGGTATACCCTCGCGCAATGTCGAGCTTGACCTTGCCAATGATATCATCTTCAAGGGTGCGACCGTTTATGGCATCTCTGGCCGCCTGATCTTCGATACCTGGTATCGCACGCGCCGCATCCTCGAAGCGGGCCAGCTTGATCTCAAGCAAGTAATCACACATACACTCCCCTTCGACCAGATTCATGAAGCAATGGAAATCATGAAAACAGGCGACTGCGGAAAGATAGTCATGACCATGTAGGGGTTAATATGAACTTTCACTTTTTCACCAGGTGATAATGACCATGGTCATTATCACCTGGTGAAAAAGTGAAAGTTCATGATCGCGTTCGATGTTCATCATTGCGTAGGGACCCGATTTATCGCGTCCCGCTAGAAAGGCAGAGGAATGGACAAACTACAACAATACGTTTCAGGCGAGCTAAATGCCCTGCGTGAAAAAGGCGTTTTTAGCCGCCCGCGAGTGCTGGAGAGCGAGCAGAAGGCGACCGTCGTCATTGATGGTCATCAAGTCATCACGCTCTCCTCCAATAATTATCTGGGCTTGACGGTCCACCCCAAATTGCGTGAAGCAGCCATACAGGCCATTGAAAAATATGGTGTTGGCTCCGGTTCGGTGCGTACCATTGCTGGTACCATGTCGCTGCATGTAGAACTGGAAGAGAAGCTGGCGCGTTTCAAGCATACTGAGGCATCACTGACATTCCAATCTGGCTATGCCACCAACCTGGGCGTCATTTCAGCCCTGATGCTGCCAGATGACATCATTATCAGCGATGAACTGAATCATGCCAGCATCATCGACGGTATTCGCCTGAACAAGACGCCGCGTAAAGTCTATCCCCATAAAGATATGGCCGGTTTGCGCCGCGTGCTAGAAGCTTCCAGGGGCGCGAATAAGGTCATGGTGGTGACGGATGGCGTCTTTAGTATGGATGGTGACATTGCACCGCTGCCGGAGATCGTGGCACTCGCCGAAGAGTTTGGCGCGTTCGTCATGGTGGACGATGCCCATTCAAGCGGTGTTCTGGGCAAGCATGGGCGCGGCTCCGTCAGCCATTTCGGGCTGGATGGACGGGTAGCCTTGCAGGTCGGCACACTCTCCAAGGGCATTGGTGCGTTGGGTGGCTATGTTGCCTGTAGCCAGGACGTGAAAGATTTCCTGATGCAACGCGCTCGCCCCGTGCTCTTCAGCACCTCCCATCCGCCCTCTGTCGTCGCTACCTGTATTGCGGCCATAGAACTGCTTGAGAGCGACAACAGCCTTGTTGAGCGCCTGTGGGAGAATGCCCACTACTTCAAGCGCGGCCTGGAACAACTGGGCTTTAACACAGGCAAGAGCGAGACACCTATCACGCCGGTTATTGTTGGTGAAGGTGCCCTGGCCATGAAGTTCAGTAATCGTCTCTTCCAGGAAGGCGTCTTTGCCCAGGGCATCGTCTTCCCAACGGTTCCTGTCGATAAGTGCCGCGTGCGTACCATCGTTACCGCCCTGCATACCCACGAAGAACTCACCAAAGCTCTCAACATCTTCGAGAAGGTAGGCAAGGAATTGAGCATCATTTAAGTTCATGAACAGCACAAGCAGGGCAGAAGCTCAGCTTCTGCCCTGCTTGTGCTGTTCATGAACTTAAATGATGGCAGGTAGAATGAGCTTTTCGATCACGGCAGCAACTCCTTCTTCGGAATTGCTCAGTGTCACATAATCTGCTGCCGCTTTTACCTCCTCGGAGGCATTGCCCATCGCTACTCCCAGGCCCGCGAAACGCATCATGCCAATGTCGTTGTGGTTATCACCGATGGCAACCACCTCCTCCGGCGCGATGCCCAGGTCCGCCGCGATAGCTTTCAGGGCATTGCCCTTTGAGACTTCTGGATGAAGAAACTCCACCAGGTCAAACGAAGATTGCGTTACATAGAGCTTGCCCGCGAAGGTGCGTTCGAGTTCGCGGCGTTTGCCTGGTAAGGTACTTTCCTCGCCGATGCCGACGATTTTGATGCACGTTTGTGGGTAGAGGCTGGCGACATCCTCGACCTCCACCGCTGGCGGCACAGGGGGACGATACCAGTTGCGGACACGTGGTGCGCCGTAATCGGCATAGACCCGTTCATAGGTGTGGTATGCCCGGTAGAACCCAAGCGCACGCAGTTTATCAAGCACCGGTAAGATAAGTTCTGTAGGCATCAGCTTTTCGTGCAGAACCGTTCCACTGCGTATATCGGCAACGAGTGCTCCATTTTCGATGATCTGCGGTGCCGTCAGTGGCAGCTCTCCGCAGACTGCGCGTAACACTTGCAAACTCTGGCCGGTGGCGATCACGATAGCGATGCCAGCCTCCGCAACTCGACATAATAAATCACGGGTGCGAGGTGTAATCAGCTTGTGGGGCGCGGGGGTAAGCAGCGTGCCGTCGAGGTCTATGGCGAGTAGGCGGTACATGTAATCAAGTGCTCCTGAGAATTTCTACCGGGCGTAGGGACCCGATTTATCGCGTCCCTTCATATCCCGATGCTTATATCTTACACCAATTCCTCTTCGTCCATGGTAGGGGTGCCCCTTGTGGGTAGCCTGGCCTGGGCGAAACGCCATGATATTATTGTACATCCTCTCAATTGACATCTGCGGCAAAAAATGTTATCACTACAACAGGGGAATGCCAAACCTACATCCTGCGTATCTCAACAGTCTACTGTTCCCTTATTTCAAAGGAGAAACAATATATGTCAATCCTTTCTGGTAAGATGTGGTGTTCGCGCGCCGCTCTCGCCCTGGCAGTCGCAGTGTTATTGACACTCTCAAGCACAGCCCTGGCTTTTGCCTCACCTAATGCAGTGACACGGCTGCGTCTTAGTAATGACCCGTTTACCAACAATACTAGCCAGCACAAAACACAAGTTGAGCCGGACACGTATTCCAATGGCTCAACCATCGTATCGACCTTCCAATCCGGGCGCTTCTTCGATGGAGGAAGCTCCGATATCGGGAGGGCCACTTCTACCAATAACGGCTCGACCTGGACGCATAGCTTCTTGCCAGGCACCACGCCCTATTCAACCCCAACAGGACCATACGCACGAGTCAGCGACCCCTCCGTCGCCTTTGATGCAAAGCATGCGGTTTGGATCATCTCTTTCCTGGGGCTCTTCCCCAATGGGAATGGCAATGAGGTAGATGTAGAAGTCAGCCGTTCGACTAATGGGGGCCTGACCTGGAGCAACCCTGTCAAAGTGGATGCGAACGGTCATTTTTTCGACAAAAACTGGAGCGTCTGCGATGATACCTCCAGCAGCCCCTTTTACGGGAACTGCTATACCGAGTTCGACGATGTGAACTTCGGCGACCAGGAGATGATGAGCACATCCTCCGATGGTGGAGTAACGTGGGGAGCGGCCAAGAGCCCATCCGGCACCCCCCATGGCCTGGGCGGGCAACCTGTGGTTCAGCCTGGTGGCACGGTGATCGTGCCATTTGAAGATTTGAATGGTACCATCTCCGCCTTCACGTCCACCAATGGCGGCACTAGCTGGACTGCTGCCGTGACCGTCGCGACGCTCGATACCTTCTTTGAGCCTGCGAATATCCGCACCAGCCCGCTTCCCTCCGCCGAGATCGACGGTGCGGGTACGGTGTATGTGGCCTGGCAGGACTGCCGTTTTGAAAGCGGCTGTACCGCCAACGATATCGTGTTCAGTACTTCGTCCAATGGGACCAGCTGGTCGACGGTGAAGATGGTTCCTGCCGACCCCGTTGGCAGCGGCGTTGACCACTTTATTCCAGGGATTGGGGTAGACAAGTCCACTTCGGGGAGCAGTGCTCACATTGCTGTGACGTACTACTACTTCACCAACGCGAACTGCACCACCAATTGCCAGCTCGATGTCGGCTATCTCTCGTCGACCAACGGCGGGACTTCGTGGTCGGCAAAACAGCAGTTGGCCGGGCCGATGATGCTGACCTGGTTGGCAAGTACAAACCAGGGAAACATGGTGGGTGATTACATCTCGACCTCCATTGCAGGCACTGGCAATGCTTTCCCAGTGTTTGCAGTAGCCAGGGCACCCGTAGGTAGCACGTTCCACGAAGCGATGTTCACCGTCAAAGGTGGCTTGCCGGTTGTCGGTGGCACGAATTCGTCAAGTGCCGTGGTTGTTGACTGGGGCCATGCGCCAGCGATTTCTCGACATACTGCTTTGTAAGAGCGTCGATCTCTCTGAGATCTAAGTTTGATGTGGAGGCTGTTGCTGGTTCCCCCGAAAAGCAATAGCCTCTCTACAGTATGACGCTATCTCACCTTTGGCAGGGGCTGTCAATGGTACCTCTCAAGAAGACGGTGGCACCACTGCGGTACAGCTTATTAGGCATAGGCGATTGGCATTTCCTGTACGAGTGGCACCGCCTTCTTTCACCGAGAAGGAAAACCGCAAAAACAGCTTTTCTGCGATAATTCAATGGCCCTATCCTTTTCTCCTTTAGAAGCGTGTCAAGTCAAATGAAAATGTTACCGAACGATGACAGTTCCGTCAAATGAAACAGACTATGATATAATTGCGCTGTTAAAAAATACCTCTGAACGAGGATGTTACAGAAACGCGGGGGAACATTTATGCGATATTCTCAAAGGCGACTCATATTGGTTTTCTTCCTCATCATGTTACTGATAGCTGGGGGAGCTACCACATTCATCATACATGCACGCCAGGTACATGCAGTCACCAGGCATCCAGGCGTGGCTCAAACACCGATCACACACGTCGTTTTCATCATGCTGGAGAACCATACCTTCGACTCCTATTTCGGGACCTTCCCAGGAGCGGTCGGCACCACGCTCGCTCCTGCCACCAATCCTCTCAGAGGTGATATGGGCCATGGAGGACCTGGGGCACTCGCGGCATTTGATAATGGGAAGATGGATGGCTTTCCCCTGCGGAGCTACATACAGTATAACCAGGCTGACATTCCAACGTATTGGGCGTATGCGCAGCAGTACGGCCTGGGAGACGACTTCTTCTCTTCTATGAATACGACTTCAACCCCGAACCACGTGGCGATGGTTGCCGCACAATCGGGCGGTATCGATGCCACCATAAACAGCCAGGGCTGCCAGGATAAGCCGAATATGATCCTGTACTCTCGCAACCAGGCAGGCAATAACTACTGGTCTTTCCCCTGCTACTCCATCGGAAACCTGCCCGCATCTCTTGACGCGAACAGCATTTCGTGGAAGTACTACGGCTCGACGGCGGTTTGGGACGCGCCTCTCTTAATTCAAGGCATCAGCACCTCACCCAACAACATTAGAAAATCAGGTCAGTTCGTGAAAGATGTACAGGCGGGGAATATGGCCTCGGTTTCATGGGTGACACCAGGAGTCAGTGATCACCCACCTGCCGACATTCAAGGAGGAGAGAATTGGCTCGCAACGCAAATCAATCCGATCATGAACAGTGCCTACTGGGCAAGTACGGCCATCTTCGTAACCTGGGATGACTGGGGTGGATTCTACGACCACGTTACCCCTCCGCAAGTGGATGGCGTTGGCCTTGGACTTCGTGTCCCGCTGCTCGTCATTTCTCCTTTTGCCAGACAAAACTATATCTCACACCAACAGGGTGAGTTCAGTTCGTTTGTCAAGTTTGCCGAGGAGAATTGGGGCCTACCCAGTCTCAACCAACGCGACGCATTGGCGTCGACGAGCGATTTGATGGACTTCTTTGACTTCTCTCAGACACCGCAGGCTCCTTTGATTGAACCGATGATCTCCTATTCTCAGAATCTTCGCATTCCAGCCTATGGCCAGGCGGGACCGGGTTCCAATGTGGTGGGGAGTATCAGTCCACCTGTGGGAGGTGTTGGTACTACTTTTGATTTTAATGTGGTATCGGAGCTTAAATCTCCCAGCGTGCATACCGTAACGATTGATGGCACAAATTACTCCATGAGTCTCGTCGGTCCTTATAGCGGTGGTGGCTACGTGTGGGGATATAAAACGAAGCTTCCTGTTGGCAACCACTCTTATACTTTCACGTTCTCAGATACGACAGGCACGATCACCCTTCCCTTCAATGGTATTCCGTTCCCTGGCCCTGAAGTCCATCCTTTTACCGTGACTTCGATAAATATTAAGCCCACTGTAGTATTACCGGGCACGCCAGTTACCTACTCTGTGAAATATCAGTCCCCAACCAATACTGCACCTAAAGTAGCAACGGTGGACATTGATGGCCAGTCCTACCCTCTTTCGGGAAAGGGAACGAATTACCTGAAAGGTGTAGTCTATACCTATACGACCAGTAGCCTCTCTGTTGGTGAGCATTACTTCCGTTTCAAGTTCGACGATGGTTCAGGATTGGCGATTTATGAAGGATACGAACATCCGGGTGTGACGCCGATTGTGCTTGCATCTTCCTCTGTCTCGCCCACCTTTGGGCCTTCTTCGACGGTATTCACCTTCTCAACAACCTATACAGAGTCAAGTGGAGCACCTCCTGCGTCAGCCATGCTCTATGTCGATAACGTAGGATATCCGATGAATTATGTGAGTGGCGGCTATGCGACGGGTGCCCTCTTCCAGGTGGCAACGACGCTGCCGGTAGGCAACCACACCTTCGCGTTCGTGTTTAGCGACCAGTCCAGCAGTTGGGCCGATCCCTTTGCCCCGACGACCTATGCTGGTCCGAATGTAGGGCCCAATGCACAACCAGTGCCACCCGGCACGATCAACTATCCAAGCCATGACGTTAATCCAGATGTCACAACTGGGGAGGGCGATGATTGACATGTCCAGGGCTACCCCCTATACTAGCCAATAGAGGTATTTTTATATGTGGGGAGAAATGCATTGCAATTGCATGGACGAACACAGCGAGCGCGTATAGATCATGTCGGTTCATTGCTCGTTGTTGGTAGTGGCAAGGGTGGTGTTGGGAAATCCACTGTCAGCGTTAATCTAGCCATAGCTCTGGCGAAACAGGGTGCCATGGTCGGCCTGCTTGACGGAGACGCCTACGGTCCAAGTATACCCATGATGTTAGGGGTGCGCAAGCGCAGAGCCGGCCAGGGCGCGGAAGTCATTCTCCCCCTGGCCCAGCGCGGGGTGCTTGCACCTGAGCAGAAGCTCAAGGCACTGCCGCGCTATGGCATCAAAATCATGTCGGTCGGCTTCTTCATCGGCGAAGAACAGGCCGTTGCCCCCATTCCCGATGTGTTGGGAATGCTCATTCGTCAACTACTCTACTCTGTTGATTGGGGTACGCTGGACTATTTGATCATTGATCTCCCTCCTGGCAATGGAGAGCCGCAGGCCACGCTCTGTCGTGAAATGCAAATAGATGGAGCCATTCTGGTAACAACCCCGCAGGATATCGCACGCATTGATACCGCGAAGGCATTAGCTATGTTTCAAGGTGTTGGCGTGCCTGTGCTGGGTGTCGTCCAGAATATGGATGGATTTTTGTGCCCACACTGCGGCGAACACGTTGAAATCTTTCCCCGCAGTCGCGAAGGGCGAGAACAGCTCGATGATCTGCCTCTCCTGGGCAGTATCCCCCTGGATCCCTCCACCGCAGTCAGTGGCGATAAAGGGCAGCCTGTCGTGGTCAGTAAGCCAGAGTCACCGGTATCTCTGGCCTTTATCGGGATGGCCGAGCAGATTGCTATCCAGCTTGCAGCAAAGAAAGCATCAGTAGCTATGCAGCCACCTGCAAGCAATGAAGTGGAGTCGGAAACTGTGAAGGGAGAGGACTGCGACGATGAAAGAGAAGATTAAAGGCATAGTGGCAAGTATCATATTTCGGGTCATTGCTCTTCTCACATTGGGGCAAATCTCTCCCATCCTGAGTGCCTGTATCATCATCGAGCGAGATGGCAAGTTCCTCCTCATAGACCGCTCGGATGGACTGGGTTACACCATTCCTGGCGGCATCGTCCGTTACAAAGAGACTGTGGAGCAGTGTGTGTTGCGCGAAGCTCGCGAAGAGACTGGCTACACTGTCGTTATTCAAGGGATAGTGGGTGTCTACTCCGGGCTAAAGCGCGATCCGCGTTTCCGTGCCGCCTCCATCGCCTACAAGGGTTCTATTGTCAGTGGCTCCGAACACAAATCGGGCGAAGGCAAGCCGTGCTGGCACGAACCTGGGGAAGTTTTTGGGCGCATGGCCTTCGATTGTGAAGAGATGCTCAAGGATTATTTAAGCGGCAAGCAGCGTTTCTCGTAATCGCGTATGTTCCTCTCACAAATATGGTATCATAAGCGTGGGTTGCTCACCCCTTTGACGACACTCTTACGATAACGAGGAGGCCAACTATGCCTATCTGCCCAATTTGCGATGACACTGGCTTGCAAAATTCTGACCCCACTCATCCTGAGTTCTGTTATTGTGCTGCCGGTAAATCGGCAAGGCGTCAATGGGAGGCAAGCCACACTGGAAACAGGGGGCAAGGTCAACCCAAAGCGGCCAGCTTCATCGATATAACTCATCTTGAGGAAGTGAACGCCAGCGTTGATGCCATGCGTGCATCCCTACTCGGCTCCGCAACTAGCGAGACAACGACCACCGCAAAGCATCCCGCCGTCCAATTACTTTACCAGGTTGCTCATGCAAACCACGAGGTTTCCGTGCCGGAAGCGACCCAGTTGTACGAACTGGCAAAGGCACTGGAAGGATTTCTAGCAGCTCTGGCACCTATCGGGCGAAATCTCAAACGTTGAGATAAAGGTACTAGTAAAAAAGGGTAGAAATATTGACATGTATGCATGTTCTCAACTATACTCAGCCAAGAACATGCTCTACACATGTCAACGCATGGTACCGAGGTACCTTTGACCTACCTCGGGTTTTGTTTTTCTTCAAGTATTGCTGAGCAAGGAACTTAGAGGGGTCTATCATGATATGTCCACGTTGTGGTAATGAGTGGGATGCAAACAAGAGTCCTTGTACACGTTGTGGTCTCGTGATACGTATGCCTGGCCAGCCGGGACCCCTAGGACGTACCTCTTCTTCAACCCCACCTCAAAGAAGTAATTCACCTCAGTCTGGGGGTTTGTCGCCGTTAAGGCAGTCGTCAAGTGGTTCGTCGGGAAATATGGGCCCGCCTCCTCTTGACAACTATTCGCCGCCCCCATCTTTTTCCTCATCAAGAGGATCAACCATGGTGCCAAACACACCTGCATCTCCTATTTCTTCGACACAGGCACCAAATACCCCACGACCCTTTACATCGATACCAATGACGGATAATCCACAATCATTTAACAACCCGTCAACATCAGTGTCAGGCTTTGAGCATAATGCACAGAATCGTATCTTTCCTGGCACCCCCTCTCATTTTGGGCAGGCACCACATCAAGCAAGAGGGGTATCGCGTGCCGATGTCTTGAGCCCAAGAAGTGTACCGCATCGGCCACAATCAGCATCCCAGTTCGGATACTCCGCTGATTCCTTCACACCAGAGCTGCCACGTACGCAGAATGCTCCCCATCCAAGTCGTTTAGTTACGGACCCTTCAGCCAGAGATGGTCAGCGTCCACAGATGCAGCGGGCGCCCTCGTTTCAACAAAGTAACTCCTCTTCAATCCGAAGTGGCATAAGGCCCCAGGCTCAAGGAAGTGATACACGCCAACTTGGACCAGGCACGATTTTGCGCAATGGTCGCTACCGTTTGCTAGAACTGCAAGAACGACAGGAATGGTTAGCTGGCGCGTATGAGTCGATGTGGATCGCCCAGGACGCCCAACGAGGTGCATCCCAGGTGATGATCTGTGAATTGGTGTTGCCTGGCACTGGTTCCGTCGTGATGCAATCGACGCTGCGTACCGCGACCATAGCCTTGACCTCTGTTGGCAGGCATCCTCATATACCCACCCTGTGGGACGCCTTTAGTGATCGCGGTCGAAACTTCTTCGTCTTTGAGCCGTTTGAGGGAGAGTCCTTATTAAATCGGATGCGACGTACTGGGAGAGCCATGCCGGAACAGGATGTGATTGAATGCTGCCTCCAGATGACCGAGGTGCTGGAGCTACTCGCACAGCATTCTCCTCCGCTGGTGCATGGCCTTATCCGTCCAGAGCATATCCTGGTGGTGCGCACAGGTTCTCAGTATGTACTGACCAACTTCTCTATCGTGCTGGCCGGTGGGGCAACACAATTTGTCTCAGGTATGGAGCGCACCCGCCTTTCTGTGCATACCGCCCCAGAGTTTGTGCGTGGAGTGATCGATGTACGCTCTGATCTCTTTGCCTTGATGGCAACTGCCTACCACGCGGTTACGGGTAGTATGCCGACAGGGGTGAGTGGAAGTATTCCTCAAGCGCAGCGCCTGAATCCAAATGTTTCGCCCCAGTTCGATGCCATTCTGGCAAGAGGATTACGTCCCATTGCCAGCCAACGCTACCAGCGGGCATCCGAACTACGCCAGGACTTGCTGGCAATGCGTTCGGTCAGTGGGACACTTGTCCCCGGCCAACGTCTTGAGCAGCCTTTCCAGCGTGTATCCGATGGCGCGCAAATTGGGCAAAAGTTTGAACAATCTACTACACCGCGTGTAGCCGATAGTGTTGCGCAAGCCTTACAATCCCTTGCTCCAGCCGATAATTTTGAAGAGCAGAAGCTATTGCTGCCACGTCCAGAGGAATTGCCCCCGCTGGAAGAAAGAAATGACAGGCTTTATGCTGCTCTCTGGTTGAGTGCTATCCTGGTCTGCTTGGTACTGGTCATCGTATTCAGCCGTGGTTTTGTTTAATCACAAGAGCGGGTCGAATTTCCTCTTGAAATTCGACCCGCTCTTGTTTGAATCTTACATTTTGGTTCCGACGTGAACGGCGACGATCCCGCCGGTGAGTCGATAGAAACGCACATCGCTCCAGCCAACCTCCTCCATAATGCTTTTCAATGCGGGTGCATCTGGAAAGGTCGTCAGGGAATGCGGCAGGTAGTTGTATTCCTCAAAAGCTTTGCCGATGATCGTGCCAAACAATGGAGCCAGCCTGTAAAAGTAGAAATGGAAGAGAGAGCCGAACATTCTGCCAGGCGGATGACTGATCTCCAGGCACACCATCCGACCTCCGGGCCGTACTACGCGCAACATCTCGCGGAAGCCCTGCCGGATATCGGTCAAGTTGCGAACCATGAAGGCGGAACAGCAGCCGTCGACGCTGTTATCGGGCAAATCAATACGCTCAGCGTCCCCCAGACGCAGTTCAATACTGTCCTGTAGTCCCAGGCGCGCAAGTTTCCTGTGGCCCTCAGCGAGCATCTCCGGTGTGATGTCCATGCCAATCATGCGGGTGCCCGGTCCAGCGCGGCGAATGACTGCGATAGAGAGGTCTGCTGTGCCGGTGCCTAAATCAAGTCCTACTTCGCCTGTTCCCAGGGCCAGGTAACGGGCCGCGAATGCGCGCCAGCGTTTGTCCAGCCCCAGGCTCATCAAGCGGTTCATCAGATCGTAGATGCGTGCAATGCGCCCGAAGAGACGTTGTACATAGGATCGCTTGCCGCCAGTTTCGCGGAACTTTTCCTCTAAAGATATCTTTGCGCTCATAAAAATGATCCTGTTAGTGCCTGCGTGACACGACGAAATCGATCAACTCATCAAGTACTTCGCGGTCTCGTGTGGGGGGAAAGTGATACAAAGCCTCTCGCGCTTTGTTCGCATAGGTCTGAGCATCCGCACGGGAACGCTCCACCCCCTGTCCTGTCGTGACCCAATGGACGACTGAATGGATATCCTCATCTCGCTGGGCAGTTCCATTGAGCAGTCCATCTACTTCCTGGTGGTGTCCGTTGAGGGGCTGTTCTTGCAGGGCATAGATCAAAGGCAATGTGACCATACCCTGGCGCAGATCATTGCCGGCAGGTTTCCCTATGGTTGCCTGGTCTTCTGTATAGTCCAGGATGTCATCGATAATTTGGAATGCAATCCCCAGGTTCAGGCCGTATTCGTAAAGGAGGGCGATTTCCTCGTCCGAGGCCTGGCTAACGATAGCTCCACCCTTGCAGCAAGCCGCAATCAAACAGGCGGTCTTACGGCTGATTTTCTCATAGTAGCTTTCGACGGTCAGATCGATGCGACCGGCCGTCATCATCTCCATGATCGTACCTTCGCAGACTGTCGCTACAGTATCCGAAAAGAGGTGATCGATGCGATTATCGTTGATGTCGGCAATCAAACCCGCCGTCTTGGCAAAGTAGTAATCACCGAGCAGGATGGCAATATTATTGCCCCATAAAGCATTGACAGTCGGATTGCCACGCCGCGTCATGGCATTGTCCACGATGTCATCATGAATAAGCGTCGCCAGGTGAACCATTTCAAAGGCGACGCTCAGAGGCAATAGCCGATCAAAGCGGTAAGTTTTCATCTTGCCTGAAAGTAACGTCAGTGCTGTCCTTAGGCGCTTGCCGGGCGATCCAAGGGCATGCATCGAAGCAGAATTGAGGATGTCGAGTCCAGAGGTGGCCCGTTCTTCAAAAGTGGTGTCCACCTGAATCAAGTCATGTTCGATGCTGGCGAACAGGCGGCTCAACGTGGCCGTGTCTTTCATAAAGATTCTCCATTTCGGGCACTTCCAGGTACATATCTGCTTGCTTTAGACATGCCCCTATAAGAGAAACAGCTTGTACACAGCGTACATTGCCTCTCATGTACCGATCTTACTTGATATACTTTAATAGCATTTGTCAGATTATAGCACGACTCAACCAATCAAGTGGAGGAGAAGTTGGGTTTCTGATTATTAAGTGTAGCCTGATGCTCTACGGAGCATCAGGCTACACTTAATAATCAGAAACCCATTTTTGTCTAGATAGAAGACGTGGTGTCTAGCTCCATCAGGTCTTCCTGAACATAACCGGCGTCCAATTGAAACTCTTCCAGGGCATCGATAGCTGCTCGATACTCTGTCCAGGTAAGACGGCGATTGAGCACAGGATCATTGACTGCTTTCCAGGCAGGGAAATATTGATCCATCAGGCTGACGGGGGTGTCGGGACCAAGCTCCTCGGCGATCCAGCGCAGTACTTCGCGTGTTCCAGAAATGTCTTCAGGCATGACGAGATGGCGGATCAGCAGTCCACGCCGTGCGATCCCCTCTTCATCGAGTTGGAGTGGGCCAACTTGCCTGTACATTTCACGCAGGGTTACTTGATTGTGATCGACGTAGCGCGGCATCTTCGATGTGCGCAGGGCATGTTTATTGTCAGCATATTTTGCATCTGGCAGATACACATCGACCACGCCATCCAGGAGCTTGAGGGTCTCCAGGTTTTCGTAGCCAGCACAGTTGTAGACGATGGGCAGCTTGAGTCCCTTTTCGCAGGCGACTACCAGTGCCGCCAGTATCTGGGGCACAAAATGGGTGGGTGTGACCAGGTCCAGGTTGTGGCAACGCTTCTTTTGCAGGTAAAGCATCATATCTGCCAGGCGTTCCGGCCCAACGCGATGGCCCAGGCCTCCCTGGCTCAATGAGAAGTTCTGGCAGTAGGTGCAGCGTGCCTGGCAGTAGCCAAAGAAAATGGTGCCTGCTCCGCGTGTCCCGCTGATAGGCGGTTCCTCGCGGCGATGTACATTCCAGGATGCGACAATGGCTTCTGTACCGGAACGGCAAACGCCAGTCTTACCCGCGATACGATTACAGCGGCAATTCTGCGGGCAGATGGTACAACTGCGCAAGATTTCCCAGGCTTTCTCCGCCCTGCTCGCTAGTTCGCCCGATTCGTATAATGTAAGATAGCTTGGGTAAAGCATATGTATCAATTACCTTGCAATGTTAACAGGCGTCTGGGTGTCTCTATGAAAATGGTATCCAGTTCTTGCTGAGACACTCCGGCATGGCGCAAGCGCGGTACGATATTGCGCAGCAAATGATCCCAGCCCCAGCCGCCGTAACGGTGGAACTGCGTTCGCGTGCAAATATCGTGCGCCAGCGTCAATTGCGCTCCATAGCCCTTTTCTAGCAGGCGCAGCACGCATTCAATGCGATCAGTATCACGCGGCTCCTGTGCGAAACTGCGATCAAAATAGGTCTCTGAGCCGAATGTATCAAACGAGAGCACCGTTCCTCGCTCAGCGATGCGTGCGTGCCAGGCTGGTTCGATCAATTCATCGCAGTGGCTAATAGCCACTCGCGAGAGATCGGCCCCCTCCTCTTCTAAAATATCCAGGATGTGCAGGTGCTCATGTCCCCAGATTAATGGATGCACATTGATGCTGGCTCCTGTCTTCTGTTGTACACGGGCGGCTGCTCTCAACTGCCGTTCCTCAAATGGGTAAATGGGAGAGCTTGTTCCCAACTCTCCCATCAAACCTGCGCGTATCGTTGTACCATACATCCCTTTGCTCAGCCACAGCAAGAGATCGTCGGCAATCTCTTCCGTACTGCGGTCGTGCAGCGATTGCGCCAGCAGGGGTTGGCGATAATACCCGCAGCCAGCTACGATATGGATGCCGGTGCGCTGCGCAATATCATATAGCCCGTGGGGATCAGGTTTGATCCCCACGGTGGTCATATCGATAAGTGCCTGCCCTCCAACATCTCGATAGCGCAGAAGTTCTTGAATGCTCAATTCAGCATCATCGATCAGTAAATTAGGCTTTGAGTCGTAAGGGTTGCGTATTAGTTCTCCCAGGTTTTCCAGCGTTGGCTCCTGGTCTTTCAGATGCGCTCGCTCTGCTGGAGAATTATCCCACAGCCCCCGCAGATCAATCAGCAGGTGTTCATGGCCTAACGTGACGCCCAATGCTTCGGGTGCAATAGGACCTGATACTGTTCGAATATGCATAAGGTGCCCCTACGGCGTTGGCCACTTGAAGCCGCGTTTAGATGGTTTGGGACCTGTTGAGCGTGGCTTAACTGCACTTTTGCGCTTCGCGGGGGGCATTTTACCACGGCTAACCGCGCTGGCGGCGCGAGCTCGCGGCTTTCTTGGAGTCGCTATCTTCTTGCTTTTTTCCTTTACACTGGGCTTGCGTTGAACTTCTACAGGTTGCTCTGCTTGCTCCTCTGTAGGAGTTGATTCAACTCGCTCGACCAGGCTGCCGCTCTCGTTGGCAACTTCCGTCCAGAATTGGGCATTTTTTCGCTGCGCCGGGCGTGGGCCTTTCAAAACACGGCCATCGGGTAAGCGAGTGACATGGCGTTCTTCTGGTTGAGCGCGGAACTCACTGGGGGTATCACTGCCCTGGAATGGCCGACCTGCTGAAGGACGCTTTTGAGATTCTGGAGCATCAAAACGCTCATAGTCTCCTTCAAACTGTTTCTGTTGTGGTGCGGATTGTTCGTGTTGTGGTTCGCGATCATTGAAGTCCGGCCGCTCTCGAAAAGAGCTATCACGCTGTATTGCCGGACGGCTCTGCCAGCGCGGGTTTTCAGTATTGCGCTGCGGGCCATTGTAATCCGGACGATTTCCGCGCTCAAACGTGCGTTGAGAGCGATTATCTCGCCCAAACTCACGAGGCTGTCGCTCAAAACTGCGCGGAGAGCGATTATCTCGCCCAAACTCACGAGGTTGCCGCTCAAAACTGCGCGGAGGGCGGCTATCTCTGGCCCTATCGAAATCGCGTGGCGGCCGCTCAGCCCCCGCAGTGTCGCGCCGCTGATAGCCTCTGCCCTGGTCATTGTCGCGGAATGGAGCACGCTGGCCGTTGGGGCGTGGGCTGTAGGGGCGTGGGTTGTCGCGGAAATCTGAACGCGCTCCATTGCTACTGGGGCCGCCTGGCGCGCCAGGGCGGCTATTGAAGCGTTGGTTATTGTAGCGACTTCTTCCTGGGTCAAAAGATTGAGGGCGGGGTCCCTGGTTGCTATTGGGCGTGCGCTCGAAGCTCCGATTGCTGTCCTGGCGGTTGTCGAATGGCCTGCGACCCTGGGGAGCAGAGGAATGCCCCGATTGCTGGTTATTCCGCCAATTATTCCGTGGTGGCTGTCCGCTATTACCGCCGCTGCGTGGGCGATAGTCGGCATGTTTGTTTGGTGCTCCAGACTCCCATGCGCGATCTACTGTTTCGCGGTTGAGACGAGGGCGAGCCGGGCGGGGAGACTGCTCATCTCCCGGCCTGTTTGAGGATTGATTGCGAGAGGACGGGTGCATGTCGTCTCGTGGCTGATTGTTGTAATCTCTGGTCATGTTTCCTTTCAAGGGTTGTCCCATTTGGAGGTTAAAAAAATTTGTCTAAGTGGTGGACGAATGGCAAGATTCTAAAGGTATTTCCGTCGGTCGTTCCGCACCAAATCCAGCAATCTTAACGCGCTATGTTCTTAATTGGCATATATAAAGGGGTCGCGTCTCTCATAGTATATCACACTCTTGTGAGAAGATGCGATAGTACGCTAACAGTCACACTTTTGGTTTATGCTGGCTCCTCATTTATGCTGTTGGGGTGGGTACCACCCCTGTGCGCAGCGGAACACCGCTGTAACTTAATGCTTGACTACCAAGCATCGCGACCAGCATTTGTGGTAATTCATCGGGCAACAATGGCCGCAAGACAACGCGGTAATATAACCCTCGTTCAATAAATTCTCCTTGCTGCTGGCCATTGAGCAATATCTTAATCGCTTGCAGCTGTTGTGAACTTGGTAGAAAGGCCAGGTGCGGCGCAGTAAAAGTCAGGCAGCCTGTATCGGCATTGGGACCTGTCTCGTCTGGTGGAATGACGCCGCACTCGTATACAGCAAGCTGGTAAAGCGAGAAATCTCGCAGCGTCCAATAGGGAATAGTTTGGGTAATATCCGGACTAAAATCCTGGTGAACCAGCAGGATCATCGTGTTGTTGGTGTAAGGGTGGGTTGGCCCTTTGAGCGACTCCGTAATGGTGGTTAGCGCGTTATCCAGGCGATGGTACTCATCCATCGCCTGCGCACTCTCCTGCAGCGTGCCAAATTTGCCATACAAAAACTCGTAGTGTTTGTTATTGAGCATCAATTGTAGCATCGTCGCGTTCTGATCTGGTACATCATAGAACTGCTGTTGATTGAAACTCAGCAGCCCGTCACTATCCACCAATGTATGCAGCAGTGTTTGTAGAGTATCTGTATCCAGCTTACCTTGCCTCATCTGTAGCCCAGGCCCAAGAATGTACGTCCCATCGCCATAGATACTGATTTCAGGGCTAAATTCCAGCGTCCCAGCATTGCCCCCACCATAAAAAGTGCGTATCAGCACGTCACTTGCTCGCGTGCTATAGGTAATAGGCCCATTATTCGTCGGTAACGTATGGTTGACGCCCGCAGTCGAGCTAGCTGGCGATGTTATAGTTGGACTGTCGCAAGCAGCCAATAGCGTACCAGGCAGCATAAGTATAAGCAACATCAATTTTTTCATATCCATAATGATATCCCCGATAATGTGATATATAGCCATTGTACCAGAGGAAGAAGAAGTATACCAGCCAGAAGGTGCCAGCATTTCGTGCTGGCACCTTCTGGCTGGTATACTTCTTCTTTCGCTTTCACCCCTTGTCGCAGAAGCGATAGCCGATCATCTTATATACCAGCTTCGCCGCTAAAAAGTCTGCACGTGTCTGCCCTTCCATAGGGCAGAGTTCGACCACATCCATACCAACCACAGTGGAACGGCGACAGATTTCACGGAAGAGATCAAGTAGTTGATACCAGTGCAATCCACCAGGCTCCGGTGTGCCCACGGCAGGCATCTCACCGGGGTCAAGCGCATCAAGGTCGATAGTGACATAGGTATGTTTGCTCAGCCGTTCCCAGGGAATGACCGCAGTTCCCCGGGCTAATTGATAGCCCCAGACAACCGCCACATTGGGCCGCGTTTTCATAAATTCTGCTTCTTCAGGGCTAAAACTGCGAATGCCGATCTCCGTGAGAGGAATGCCCATATCTACCACGCGCCGCTCGATAGAGGCGTGAGAGAGCGGTGTATCTTCATATTCATCGCGTAAGTCGCCGTGAGCATCGATGTGAACGACGTTCAGATCTGGAAAATAATCGCGCACGACTGCAATAGGAGGAGCAGAGAGGGAATGTTCGCCGCCAAGCGTAAAGGGGAGTTGTCCGCGTTCCAACACTTCACGTACTGCATCACCGGTGATTTTGAGGGCAGCAGCATGGTCCATGCCACGGTAATCTAAGGCGGGACGAGTGTAAACGCCCACCTCGATAGGGCAGCAGTCAAGTTCCTCATCGTACAATTCCATCTGGCTGGATGCGTCAAGCATCGCCTGCGGCCCACGTTCAGTGCCTTTCATATAGCACACACTATACTCAAGTGGGGCCGGAATAATCGTCACGCGAGCAGTAGACGGGTCGCAGTAAGGCGCATCTGGCGCACCGAATTGGGTCGTTGTATGTGCAATGAGGAAATCACTCTCTTTTTTCATTAGCATAGCTGTCTTCGTTTAAAATGATCACTTCACTGAGTATCGCTACAGTCAGATCACCAACTCTACTGAAAGCACTATCATTGGTGACAAAGAGTGCACAATCATTTAATACTGCTGTCGCAGCATGAAGTGCATCAGGCGTTTTAAGATTCATTTTGTAGGCAATATTAGCTGTCCCACGAAGCACGTTCCTCATGAACATAAGCATCCACTTCTTTAGTGCTTTGAAAAAGCTGATGGCCAGGCAATGTCGCCAGAATATCAATGACATGATTGCGATCGTTTGGTTCATTATCTTCAATCATAACAACAACCGTTGCATGTTGTCCCGCAATGAGTTCTGGTGTGCTGATTTCGATCTTGCCTCCTGGCAAAACAATAGTTTTCACCCGTACCTCGATTGCCATAGTTTCCTCCTTATATGTTAATATTTTCGTTTGCTCATAATATCCCTTTAAACCTTACCACATATGCATAGCAATGCCAACTATCTTGTAGCTAATTTTGTTGTGTTGTTGCATGGTTGCTGTAGGTTTTGCTGCGACAGCAGCAAAACCTACAGCAACCATGCAACAACACAACAAAACTTGCCTTTAGTGCCCCCCCGATCTTGCTCTACGTTCGGCCATAGCGGCCTCGTAGCGCACGGGATCCGGTGTCTCTGGACGCAGCGAACGGTTGCCGCGTACCACGAAATGCGCCTCTACATCATCTGTCTGGAAAATCTCCCTGGCAAAAGCAGTAGCATCTTCCTGGCTAAACTCCTTACAGGAGCAGATGTCAATATCCACTTCGCCATATTCCGGCCAGGCGTGCAGGCTAATGTGGCTCTGGGCGATGATCACAAAGCCCGAAAGGCCAGCGTCTAAGGGATTAGATGTTTCAATATTGTACAGGTGTACGGGGCTAACTTTTTCCATCTGCACGTGAGCGGGATAATCCTCCAGCGTGCTCCGTATCAGGGCCTCATTGCTCAAAAGCTCGCGGTCACAGCCGTACAGCTCCAACATCAAATGGACAAGCATCGAACATACCTCCTATTGGTTTCTATTTGACAATCAAGGATGTCTTTTTTTGACACCAATTGCTATTATACATTAGATTGTCAAGCTAATGAGGAGGTGATTTGTGATGCTTGTATCTAATAACCAGTCCAAATATACCTAAACACAATGCCTTGTTACATCTAAATAGGAGTAAGGTGAGCATTAGATAGAAATGGAGCCTGGCGACCGCAAGGGTCGCCACTACATTTCAGAACGTGGTAGCAGGGGAAATGTAGTGGCGACCCTTGCGGTCGCCAGGCTCGCGGTCGCCAGGCTCGCGGTCACCAGACTAATATTACGGCCTCACCTCTTTTCCCGCGATGTAGGCGTCTTTTAGCTCTTTTAAGAGTTCCTCACGCCTGGCATACAACTCTCTTCGTGGGCGCGGCTGAGCTTTGCTCATTGCGTAAGCGGTAATCAGTGGGAGGGCAATCGTTGAGTCACCGTAGATCACTACGGTGCTACTCAATTGGTCCGGCTTGATCTTGCCCCAGGAAACGGCCTCCGAAGGTGTTGCGCCGGAAAGCCCACCCCAATGGGGAGCATCGGCGGTGATCTGAATAAAATAGTCATGGCCACCCTTCTGGATGCCCAGAACTTCCCACAATTGTGGCTGCGTCTGCAAATAAAAGTTCTTCGGGCTGCCGCCCCCAAGAATGATCACGCCATTGCGGGTCGCATGGTGTACTATCGCTGTTGTCTCATTGACATCCGCAAGTGGATCAAGCGTCAGCAGGCTGCCATCCAGGGCATTGCGAGCAACATTCATGCCAATCGAAGAGTCACCGGGCGAAGAGGTGTAGATAGGCACATTCCACTGCGCGGCCTGTGCCAGCACAGAATACTCCGGGTTCACCCCCGCTTTGAGCAATTGCGTGCCCAGGTGATAGTGCAGTTCCGCCGTTGAGATCGGGTGGTTCGGCAGACTTTTCAGGCACTCGCGCACAAAGGCGTCGGTATCGAGCAGCACCTTGTCTTCAAAGAGAATGTCATAGATGCGAATGACGCCCTCCTCCTGAAGCTTTGTATCATCCAGCCGGAAATCCCCACGATGTAGAGACATAGCCAGCGCGTAGTGCATATCATGGTACAGGTTGGCACCCGTGCTAATGATGAAATCGACAAAGCCATTCTCCATTAGCGTGAGGACGCAGCCGCCAAGGCCCGCCGGTGTCAGCGCACCCGCCATGGTGAGGCAAATGGTCACATCCTTTTCAGGTGACAGCATCTCCTCAGCATAGAGTCGGGCTGCTTCATTCAAACGAGCCGAGTTGTAGGCTTGAAACTGCTGATCTATCAGTTCCGCCACCGTCATATTAGGATGGACGCGGCGAGGTATAATCTGCGCTCCACTCAGGTAGTCGCTCTGAGTAGGCTGGGAATTATCCGATTGGCGAGTATCATGGTGCATTGAAATCAGGAATCCTTTCTGAATGTGTACCCTTGTTAAGGTTCTTATGGTTAGTATTGTACCGCGAAGAGCACTGTCTTTCACAATGCACGTCCCATCCTGGTGAAATGCGCGTCGCCACCCCACCAGGGTACCCGTAAAGGGTACCCCTACCATGGAAAGTGCGGCTCCGCAGGCATGTTCGTACATAGTAGGGGTACCCTGGTGGGGACTCACGGGATTTAGAGAGACTTCGTTGCATAAATCACAATGTAGCCGGGGACATGCCAATATCTTTCGGCATGGCGCTGCTTTGCAACCGCTTCGTCCAGCTGTGGCTCAATCACTTTTTGGAGGGTGCAGCCTTCCTGAACAACAGTATTGAGATACGTGTTGAGTGGACGGTGAACAAAGTGTCCATAGGTTTGTTTGACGGCTCGTTCCCGGAAGTAGTCTCGTATCTCCACGTAACCTTTTCCCTGCCACTCTGCTCCTGACTCTTCAAAACAGGGGTGCAAGAGCGAAAAGATCAGCCCTCCATTTGTCTTGAGCGAAGCAACACAGGCTCGTAGAGCAGGCAGATAGTCGGGTATGTCCATAAAAACCATGTTGGCAATCACGTAATCAAAGGTACTCAGCAAAGGTGTCCAAGTAGAGAGATCTTCTTGCAGGTAGGTAATTCCCAGTGGTTCGTTTTGCTCTTTTTGTAACGCATAGGTGTACAAGGGTTCGGCAGGCTCAACGCCTGTGACAATCGCTCCTTTTCTCGCAAGAAGTCGAGAGAGATACCCTTGTCCACATCCTGCATCCAGAATGACCTTGCCTATGACATCTCCTAACAACGCGAAAATGACCGGGTTCAAGAGATGTTTTCTCGTAAAGTCGCCTTCGTCTCCAAATTGCTCAGCAATTTCGCGAGGAGCACGAGACCATGCTTTGATCGCATCCGCATTGGTGAATTCTTCTGTCATGGTATTCCTCTTATATCTCCTCCTATTCACTCTCCGGCCAGGGTGCCTGCAAGGGGCACCCCATAGGCGTCAAGTTAAGGAAGGAGAGACGGATGATCCGTAGGGGCGGGAGTGGTGTGGAGCGGGGAGGGGACCCTTGTGGTCGCCCGCGTGCCTCTGCCGACCACGCTTGTCTGAGGGACTCAGTGGCCACCCCACACGGGCGACCACAAGGGTCCCCTCCCCTCATCCACCCCGCCCCCACCCCTACGGGAAACCCCATCCTTCCTCGTTTTTCTCACCATTTCTCCTTAACTTGACGCCCATGGGTGCCCGCAAGGGACACCCCTACCATGGACGAAGCCGATCCGTAGGCGCGTTCGTCCATGGTAGGGGTGCCCATTGCGGGTACCTGCTCCGTGCAAAAATCGTTCGCACGTCGGCAATGCATCACCATATACATACCCGCTCCATCATGCTATAATCACAACATCATAAAACGGCAAATGTAGAGTAGTGAGGATTCTACAACTATGCAAATGCAAAACCAGCAGCAGGCCCCACAATCGTCCCAACCCTCGCAAAAACCGGCGCGTAAACGCTCACTGGTGCTTGGTATCATAGGCTTTACTCTCACCCTTCTATTGCTCATTGTAACCGGCATACTCTTCTTAAAAACCAGTGCAACTTCACCATCAAGCCTGTTGAGTGCTTTATTCACCATCTTTTCAGCCATTTTCACTTTCTTCCAACTCAGCCCGATCTTCTTCCCGCCCCAATCTGAACCGACCACAGCAATACACCACCACTACTACACAACCCCTGACCAGCCACATGCTTCAACTTCTCATGTTTCTGTACAGACCTCTAAACAAATCTTTCGCTTTAATATGCCGCTCAACGATCCTGCCGAATTTTATGGACGAGCTCACGCACGCACAACGTTACTTAGCCGTACCGCCAATGGCGGCTCTAGCTCGATTGTGGGAGAGCGCAGGATGGGCAAAACATGGTTGATGGAATACCTCCAACTGGTTGCACCAACACAGAAAGACCTTGGCCCTCGCTTTCGCGTAGGTTACCTCAGCGCGACACATCCGCAGTGCAAGACGCTGGCAGGCTTTACGGTGAAGGCACTGGAAGTACTCAAGGTGCCTACTTCGCATCTCGACCAGGCTCATATCCAGTTCAGCCAGCTTGCGAAGGCCATTGTAGACTTGAAAGCGCAGGATATTGTGCCTGTGCTTTGCATCGACGAATTTGAAGGTTTTGATAGCAAGCAGGAATTTAACCAGAACTTTGTGGAAGGGCTGAGAGCGATGACGCAGGATGATGGCCTTATCTTGATTACAGCAAGCAGGCGACCGCTGGCTGACATAATCATTGGTATGACGGGCCAGACCAGCCCACTCTTCAATATCATCCAGCAGCTAACGCTCAAGCCCTTTATTGAGCCAGAGGCGGTGAAGTTTGTCCAGGACAAGAGCAGCCAGGCAGGTTTTAACGACCTTGAACGTGCCTACTTCTCGAAATGTGCCACAACCTATAGTCAGGATGGCGAAAAGCAATGGTTTCCCCTTCGTCTGCAACTGTTGGGCCAGATGCTGCTGGACGACAAACAGGCGGCACAACATGAACCGCAGCGCTACCGGCTCGAAGATGTACGTTACCAGGTGGATTTCGAGAAACGCCTGGCCGAAGAGTACCAGGCAGTGGTGAAGCACCTATGACGATCATGAAACGAGTATGGCACTATCTTATGGGGGAGCCTTTGACGTGGATTTTTCTGGCCTTTTTTCAGCCTGCAAGGCTCCGAAGAGAAATTGAACCCGCAAAATTCTCGCAACGTATTAAACCCATGCTCAGACTCATTCTGCCAATGTTCCTGGTCTCTTACCCTTTCACGATGCTAGTGCAAACAGCGCTGCTTCCATTTCATCTATTGATCTATACTAATATAACAAGCTTCTTATTTGTACCATTAGTCGGCATTGCGTTCGGCATCGCGTTCAGCACCGCGTTCGGCATCGGTTTCGGCATCGGGACTGGCATCGGGATTGGCATCGGAGGTGGCATCGGAGGCGGCGTCGCGCTCAGTATTGGGTTCGGCATTGGGTTCGGCGTCGCGCTCAGCGTCGCGCTCAGCATAGGGCTCGGCACCTCGAGAGGTATCGAGTTCGGCATCGTGAGAGGTATCGGGGTCGGTATCGGGTTCGGCATCGTGTACGGCATCGTGGGAGGCATCGCGGGAGGGAGTGTCGGGATTGGCATTATGGGAGGCATCCTTACATTCATGGGATTTTTCCTGGGTAGCTATCGCATACCATTATATCTTGTGAGTGGTCCTTCCGCACTGAAGGCATATCTCTCCAGTCTGCAGAAGCCATCAGAGGTTTTTGCCTTGCTGCAACGCTCATCCTTCCATTGGGATGAGCGCGTCTATCTGCCCCTGCCCTATTTGAAGCGAACATTGCTGATTGCCTATGATGAACAGCCTGATATGGCGCTGGAAGAGATAGCGTTCATTGCTGCCGAGCGACCGCAGCAGCTACGTGCGGCACAGGCCGCAGCTTTAGAGATTGCTATGCGCGACCTGGAGACGCGGAAAACCCTGCATGAAATAGCGGGAGCATCCGAGCGCCTGAATGAGATTTTGCCGCAGGAGGCAAGACTTATCGATCCAAAGTGGGGGACGGTTTTTGCTCGCCTGAGCGATGCCAGCAGGGATGCAATGAGTTCTACTCTTCCTATTGGACGACAGGCTCGTTCTCAAGCCATAGAGAAGATGATAGCAAACCTGCACAAGATCTACCCCAATGCTGCTTTTAGAGATCAGCGATTGAATCGCCGTTTACAACAGGTTGTGGAGACGTGGCTGGAAGTGGCCTGGCACGAACAGGAGCACCTCAAACAGGCAGCGCAAGACATCGGCAAGATTGACAATCCCTACAAACCGGGACAGATACTCAAACCGCACGATTCGTTGTTCGTTGGCCGCACAGACCTAGCGCTACAATTAGAAGCTGCCCTGAATAAGGGCAGTCGCCGCCCAACTGTACTCTTGAATGGCGAGAGACGGATGGGCAAGAGCAGTACCTTGCTGCAACTTCCCTACCTGCTAGGCTCTACCTATATTCCGGTCTTTTACAATTTGCAAGACCCTGGTATGTATGCAAAAACCACGACTTTCCTGGGTACACTGGTCCAGGGTATTTATAACGAGATATCTAGCAGGGGTATGCCTGTTGCACAACTCTCCTACTCAACTTTGCGCGATTCAAGAGGGGCCAGTGACCCGGCGGCCTATAACGTGTTTGAAGGCTGGCTTGCGAATGTAGAGGCAACTTTGGTAAGAGAAGATCGCATTTTGCTGCTGGCCTTTGACGAATTTGAGAAGCTGGAAGAGGCTGGACAGGCAGGAGATTTGAACCTGCGCTTACTGCTGGATTGGTTTCGCAAGGTCATACAGTTTCATCCACGTATCGCTTTGCTTTTCAGTGGTGTACACACCTTTAGCGAGATGGGCGGTTCGACGGGGGTGAACTGGCCGGGCTACTTTGTGAATGTGCAGGCGCTCAAGGTGTCTTTTCTCGAACGGGATGAAGCGCGTCATGTGATTGTACACCCTCGTGCGGACTATCCAGGTGAGACTATTTTTAGCCAGGCTGTCGTTGAGGAGATCATACATCAGACAGGCTGTCACCCCTTCCTGGTGCAGGCTATCTGCTCAGAGATTATTGACACCCTGAATACATATAAGCGCGAGCAGGCTGAGATCAGTGATGTAAAGCACGCTGTTGAGCAGGTATTGGAGGCATGGAATGGCTACTTTAGCGATTTGTGGATTCGTACTGGTGAAGAGCAACAGGCCTGTCTGGTGGCGCTGCGAGAGTTGGAGAGTGCGGACATGCAACAGGTTCAACAGCAGAGCGGCCTTGATGAGAAGAGTGTGCGCCGCTCTGTACAAACGCTGCTCAAGCGCGATCTTATTAGACTAAACGAGGACAATGTTTACCAGATTGCTACCCCGATTTTTAGCAGGTGGGTGGAACAGAATTCTTAGCATGTGATGTAAAAGGAGAAAGAAGCATGAAAAAAGTTCCGCTTTATCCCAATTCTCTACGCACGCTTATCGAAACGGCTGGCTATTCCTTTAAGGAAGTGGCAAAAGAAGCCAATGTTTCTGAGAGAACGTTATACTACTGGGCAGCGGGGCACCGTGTTATTCCGCATCAAGACCGCATTGCCCTCGCGCATGTTCTCGGATGCACTGTTGAGGACTTAACCCCATGCCAAAATTCCCGGGGTATGGTACAATTGCCACAGGACTACAGCCAACCACGGGAACAAGAGGAAATGAACAAGAAGCGTCGTGAGTTGCTCCAACTGCTAAGTATCGCTGCTGGTATCTTAGTGCTGCCTGGTATCGACTGGGAGAGAATTGATCGAGCCCTCAGCACTCCATCTCTTTTAGACAAGGCAGGACTTCGTGACCTCGAAGCAATCAATCACCACTACTGGCGTGTCTATCGTAACTCTTCAGCTAAGGTCACTGTTCTTGATGGTGTACTTGGACATTTGAAGACGCTCATTGGAATGCTTCGAACTTCGAACTCCACTCCATTGCACAGAGGGCTAAGCGTCCTTGCGTGCGACCTTGCGCAATTGGCAGGAGAAATTTTCTTCGACAACAACGACTACGAAACCGCTCAGTCTTGCTACACCTTTGCTGCCGCCGCAGCAAAAGAGGCGACTCACTATGATCTTTGGGCGTGCGCCCTGGTGCGAAATGCATTTCTGCCGATCTACGATAAACACTATCAGGATGCACTGCTGTTGTTGTATCAGGCTGAGCATATTGCTGCGCGAGGGGATACAGCACTCGTCACACGCTACTGGGTAACTGCAGTGTCAGCAGAAGCACATGCTGGTGCTGGAAATCTTTCAGCTTGTCAGAAGGAGCTTGATCTGGCTGATGAGGTGCTGGGCATTCAAAATGGAGAGAACGGCGGCTGGCTCCGTTTCGACGGGGCACGACTGTCAGAACAACGAGGAACGTGTTTTGTTGGCCTCAAACAACCAGATTTAGCATTGCCTGCTCTAGATGAAGCTCTTGTTCAGCATTCAACTCCTACACGTCGTAGAGGCATGGTACTTAATGACCTTGCGCAAGCAGTGCTCCAACAACGGAATATCGAGCAAGCATGCATCTATGCTCACGAAGTTATTGAGATTGTTCTACAAGGTTCATCAGGCATGCTTAAAAAGAAACTCTACGTACTACGAGCGCAGCTTGAACCATTTGCGCAGGCAGACGCAGTAAAACAACTTGACCAGCATCTTAACATGCTTGCATAAAGGAGGATCTATGAACCGAGAAGAAGAGGGACGCCTTTTCAGAGAGGCGTGGATTGCCGGTGTCCATAAACACTATCCTGGTGCGCCCAAACCGGGCTACGTCGTGCCGTGGGAAGAGATGCAGGAATGGGAACAGCAAGCCGCTATAGCTACCTATGAGCAGGTGCGCCAGTTTGTACTACTAACCAACGGATGTACACAAAGACTGAGCAGGGAACAGAAAAGCCGTTTCGTGTGTCTGTGCTGGATTGGACAGATCTATCGCCACTTTGCGACTCCAAAAGAGTCCTATGTTGCCGATTGGGAGCAACTCCCGGCGTGGCAACGTGAAACAGACGCTGACATTTTTGAGACTATTGAACGCGCAGTTCAGCAAGAGATGATCAGCGCGGCGTAGGAGAACGATCACCAGAGGGCTCGCAACGCTCCAGCGAGTCCTTTTTTTATTGCCTCATGTTATCACCGCGCGCTTGATTGCGCATTTTGTGCAGGTTCCTTGCAGCCCCATTGCAGAAAAATCCCCGCTTTTGTGTTTGGTGCCTGTTATACTTCTTCTTGTCAAGAAGACGAATCTGGTTATATCAATGTAGAGAAAGGAATCACCGATGAACGAGTGTAAAAGCGAAGTAGCGCGATGGCGACGACAGTACGAATTAGAATACGAGGCCGCGCAGCGGGGATTAACAGGCATCGCTTATGGAACAGCAAGGCATGATTTTATTACAAAAAAGATGGAAAATATGCAGCGTTGTGTAGAGGAGCTCACCGCCCTGGTGGGTGTCCAGCAAACCGGATTGCTGTTGTGGGGAGAGGCGACGACTCAGCCCGTAGCGAAGGAAGCTCTTCAACAACTACCTTAGGGGGATCAATCATGTTGAGGTGGCGTGTCAAGGAACTGGCGGCAGCTAAAGGGGTAAGAGAAGAACAAGACACGATGCCCTTGCCGGTGATACGGAGAGGGCTGCCGACGGTGCGACAGTTGCGGCTGTGGTATCGGATGGAGTACGCTGATGTTGCCCAGGCTGCTGGAGTGCCGATGCGTGTTGCCTATTGGATTGAGCAGGGGATAGCGGTTGCGCCTATTGATGCGCTCAAAATTCTGACGGTCTTTTCGGCGCGGGCAGGATACCCTTATACCTTCGACAATGTTCAGGGTATTCGTTTTAAAGCTCCCTGAGAGTAGCAGTAGCGTGGATGTATGAAGTAGGTGTAGGGGCCGATAAATCGGCGATGGGCGCGATAAATCGGCCCCTACACCTACTTCATACATCCACGCTAACAGTAGCGTTCCTTACATATGCGCAGGTAAACAGAGGTGTTATATTATAGTTTGTTGGCCTCTCTTGTGCGCAAGGTGAGCATTGCGCTCACCTCAATGACCAGACCTGGATACTACGGAAAAGCAGGGAGGTATGATAACAAGGGCTTGGAAAGAGTCACCTTTGAGTTCACGTCGGCTCTCTTGCGAGCCTCTTCTGGAAAAAATGTGTATTTACACACCAGAAGAGAAGGGTCCATTCCCTGTCCTTGTCTTCTTGCACGGCGGTGGTTGGGTCATCGGTAATATCGAAAGTCATGACGCCATGTGCCGGTCGCTGACCAACGCGGCTGGCTGCATCACCGTCTCGGTTGACTATCGCCTTGCCCCTGAATACAAATTTCCTGCGGCACCAGAAGACTGCTACGCGGCTACACAATGGGTCGCAGCCAACGCTGGCACTTTCAATGGCGATCCTACACGCATTGCGGTTGGAGGCGATAGCGCAGGGGGCACCCTGGCAGCAGTCGTTGCATTGATGGCACGCGACCGGGGCGGTCCCAGATTAGTGTACCAATTACTAATCTATCCAGCCACCGATTATTATCTGCCGGGTACCCCTTCCATCTACGAAAACGCCGAAGGGTATCTCCTCACCAGAGATGACATGATCTGGTTCCTGGGTCACTATCTGCCGAGTGAGGCTGAAGCAAAGCATCCCTATGCCTTTCCACTGCAGGCAAAAGACCTGAGCGGCTTGCCTCCGGCTATGGTGATTACCGCCGAATTCGACCCCTTGCGGGATGAAGGAGAAATATACACAGCCCAGTTACAGAAGGCTGGTGTAGTGGTTACAGCCACCCGCTACCACGGCATGATCCACGGCTTCCTGAGTTTAGCAGGAGCCCTCGACCAGGGCAAGCAGGCCCTCGCTGCTGCTGCTGCTGGCCTGCGATCAGCTTTTGGCAACGGGTAAATGTTCGGAGACCACCCTCCTTTCAAATACCTGCATTGGATGCCCTACTTCACCTTTATAAGCGAGCAACAGGTTTCCAAACTGAGCGGCCCACGATTTCCAAATCCGCTCAAATGCTTCAAAGTCGGCATCCCTTATAAACAGGTCAACGTCAATGTCGGACCACTGATCGTCTCGTCCCTGGTTGCTGGACCCATAATCGATGAGACCCACGATGCGTTCGTCAGCTCTCGCTGCCTCTATCAGCTTCTGTTTCATCTCGCTGCGTATCATCGGTTGGACTCCATAATTGATGGTGTATGGGTTCCCCTCTTTCAACGGTAGGTATTTTGGCAGACCATCGAAGGCCGCGTAGGGGCGGGGGCGGCCCAAGCCCGTTAGCTCCCCACCCACGGGCGGCCACAAGGGCCCCTACTCCACATCCTCCCCACCCCCGCCCCTACGCGAGGATCTCCGTTCCCAGGCAGTTTCCCCCCAAATACCTACCCCTAATAGTGGGTTTCCCTCCCTCACCATCTTTGGGCGCGATAAATCGGGCCCCTACTCGATC
>WNFB01002093.1_pt1 | contig 32816 bp, 29 predicted proteins | sample 5400501 | NCBI WGS metagenome assembly WNFB01 (sample SAMN13153341, study PRJNA577476) | soil metagenome | isolation source: 200 cm saprolite under Douglas fir tree site 2 hole 1 | place: USA:California | collected 2015-04-18
CGCTGGACGATGAAGTTCCACAACGCGCACGCGGCCTCGGCGACCAGCGCCTCGCGCGGCCGCGGGTCTTCGCCCTCCGCGTCAAAGGCGCGCAATGCCGCGAGCGCGGCCTCGAGCTGACGCCCGTGCCGGCCGAGCGCGGAGACTTTCTCCTGCGCGATTTCGTAGTCGAGCGCGGCGGCCGGATTGGCAAGCAATCGAGAGATCGGAGGGCGGAGATTTCTGCTCATGCGGCCTTGCGCGTCCAGGTGACGAGGGTCGCGTCGGCTTGCGCATCAAGCACCTGCACCGGGCCGCCTTCAAGACCGTGCTCGGCCAACACCTCCTCGGGCGTGCGGGCGGGCACCTGGGGAAACACCGGCCGTCCGCCCGGAAGCCGGACTTTGTTTGCGCGCGAGAGATTGAACGCGTCGTAGCCGATGTCGAGAAACAATCCGAACACGTCGGTGCCGCCGATGATCGCGACGACGCCCGTGGTCACGCCGGCGGCACGGCAGGCCTCTTCGAACGGAGCGCCGGCCGGGTTCCATAGGCGCGCCTTGGGATTCGACGGATCCTCGGAAATGGCGGAAATCTGCCGGGTGAGGACGAGCCGGCGGCGGCGCGCCGAGTTCGGCTGGTTTTCGCGCGAATGGCGGCCGTGCACGACCAGGTCGGCCGCCTCGAGGCCGCTTTCGAAAAACCGCTGATCGGCATCGATCTTCAGGACATCCGGCATGTGGCCGTTGTGGTCGGCCAGCATGCCGTCGATCGAGACGATGGCGTAACCGACAATGCGCCAGGGTCGCGGCATGCGCACGCGGCCGCCGCCGTCAGTTGCCCTCGATCGTGCGCACCACGCTCTCGACCGGGCGCGAGCTTACGTTCGGCGTCTTGATGTCCTTCATCACGATGGCGTCGTATTCCGGCAGGGACTCGAGCTTGTCGCGCGCGCGCATCTGCACGATCTTGTATCCGCCGGCCTTGAGGTCGTCGAGAATTTGGCCGATGGCATCCGCGGTCGCGTGCTGGAAATCGTGCATCAGAATGATGCCTTTGCCGTGTTTCTTGAGCTTCGTCAGCACCGATTGCCTGACCTGCTCCGGCCGGCGCATCTTGAAGTCGAATGAATCGAAGTCGGCCGAGAAGATGGCGACGTTGCGCTGGCCGAGATAGGCCAGCGCTTCCGGCGGCTGCTGCAGCGCCGGGAAGCGGAAGAACGGCGCGATCGGTGCGCCAACGGCCCAGCGCACGGCGCTGATTCCTTTCTCGATCTCGTCCTTGAAGCCGTACTCCACGGCCTGCATCTTGCCGTTTATCAGGCAGCGGCCCTTGGTCTTCGACAGGTTCTGATGGCACCAGGTGTGCGAGCCGATCGAATGCCCGGCGGCCGCCACCTGCTTGAGCAGGTCGGGCTCGTAGGTGGCATGCAGGCCGATCGGGAAGAAGATCGCCTTGACGCAGTGACGGGCGAGCGCGGCCAGCACTTTCAGGGTGTTGTTCGGCCACGGGCCGTCGTCGAAGGTCAGCACCACTTCGCCGGTGCGCAGGAAATCCATGCCCTTGAAGTGCTCGGCGCCGAAGCCGGGTCCGCCGGTGGTGTCGACCTCAACAACGCGCGAAACGCCGAGCGCGTTGGGGTTGCCGGGGCAGGGCGGCGACGCGGGCGCGGCGGCCGGAGCGGGAGACGCGGCGGGAGCGGGCGCCGGCGCCTGGGCCATGATGGGCGGCCCGGCGGGAGCTTGAGTGGTAGGCGCGGACGGGGCCGGCGCGGCGACCTGCGGGGAGGGCTCCACCTCGCGGATCGGGTTGGCCGGAGGCGTGCGCACCGCGCTGACCGGCGGGGGCGCGGGTGCCGGCGGCGGCGCCTTCGGACCTTGCACGATCGCCCACGCGACGCCGGCTGCCACCAGCAACAGCGCGCAGAACCCGGCCGCGCGCATCACGATCACACGCATTCCATCCTCCCCCGCTCCGGGGATCAGTCTCGTCGCGCCGCATAGAGCGGGCAATCGGCCGCCAAGTCAACCAACGACCGGGCCGCTCGAAAGCGTAACGCACGAAAACTTAATGCGCGATCACGGCTTTGCCATGGCGAATCGACGCAGTGGGAGCACGTGGAACCGCGTGAGCGCGTCGTAACAGGGCGCGGCACCGATCATGGAAGCTGGTATTGCTTGCCGGACCCGCTAGGCTTGGCGCGATGGCGAGGGGGAGTTTGATCACAGGGAGGAAGCAACCATGATGCCTTTCTTGCGGTCGTCCTGCCTGACGTCAATGATGGCGGCGGTGGCCATGCTGGTCACCATCACAGAGTGCCCCATGGCCCAACAGCTCAAGCCGAAGCCGATCGCCGTGAAGACCCCGGATGGGCTGACCATCGCGGCGCAGGAGTGGGGGAATCCGGCTGGGCCGGAGATCCTGTTCATCCACGGCTTCTCGCAAAGCCATCTGTCGTGGATACGGCAGATCGACAGCGATCTCGCCCGGGAGTTTCGCATCGTCACCTACGACCTGCGCGGCCACGGCAATTCCGACAAGCCGTTCGAGCCCGAGCGGTACAAGGAGTCCAAGGCGTGGGGCGACGAGGTCCAGGCGGTGATCGACGCGGCCGGGCTCAAGCGTCCGGTCCTGGTCGGCTGGTCCTATGGCGGCCGCGTGATGTCCGATTACTTGAAGACGCACGGCCCGGCGCGCCTCGCCGGCCTCAACTACGTCGATGCGGTGACGAAGGCGGACCCGAGCTTCTTCGGCGAGGGGCTCAAGCTGCAGCCCGGCATGTTGTCGGACGATCTGGCGACCAATATCGCGGCGACCCGCGCCTTCCTGCACGCGTGCTTCGAGCGGCAGCCGACCGCGGACGACTACGAGACCATGCTCGCCTTCAACATGATGGCGCCGCCGAAGGTGCGCGCCGCCATGGGCGGGCGGCAGCTCGACGTCGACGCGGTGATGGCGGCGCTCAGGCTGCCGGTGCTGGTGACCCACGGCGCGCAGGACCGGCTGATCCTGCTCACCGCCGCCAAGCACACGGCCGCGGCCATACCGGGCGCCCGGCTCTCGGTCTACGAGGGCGTCGGGCACGCGCCGTTCTACGAGGACGCGCCGCGCTTCAACGCCGAGCTCGCCGCTTTCGTGCGCGACGCCGCCAAGGGACAATGAGCGCGGCGGCGGCCGCGACAGCGCGGCCGGATCAGGGAGGCCCGCATGATCCGCAAGCTCAAATCGGGCCAGTACCGGCTGTACTCGCGCAAGAAGAACCCCAAGACCGGCCGGCGCCGCAACCTCGGCACCTTCCCGACCCGGCAGGCGGCCGAGAAGCACGAGCGCGCCGTGCAATATTTCAAGCGCGGCGGCTGACGGCATCTCAGTGCAGCTGTTTCGACAGGCCGGCGAAGCGTTCGGCGCCGACCATCAGCAGGATGGTCAGGCCGACGAGCACGCCGGAGGCCGCCGCGGTGCGCACGTCGAGATTGGTGTCGATGATCTGCCACAGGTGGATCGGCAGCACCTCGGTGCGCGCGTCGGTCAGGAACAGCGACACCGGCACGTTGTCGAACGAGGCCATGAAGGCGAGGAACGCGCCCGCGGCGATGCCGCGGCCGATCAGCGGCAGGGTGACCCGGCGGAAGGTGAAGAACTGTCCGGCGCCCAGGCTCAGCGACGCGTCGAGCAGGGCCGGGTCGAGCTGGGCGAGGCTCGCGATCGTGGTGCGCAGCACGAACGGCACGCACACGGCGACGTGGCCGAGGATCAGCGTCGGCAGCGACAGCGGCGCCCCCACCAGGCTGAAATAGATCAGCGCGGCAAAGCCGAACGCGAGCGCGGGAAGCAGCAGCGGCGACATGAACAGAGAATCGAGGATTTTCGCCCAGCGCGCGGTGCTGCGCCCGATCGCCAGCGCGCCGGCGGTGCCGAGCAGCACGCACAGGACCGTCGAGGCGGCCGCCACCTTGAGGCTGTTGAGGGCCGCCTGCTGCATCTGATAGGCGTCGATCAGCGCGGCGTACCAGCGCAGCGAATAGCCGGAGGGCGGAAAGCGCAGCGACTGCGTGCTGGTGAACGAGGTCAGCAGCACGATGGCGGTCGGGAATATCAGAAAGAACAGCGCGATCCCGGCGAGGCCGCCGATCGTCAGGCGAAAGCTCAGCCGGTCGAGATCGAAGCGGCGCGCTTCAGCCATGCTGCACCGCCGACCGCGTCCGCCCCACCATGTTGAGCAAATACACCACGAGCAGGACGGAGGTCATCAGCAACACCGACATGGCCGCCGCGAACGGCCAGTTGTTGGCGCCGGTGGCCTGCTGATAGATGTAGAGGGGCATGTAGACGAGCCGCGCGCCGCCGATCAGCGTCTGGGTCACGAACGCGGTAGTGCAGGCGGCGAACACCAGGATCGAGCCGGCCACCAGTCCGGGCAGCCACAGCGGCAGGATCACCCGGCGGAACGTGCGCCAGTGGCCGGCGCCGAGCGCCCAGGAGGCATCGGCGAGGTTGGGGTCGATGCGCTGCAGGGTGGTGATGAGCGGCAGCACCATCAGCGGCATCTGCACCTGGGCGAGCACCATCACCACGCCGACCTCGCTGAACAGCAGGCGCAGCGGCTCGTCGATCAGGCCGAGCGAGATCGCCGCCTTGTTGAGGATGCCCTGGCGGCCGAGGATGACGATCCAGGCGAAGGTGCGCACCACCACGCTGGTGAGGATCGGCAGGATCACCAGGAACAGCAGCAGGGAGCGCAGGCGCGCGGGCGCATGCACGCACACCCAGGCGAGCGGCAGGCCGAAGATCAGGCACACCAGGGTCGCCTTGACGCCGAGCGCGAGGGTGTCGAACAGGATGCTGAGGCTGAACGCATCGCCGAGGAATTTTGCGTATTGCGCCAGGGTGAAACGGTCGAGCGCGAGCCCGTCGGACAGGCTCACCAGCAGCAGCACGATCAGCGGCGCGGCGAAGAACAGCACGAAAAACGCGCCGAGCGGCAGCAGCAGCCGCCACTCGGACGCGCTCCCCGCGGGCGCGGTCACAGCTTGATGTCGCGGTTGAACCGCTCGATCCACTCGGAACGGCGCTCGTTGATCTTCGACCAATCGAAATAACGCAGCTTGGCGAGATCGTCCTGCGACTTCGCCACCTGCTTGACGATCTCGCCCTTGAGCGGGACCTTGCGGTTGGTCGGGATCACCCAGTAGGGCGTGCGTTCCATGTCCTCCTGGACCTCGGGCGCGATATGCGCGTCGATGTACTGGACCGCGAGATCGGGCTGCACCGCATTCTTCACGAGGTGCAGGCTGGTGCGCCAGGCCGGGATGCCGGTGTCGAGGGTGGCGAATTCGATGTCGACGCCCTTTTCCTTCAAGGTCTGCACGAAGTTGAAGTTGTAGGGCGCGATGTCGATCTGCTCCTGCTGGAACAGCGCCGCATGCGCGCCGAGGTTGGCCGAGATCGCGCCGACCCCGGGGAGCAGCTCCTTGAGCGCCTTGAACGCCGGCTCGATGTCGCTTTCGCCGCCGCCGCGGGTGCGCGCCAGATCGACCATGAAAGCCATGCCCAGCGTGCTGTTGAGCGCGGTCAGCCCGACGCGGCCCTTGTAGGCGGGGTTGAACAAATCGTTCCAGGATTTCGGCCGCTCCTTGATCTTGCGCGGATTGAAGCCGATGCCGATCACCTGCAGCGAGATTTTCGGGCCCCACGGGTCCTGGAACGCCGGGACCAGGTCCTTGTAGTTGGGCGATTTGTCGACCGGATATTTGTCCAGGACGCCCGCCTTGACGGCGTCGAGCAGCGGGCCCTCGTCCATGATCGCCACGTCGAACGGCGGCTTGCCGCGCGAGGCTTCGAGCTTCGCCACCTGGTCGGTCGCGAGCGCAATGGTCTGTGTCACCTCGGCGCCGGTCTTCTTGCGGAAATAGGGCGCGAGTACGTCGCGGTGCGCCTCGTTCCAGGTGCCCGGGAACGTTGCCACCACCAGCGGATCGGCGGCGTTGGCGCGGCGCGGCAGCAGCGCCAGCGCGCCCGCCGCAAGTCCGGCTTCGAGGATTTGGCGGCGTCCGATCAGTACGGTCATGGGCTCTCTCCTGTTTGCGCCGACGCCGGCTCCGGGAACAGGAGGCAGGCATCGATGGCCGTCGGCTCGACGAAGACGTCGCTGCCGGCCGCCGGCAGCGACGCAAGCTCGGGACGGGGGACTGCGACCCGGAACGCAGTCCCCGCCGCGAGGGTCAGCTCGTAGATCAAGGTGGGACCGAGCGGCAGGATCACGCCGATTTTGGCCTGCAGGCGCCCGGGACCGGACGCGGCGACGAGCCGCAACCGCTCCGGCCGGATCGACACTACGACGCGCGCGCCGGCGGGAAAACCGTTCGCCCGACAAATCAGATCGCCGCCGGCGTCGAGGGCGACCTCGCATTGCGCGCCGTCGACGCGCGCGACGGTCCCGCCGAGCAGGTTGGTGCTGCCGACGAAGCGATTGACGAACAGGGTCGCAGGCCGATCGTAGATCTCGACCGGGCTCGCGAACTGCTCGATCGCCCCGCGGTTGAGCACGGCGATGCGGTCGGCCATGCCCATCGCCTCTTCCTGGTCGTGGGTGACCATGATGGTGGTGATGCCGTAGAGCCGTTGCAGCCGCTTGATCTCGACCTGCATGTCGAGGCGCAGGTTCTTGTCGAGCGCGCCGAACGGCTCGTCGAGCAGCAGGATTTTCGGCTCGACCGCGAGCGCGCGGGCTAGCGCAATGCGCTGCTGCTGGCCGCCGGAAAGCTGGCGCGGCCAGCGGTCGGCGAACTCCGCCATCTGCACCAGCCCCAGCATCTCGGCGACGCGCGCCCTGATGCGCGGACGCTCCTCGCCGCGCGCTTCGAGCCCATACGCCACGTTCTGCGCCGCCGTCATGTGCGGGAACAGCGCGTAGTTCTGGAACACGATGCCGGCGCCGCGCCGGTTCGGCGGCAGATGGTCGACCGCCTCGCCGTCGTAGCGCACGCGTCCCTCGCTCTGGCGGATGAAGCCGGCGATGATGCGCAGCAAGGTCGACTTGCCGCAGCCGCTCGGCCCGAGCAGCGCCACCAGCTCGCCGGCATCGACGCCGAGCGATACGTCGCGCACCGCGGCGGTCGCGCCGAACCGGTGCGTGATGGCTTCGAGCTTGAGCGAATGGCCGCGTCCCGGCGGGCTCGTCGCGCGGCGGAGGTCGGCGGCGTCGGGCGCTCGCATCGAGGCTTCCAGGTGGATACCGGCACTCAAGGTTAGTGCATCGCCGTCCCACCGGAAAGTTTTGATTGGCGTCTGCGCTTAGATTCTCGTGCGGAAGCTCGACGGCGTGCGCCCATAGGTTGCCCGAAACGCATCGTTGAAGCGCCGCACGCTGCCGAAGCCGGCGGCGAACGCGATCTCGGAGAACGGCATCGCGGTATTGTTGATCAGCCGCTTTGCCGCCTGGACGCGGCGGGTCGCGGCCATATCGCTCGGCGTGGCGCCGGCGTGGCGGATGAACAGGCGCAGCAAATGCCGCGGCCCGATGCCGAGCTTGTCGGCAAGCGCGCTCACCGAGGCGCGGTCGAGAAAGCCGTCCTCGATCAGGCGCATGGCGCGGCCGACGGTGGTCCGGGTGCCGTGCCAGGCCGGGCTGCCGGGCGCCGTTTCCGGCCGGCAGCGCAGGCATGGACGAAAGCCGGCGCGTTCGGCCGCCGCGGCGGTGGGGAAGAAAACGACGTTGTCCGACCGCGCCGGCCGCACCGGGCAGACCGGACGGCAGTAGATGCGGGTCGTGCGCACGCCGGTGAAGAACGCGCCGTCGAACGCCGGATCGCGCGCGAGGCGCGCGCGGTCGCACGTCGCGCGGTCAAGCGGCAACGGCGGTCGCGTCAACATGACGTGGTAGCTTAACGCCGGGCCGCACCGGCCGGTAGCCGGAATCGGACGTGGTCGGGGACCATGTCCGAAAACGGCCAGCAAGTTCGCCGCCGCGCGATAGGTTCGACTCCATGGACGAACGTCGCACGACCGGCAAAGTCTCGTCGCGCCTCGCCGGGCCGTACCACGGCTGGCTCGTGGTCGGCGCGGCCTTCCTGGTTGCGCTGTACGGGTTTGGCCTCGGGTTCTACGGGCCCGGCATCTACCTCGTCGCGCTGTCGCAGATGCACGGCTGGTCGGCGGCGGACATCTCCTCGGCGATCACGAGCTACTATGTGCTCGGCGCCGTGTTGGTTTTCTTTTTCATCGGCGGCCTGTTCGATCGCCTCGGCGCGCGATGGGTGGTCGGCGCCGGCGCCGTGGCGATGGCCTGCGGCGTGGTGCTGCTCACGTTCGTTGCCCGCCTCTGGCACCTCTACGCGGCCTTCGCGGTGATGTCGCTCGGCTGGGCGACGATGAGCGGCGCGGCGATCAATATCATCATCGCGCCGTGGTTCGACCAACGCCGCGGCTTTGCCATCAGCCTGGCGCTCAACGGCGCGAGCGCCGGCGGCCTGATCGTGGCGCCGCTGCTGACCATTCTCATCGGCCGGTTGGGCTTGGGGCCGGCCTTGTGGTCGACTTGCGCGCTGATGCTCGCCGTCCTGTTGCCGGTCGTGGCTCTGGTGCTGCGCCCCAAGCGCGCCGATGAACGCGACGGCGGCGGCGCCGCCTCCATTGTGCCGGAGCCGCAGCGATCGCACGGGACGTCGCCGGCGCACGGGCCGGCCTTCAGCCTTTCCGCCGCATTGCGCGACCGGAGTTTCCTCACCGTCTCGATCCCGTTCGCCCTCGGGCTGACGGCGCAGGTCGGGTTCGTGACCCATCAGGTCGCATTTCTCTCGCCCCTCATCGGCACCCTCGCGGCCGGCTGGGCCGTCAGCCTGACCACGTTCGCCGCCATCGTCGGCCGCCTGGCAACCGGCTTGTTCGTCGACAAGGTCGACCGCCGCGCCACGGCGTGCGGCAATTTCCTGGTTCAGGTGGCGGCGCTCGCCATCCTGATGTCGGCGCGGTCGGCGCCGGCGCTCTACCTCGGATGCGCCCTGTTTGGGCTTGGCCTGGGAAATCTGGTCTCGCTGCCCGGCCTCATCGTCCAGCAGGAATTTCCACCGGCGCACTTTGCCCGTGTTGTCAGCATGATCGTCGCGATCAACCAATTCGCTTTCGCCTTCGGGCCGGACCTGCTCGGCCGGCTGCAGCAGTCCGCGGGCGGCTACGCGACGGCGCTGGTTGCCTGCCTCGTCATGGACGCGGCGGCTGCCGTCATCGTGCTGCTGCCGCCGGCGGCGACGCGCAACAAGTCTTGAACCTGCCCCGTCTGCTGCAACGCACACATCTATTTTTTGTTGATAACCGTGGGCAACTGCCCGGCGGGCAGCAATTTTGCCACAATGCCTCAAAACAGTCGCAGTGTCCGGAGGGAATGCGTGTGAGTCCCGAGACGCTTCGCGGCCGTGCGCTCGAGTGCATGCGTTTGGCGCAGACTGTGCGCGATCCACGCCATCGCACATTGCTGCTCGACATGGCCCATTCATGGGCCGAGCTGGCCAATTCTGCGGAGCGGCTGCAGGCCATGGTGGCCGAGTCGGCGAGCCTTTTTGCAGGCGGCGAGATCAAGCCGAGACGGCGGCGCACGCGGGCGCGGGAGCACACGGTGCTGCATTGAAAAATGTAGGGCGGGCAGAGCGAAGCGTGCCCACCGACGTTGCTCGCGTGGGCACGGCGCTGCGCGCCTTTGCCCATCCTACGGATATCAGCTTCCGGGTACCGTGCCGGCCGGCAAGGTCTTGACGTAATCGGCGATTTCGCCGGGGCGGGTGAACCACACCTTTTCCTTGTGCGGATGGTTGACGATGTGGGCGAGTGCGTCGCGCAGCACGCGCAGGCGATAGGGCTGGCCCATGATCATCGTGTGCAGCGCGATCCCGCACACCAGCGGCTGGCGCTCGCTCTGGCGGAGCATCTCCTCGAACTGGTCGACGATCATCCTAGCGAACTCGTCGGGCGCGTGGTGGCGGGCGAGCAACTGCGGGGAATCGTTGATCTCGATCGGGTAGGGGACCGAGAGGATCGGGCCGGCGCGGGTGCGCATCCAGATCGGCTGGTCGTCGCACGGCCAATCCATCATGAACTCGTAGCCGGCCTCCTTGAGCAGGTCGGGGGTGACCGTGCTCTGCGACATCCACGGCGCCATCCAGCCGCGCGGCGGCTTGCCCTGGAAGCGCGCGACGGTGTCGTTCACCTCGGCGATCAGCCGCGCCTCGTCGGCCTCCCACAACAGCCCCGGCCGTTCCGAGTTGGTGCGGCCGTGGCCGATGAACTCGTCGCCGCGCGCGCGGATCGCCTCGGGAATGTCCGGATAGTTGTCGAAGATGCCGGCATTGACGAGATGGTTGCCGGGCAACTTGAGCTCGTCGAGCAGCTCGATCAGGCGCCAGAAGCCGACCCGGTTGCCGTAGTCGCGCCAGGAATAGTCGCGGTGGCTGGGGGGCGGGCTCTCGACGCCGAGCACGTGGCCGAGCCCGCGTCCGAAGGCGAAATACTCGATGTTGAGCGCCACGTGGACGGCCAGCCGCCGGCCGTCCGGCCAGGAATAGTCGCGCCGCTTGGTGATCGGCGAATAGTCGTAACGTCCGTGGGTCGGCAGCTGCATCGTTAAAATTCCCTGCCGATCATGCGGTCGAGCGCGCAGCGTCCGGCGCCGCGGAAGAAGATGGCGAGGTAGATGAGGGTCAGCAGCAGGGGGAATTCCCAGCCGCCGCGCGCGCTCGAGAAGAAATATCCGTTCGCGCCGTGCCAGTAGGTGACGATCGCCATCTGCACCGTGAACATCAGGGCGAGCGGGCGCGTCAGCAGTCCGACGGCCAGCATCATTCCGCCGAAGAATTCGAGGATGCCGAGAAAATACGCCCAGCCGAGCGGCGCCGGAAAGCCGAGCGGGGTGAGAACATTTTGCGCCACCGGTCCGGCAAACCCGCCGAACAGCTTGGCATAGCCGTGATAGACGACGACCGCGCCCGCGCAGAAGCGGATGATCGCGTAGCTGTACGGCGCAACGCTCTGGTAAAGCCCCGCGAGCCCCGGCACGATGAGCCGGCTCGTGTCGATCTTGCCTTCCATGGTCGCCTCCCTCGCGCAAGCCCGTTGCGCCGGCCGATGATTCCACATCGGCCCGGCCGGCGGGAAGGGCCGCGGCGACTTATTGCTGGAGCATGATCTTTTCCGAAAACCGGTGCCCACCCCGGATCAGGTCCGGGGCAGGCTTTTTCGCGATCATGCTCTACATCCGCCCCGCCTTGTATTTGACGTCGCGCAGGCGGATGAGGCCGTCCGGATAGGGGACGTAGTTCTGCAGGTCGGCGGCGAGCCCCCAGATCCACTTCTGGTGCCACAGATAGATGATCGGCCGCTCGTCGAGGAGAATCCGCATGACGCCCTCGTAGGCCTGCTTGCGCGCGGCGCGGTCGCTGGTCAGCCGCGCCGCCTGCAGCAGGTTCTCGAGCTCCGGATTGCAATAGTGGCCGTCATTGCCCGGCACCTTGCAGCCGACGAGGGTGTGGATGTTGGCGTCGGGGTCGATGCGGCCGCTCCAGCCCACGTAGTCGGCGTCGAAATTACCCTCGCGCGCCCGCTGCAGCATGGTGATGAACTCGGTGAGCTCGATCTTCACCTCGATGCCGGCCTCGCTCGCCATCGACTGGATGATCTCGGCCGCCTGCCGGTTGGCATCGGCGTTGGGCACGAGCAGGGTGAGCGTCGGATTGGCGACGCCGGCCTCCTTGAGCAGCGCCTTGGCGCGCTCGACGTCGCGCGCGGGAACCGGCAGGGCCCCATTGTAATAGAAGTTCGGCGGCGGCACCGGCTGATTGCCGACCTGGAACTCGCCGCTGTTGGCGACGGCGTTGAGGATGTTGCGGTCGATGGCGAGATCGAGCGCGGCGCGCACGCGCTTGTCCTTGCCGAACGGGTTGCTCGCGCGGGCGCCGTTCGCGATGTTGAAGGTGATGCCCTGATAGCCGAGCCCGGTGATCGCCGCGGCGGCGAGCTTGTCGCTCTTGCGCAAGGTGTCGAGATCGGTCGGGGAGAGGCGCTCGATCATGTCGAGCTGGCCGGCGCGCAGGTTGGCGAAGCGCACCGTCGCGTCCGGCATGGGCAGGAAGACGACGCGCTGGATGAAATAGCGCTCCTTGTCCCAGTAGTCGGCGAACCGCTCGAGCACGATGCGGTCCTGCGCCACGCGCTCGACGAAGCGATAGGGCCCGGCGCACACCGGCTTGTTGCCGAACTGGTCGCCGAGCGCCTGCGCCGCCTTGGGCGACACCATGATGCCGGCGCGGTCGGCGAACTGCGCGAGCAGCGGCGAGAATGGCGTCGCCATGTCGACTCGCACGGTCAGCTCGTCGAGCGCCTCGACATTGCCGATCGCGCTGATCTCGCTCTTGCGCCGGCTGTCGGGGAGCGTGAGCGCGCGGTCGAGGCTGAACTTCACCGCCGCGGCGTTGAACGGCACGCCGTCGTGGAAGCGCACGCCCGGCCGCAGCCGAAAAGTGATCGCCTTGCCGTTGGCCGCGGTCTCCCAGCTCGTCGCCAGCATCGGCACGATGCTGGCGTCCGGCGCGATGTCGACCAGCTTGTCGCAGATCGACGTCATCACGTTGCGGCCGACGAAGCTCCAGTTCTTGGCGCCGTCGAGGGTGTCGGGGTCCTCCTGCAGCCCGATGCGCAACGTCTGCGCCGCTGCCGGGGCCGGCAGCACGAGAAGGGCGGCGATGAACGCGGCCGGCAGCGCTCGCATGGGCTTTCCCCCGGGTGTTCGAGCCGGACAAATTGTCAGCCGCAACGCCGCCAGGCAAGACGGTGTCACTTCGGTCGGCCGCCGCGGGTGACCCGATAATTCGGCTTGATGTGCGTGTTCAGATATGCGCCTTGCGACGGCGCGACGCAAAACGCATCGAATTCCTCGGGCGGCAGGTCGTGATAGGTATAGGACGCGCCGTCCTGAACACGACGAACAGCTCGCCCGTCTCGATGGCGTAGTTGTATTGGCTGATGGTCGACGATTTGGCCTCGATCATTCGCGGCGCCTCCGCGGATGATCAGCGCCGATTGGACCGCTGCGGTTGCGGCGCGGCCCATTTATGGGATTGATGGATAAAGCAGCCGGGTTCGTCGCGACGGAGTCTTGCGCCATGCCGGCTGTCCCCACCACGACTCTCCCCTCCGGCGAGCGGATTGCGGTGCTCGGGCAGGGCACCTGGGCGTTCGGCGAAGACCGCGGGCGGCGGCGCGAGGAGGTGGCGGCGCTGCGCCTCGGGGTCGACCTCGGGCTCACCCTGATCGACACCGCCGAAATGTACGCCGATGGCGAGGCCGAGCGGGTGGTGGGCGAGGCGATCGCCGGCCGGCGCGACGAGGTCTTTCTGGTGAGCAAGGTGCTGCCGCAAAACGCGACACGGCGCAGCACGATCGCCGCATGCGAGCGAAGTCTGAAGCGGCTCAAGACCGATCGACTCGATCTCTACCTGCTGCACTGGCGCGAGGACGTGCCGCTCGCCGAGACGCTCGAAGGGTTTCGCGCCCTCGTGCGCGCCGGACAAATCCGCCATTGGGGCGTGAGCAATTTCGACGTCGACGACATGGAGGAGTTGATCCGCCTCGACGGCGGCACCGAGGTTGCGACCGACCAGGTGTTCTACAATCTCAAGCGCCGCGGCATCGAGCTCGATCTTATTCCGTGGTGCCGCCGGCGGCGCATCCCGATCATGGCCTATTCGCCGCTGCACCAGGGCAAGCTCGCGCGCTCGCGCGTGCTCAAGGAGGTCGCGGCGCGGCACCAAGCGACGCCGTCCCAGGCGGCGCTCGCCTGGTTCGTCGGGCGCGACGGCGTCATCGCCATCCCGAAGGCGGGCAGCGAAGCGCATGTGCGCGAGAACCGCGCCGCCCTCGACCTGCGCCTGACCCGGTGCGATCTCGCCGCGCTCGAGGCGGCGTTCCCGCGCCCCGCGCGCAAGCAGCCGCTGGCGATGGTGTGAGGGACGCGGCGCGGCGTTGCACGTTCCCCGGGCGCGGCGCAGCGTGAAGCGGTGCGCTGCAGACCCGGGGTCCATGAGCATCGCGCAATTTGGGTCCCGGATCAGCGGCGCACCGTTTCGCTTCGCTCCACGCTGCGCCGCATCCGGGATACGCGCCCGCGAGGAAGAGCAAAAAACATATCGCCCGGCGTTGCCGCCGGGCGATGCAGTACGATCGCAAATGACGCGTCAATGCGCGAGCGGGTCGGGGCGGATCTGCAGCTTGAACACCTTCGGCTGTTCCTTGGTGCCGCCTTCGGCGTGGAACACGGTGCGGGTGCCGGACGTGGTCCACAGGCCGCGCCCCTTCCAGCCGCCGTTCGGATCGTCGATGCGGCCGTCCACGTTCTTGGTGAAGAAGCCCTGCGGATAGGGCACGCGCAGATCGACCAGCTTGCCGTTGACGACGGCAAGCAGCGACTCGGCGCCGTTGGTCGAGGCGATCGGCACGTTCGGCCCGAGGCCGAGCGTGTTGTAGCGGTCGACCCAGATGTAATAGGCGTGGTTGGCGCTGCCCGGCCCTTTCACATCCTTGAACTGCGGCCCGGGCATTTGATAGAGGGTCCACCCTTCCGGGCAGTGCTTGCCGGTCGCCGCGGCGGGACCGTTGAGCGGGCCCTTGCACTTGCTGCGGTCGAAGCTCGCCACGTGTCCGCTCGCGAGCGCGGTCCACACGACCCCGTTGAGGTCGACGTCGAGTCCGCGCGGACTGAAGCCTCCATCGGGCGGCAGGTAGATTTCCGTCAGCGCCGTCTCCGATGGGTTCGGACCCGGCACGATCCGCATGACGTAGCCGGGCTGGTCCATCAGGGAGAACCCGATGTCCATCGACTGGCCCCAGATCGAGTCGTCGATCGGGCTCGGCTGCACGGCGTAGAACGCCGCGATGATCCGCTTGTCCTTGGCGGGGTCGAGCGGCTCCTTGGCTTCGACGTACTCGTCGCGCTTGCCGTTGCCGTTGGCGTCGATGATCAGCGGCGTCCAGCCCTGCGACTTCGCCTCGTCGCCGGTCTCTTCGTACATCTTCGTGTTCAGCCAGCCGACCACGCCGCTCTGCGGCCCGCCCGCGCTGGTCCACAGCGTGTTGTTGGCGTCATGGCCGAAGTAGAGGTGATGGGTCGGGAAGCAGGTGCTGATGAGCGACCACTTGCCGGTCTTCGGGTCGTACATGGACAGATGCCGCGGCGACTCGTTGAGCGGCGCGACCTTCGCGGACGGGTGATCCGAGCCCTTCTTGCAGAAGTCCGGATTGGCCGCCGGCCGGATGCGGGCGGTGAACCAGACCCGTCCCTTCTCGTCGAAGATCGGGTTGTGGATGCTGGTGTGGCCGTCCCAGATCGGCTCCTCGCCCCAGTAGGGCGAAGGCCCGCGCGGCGCATCCGTCGACGAGGGCGTCTTCGGATCGCGATAGGGGTGCTTGATGACCGAGGCCTTGTGGTGGACCGGATCGAGCACCGGAACGTTGTCGGTCGACTCTTCGGGCGCCCCGTAGATCAGGCCATTGGCATTGACCGTCGGGTTGCGCTTGTCGGTCGAGATCGCGTCGTGCATATAATGTTTGTTGGTCGACCAGTCCCACATGCTGACGACGACGTTGCGCTCGACGCCCTGCGGCCGCTCCGGCTTGGCGAACGGGACCTCGCCGGCCGCAACGCGGTCGGTCCAGTCGGCGAACAGGGAAATTCCCTTGTCGGGGCCGAGCAGCGTGAGACGGGCGGCCATCGGCCCCTGGGCCTGGCCGGACTGGATGCGCCGCGTCCACGCCTCGGCCGAGTTCTTGAACTCGCCGAGCTGCGGAGAAATGGTGCGGATGCCCCTGGTGCCGAAAGCATGGCACGACTGGCACGCGTTCTTGATCGTGTCGACCCAGTAGTGCTGGCCCTTCATCACCTCGGGAATGCCGTTGCCCTTTTGGCCGGTGCCGGGGAACTGATCGGCCGCCGGGATTTTGAGCATCGCATACCAGTACATGCCCGGATAATATTCCGCCGCCGCGGCCGCGTTGGGGGCGGGCACCGCGGTCAGGTTGACGAGCTTGCCGGGCGCGCTCTGCACCTTGGGCGAGTCGACGAGGCCGTAGCCGCGCACCCACACCGAGTAGTTCGCCTGGGGCAGCTCGGGGATGACGTAGCGGCCGCGATCGTCCGTCACCACGATCTTGGCGAACTTGGTGGGAAGATCGGTCGTCTCCGCGATCACCCAGACGCCGGCCTCGGGCCCGTTCGGCCCGGTGACGACGCCGCCGAGGTCGGTCGCGCCGACCTGGACGGCCGGATCGCCCTGCTGCGCGCAGGCGGGAACCGGCGCGGCAGCCAGCAGCGCGGCGAGCGCGATCGCCGCGACGCCCGCGTACAAGTCTCGTGTCTGCATGAGAGCCTCCCTTTGCGGCGCGTGGAGCTGCGGCGCGCCCGACGCACGTTGTTTATTGCGCGAAAATGTGACGCATCGGGGTAGGGGCGGCAAGCGGAATCGGCGCCGGGATGGCGCGGATTTTCGGCCGACCTGCCCCGCAATGAAGCGCAGGCCTTGAGGCCTGCGAAGCGAATTTTAGGCGGCGACCTTGCCGAGGAAGCTGTCGACCTCGGCGCGCAGGTTGTCGGAGGCGGTCTCGACCGCGTCGGCGGCGGCGAGCAGGGTCTGCGCCGACGCGCTGGTGTCGGCGATGGCGCCGGCGACCTCGCCGAGCACCGCGGCGACCTGTTTGGTCTCCCTGGCGGCGCTCGCGACGTTATGGGCGATCTCGCCGGTCGCCGCGTTCTGCTGCTCGACCGAGGAGGAGACCGACGAGGCGGCGCGGTCGATCTCCTGCATGCGCTCGGCGATGCGGCCGATCGCCTCGACCGCGCCCGCGGTCATCGACTGCACGGCGGAGATCTGCGCGTCGATCTCTTCCGTCGCCTTGGCGGTCTGCACCGCGAGCGACTTGACCTCCGAGGCGACGACCGCAAAGCCCTTGCCCGACTCGCCCGCCCGCGCCGCCTCGATCGTGGCGTTGAGCGCCAGCAGGTTGGTCTGCTCGGCAATCGCCTGGATCAGCTTGACCACGTCGCCGATCTTCTGCGCCGCCTTGGCGAGGCCGGCGACATGGTCGTTGGTGGATTTGGCCTCGCCGGCCGCGACGCCCACCACCTCGGTGGTGTGGCCGAGCTGCCGGCTGATCTCGGCGATCGAGCGCAGCAGCTCCTCGGCCGCCGTCGCCGCGGTGGCGACGTTGCTCGACGCCTCGTTCGAGGCGTCGACCGCGTGGCCGGCGCGCTGCGAGGTCTGGCTGGACGAGGCGGAGAGCGCGGTCGCAATCGCCTTCATCGCGGTGCCATGCTGGCCTGGCGCTGCTCGGCTTTCGTCTGCTCGGTCACGTCCTCATGGGTGACCACCCATCCGCCGCCGGGCATCGGCTTGTTGAGCAGCGAGATGATGCGCCCGCCGGTTTCGACCGCCTGGCGCGTCGGCTTTCCCACGGCGAGCGCCGCCATCAGTTTCTTGATGTATTGCTCCGGATCGCCGGTGAAGGCGCCGCTCTTGATGCGGTACTGCAGCAGCTCGCGCAGCGTGCAGCCGGGCTTCACGACGTCCGGCGACAGGTCGTACATGCGCACGTAGGTCGCGTTGCACATGACGAGGCGCTGCGCGGCATCGAACATGCACAGGCCCTGGGACATGTTGTCGAGGGCACTCATCAGACGGCGATTGCGCCGGCGCGCGCGCGCGCGGCCAATGAGCGCGGCACCGGCCGCCAGGCAGGCGACCGCGGCGAGAACGGCGGGCCAGCCGGCGCCATCGGCGAGGCCGGCGACATGCTGGAACATGAGGCACCCAGCGGTCGAATGACCCGGGGAAAGTATTTCGACCGGCCTTATTTTTGGTTAACGGATCGTTGGGGCGTGTCCCGGATGCGGTGCAGCGCGCAGCGGTGCACCGCTGATCCGGGACCCAGGTTGCCAAATAAATTCTGGACCCCGGTCTGCAGCGCACCACTTCGTGCTGCGCTGCGCCCGGGGCACACTCTACCGCTGGCCCCCGCTACTCGCCCGTCCATTGCGGCGGGCGCTTGTTGAGGAACGCGTCCATGCCCTCGCGGAAATCGCGGCTCATGTAGCACATGAGGATCAGGTCCTCCTCGTCCTCGTGGGAGGAGGGTGCCTGCATGCGTCGCAACGCCTCCTTGGTGGCGCGCAAGGTGAGCGGCGCGTGGCCGGCGATCAGCCGGGCGAGCTCGTCGGCCCGGCGCAGCAGCGCTGGCTGGTCGTCGACCACCTCGTTGAGGAAACCGAGCTTGAGGCCTTCCTGCGCGTCGATGAGGCGCGCGGTGAGGACCAGCTCCTTCACCCGCGCCGGCCCGATCAGCGCGGTCAGCCGCCGGATGCTCGCCATGGACAGGCAATTGCCCAGGGTGCGTGCGATCGGGAAGCCGATGCGGGCGGTGGCGGCGGCGATCCGCAGGTCGCAGCACGAGGCGATGCCGGCGCCGCCGCCGGTGCACGCGCCGGCGATCGCCGCAATGGTCGGCACGCGGCAGCGTTCGACCGCGTCGAGGATGCGGTCGAGGCGGGCTTCGTAGTCGATCGCGTCCTGCGGCGTCTGGAAGGCACGGAACTGGTTGATGTCGGTGCCCGCCGCGAACGCCTTGTCGCCGGCCCCGGTGAGCACCATCACCTTGAGCGCGCGATCGTCGGCGGCCGCCGCGCAGATGTCCTTGAGCCGCTCGTACATGGCGAAGGTGAGCGCGTTGCGCGCCTGCGGCCGGTTGAAGGTGACGAAGCCGATGCCGTCGCGCACCTCGTAGAGGAGGTCGGTGTTGGCGGACGCGGGCTGCGAAGCGGGCACTGGAATTTTCCTTCAGTCGAAGCGGTTAGGGCCGGACGTTAAAGATTCCCCAAGCCGATGCAAATCGCGGCCGAGCAGGCGGCCAGCGGTGACATCTTACAGTTGCCCGCCCGTGCGGCGCATGACATGAAAAACCCGCGCCCCGCCGAATCGACCCTCCGGACTCTGCCTCGAACGCCGGATACCCCCGATGAGACGAGCTGTCCTTCTGTTTCTTCTGCTGGCCGTGAGTGCGTGCGTCGGCGTGGTCCCCAACGTCGAGGGCGTCAGGACCGTTGGCATAGTCTCGGGGATCGGCGACAAGTTCTACCTCCGCACGGTCGGGCTCACGGTCTTCGGCAATGAGTCCCAGGAGATTGCGACGGATTCCTGGGGCATCGACGAACTGATCACCGCCAAGGTCCGCGCCGCCTTGGCGCCGCGCTTCGACGTCCGACCGGTGACGTACAGGCGCGCTGCCTTCGCATCGTTCCCCGACCGCACCGGCATCCTTGCCCAGTACTTTCGCCCGGAGCTCGTCCGCACCGAGGTTTCCCCGCAAGGGCTCGACGCCTACGTCGTCATCCTGAAGAGCGAGCGTCAATACAGTCGGACGAACCAAATACTTCAAGGGCTCGGCATGGTGAAGAGCGGCAGTCTCTTCACCCAGTACGTTCACCTGCACGCGTATTACGGCATCTCGCTTGTCGATGGCCGCGCGTTCAACATCAAGAGCGGGGCCATCTCGATCATACCGGGACAACATCAGTTCATGGACATCATGGGCTCGCCTTATCGCAAGGTCGACGCGACGTGGTGGCCGGCATCGCTCGATGCTGCGTCCAATCAGCGGCTCAAGGGCGCCGTTGTCGAGTTGATCGACCAGAGCCTGCCGGATACGCTGCGCAGGATGAAACTGGTCGACTGATGCGCGCGCTCGGGGCAATGCGACAGCCTCAATGACCCTAGCGATCCCCGCGGCCCTCATCATCCTCGCGCTCATCGTGGCGCCGCAGCTGTGGATTTCGACGGTGATGCGCCGCCATGCCGGCCAGCGCGCGGAGATTCCGTGGACCGGCGGCGAGTTCGCCCGCTTCTTGCTCGACGGCATGAAGCTCGACAAGGTCAAGGTCGAGGAAACCGAGCGCGGCGACCATTATCATCCCCTCGCCAAGGCGGTCCGCCTCACCACCGAGCATTTCTACGGCCGCTCGCTCACCGCGATCGTGATCGCCGCCCACGAGGTCGGCCACGCGATGCAGGATGCCACCGGTTACGCCCCGCTCAAGACGCGAACCCGGATCGCCGGCCTCGCCGACTATGTCCACAAGGCGGGCGCGCTCTGCATCGTCGCGGCGCCGGCGATCGCCGCGCTGATGCGCCACCCGGGCGGCATCGTCATCGGCCTCGTGGCGGCGATCCTCACGAACCTGACCGCCGTCGTCATGCACGCGGTCACGCTGCCGGTCGAGTTCGACGCCAGCTTCAACCGCGCCCTCGGGGTGCTCAAGCAGGGACGTCTGATTCCGGAAGAGGAATTCGCTGCCGCCCGCCACATCCTCAGCGCCGCCGCCTACACCTATGTCGCCGGCGCCCTGATCGATCTCATCAACCTGCCGCGGCTGCTGCGGTATCTGCGGTGGTAGCGACTTGCGAATGGATCACCGCCCTCATGGGGGGAGCCGCGCGTAGCGCGGCGTCTCGAACCATGGCCGCAGACTCGCCTGCTGCCATCCTTCGAGACGCCCTCGCTACGCTCGGGCTCCTCAGGATGAGGACCGAGTTTTGGTTGCTCGCTATTCGCCATTCGCTGGTCCACATTTGCTTGACCGTATCGCCCCGCTGCGTTATCAGCGCGCCCATGATTCCGGCCTGCACCATGTCCGTTTCCACAGCTGATCGCGGCACATCCGCGGGGCCGGGACCATTGCGCATGCGCTAGTCGCAACCAGCACAGACGCAAAGGCCAACCCCGCCACTCACCCGGCGGGGTTTTTGTTTGTTAATGGAGCAGGATGCGAGCCATGCTTGAGACCAAACGCGAGCCGTTCATCATCCGCCACGCGGCCCCCGAGGACGCGCTGGCGCTGACCGACACGATCGCCCGGATCGACGAGGAGACCGAGTTCCTCGGCGTGCCGGGCGAATTCCGCCAGCGCTGGGCGGACGGATTTGCCGAACGCCTCAAGACCATGGGGGAGAACGGCACCGGCGCCTACGTGCTCGCCGCGCATGACGGGGAGATCATCGGATTTCTCGGCGCGTTCGCGGGGATGATCGATCGGGCCCGCGGAGTGATCTACATCGCCCATGTGGGCATCCGCCGCGCGTGGCGTGGGCGCGGCGTCGGCGCGGCCTTGTTCGCGGCGATCGAGGCGTGGGCGCGCGGGCAGGGCGCGTGGCGGCTCGAGTTGCGCGTCGACGAGGAGAATGCGCGCGGCCTCGCGCTCTACCGCAAGCGCGGCTTTGCGGTCGAAGGCCGCATCGTCGATGCCGCCAGCATGGACGGCGCCTGGCGCAATCACCTGTGGATGGCGAAGGAGCTGCGCCGGTTCGCGCAGCCGCCTTGGGCACCGCTTGAGCTTCCCGCGAACGGGCAGAGCCCACGCGAACGCGCGCCGCTCGTCCGCCGGGTGCGCCTCGAGGACGCGGCGCTGGTGCGCCGGTTCGAGCAGGAACTGCTCGGCGAAACGCCGTTTCTGCTCAAGCAGCCGCACGAGGTGCGCGACGACGAGGCCGCCAGGAAGGAGTTCGCCGAGCAGATCGACCAGCCGACGTGCCTTCTCCTGGCAGCCGTGATCGCCGGCGCGCAGGGCGAGCGCATCGTCGGCTACGCCAGCGCCACGTGCGAGGTGCCGACGCGCATGCATCATAACGCCTTCGCGGTCGTCCACGTGCTGCGCGCGCATTGGGGTCTTGGCCTGGGCCAAGATCTCGCCGCGCGGATCGAAGGTTGGGCGCGCGAGCAAAACATCCGCCGGCTCACGACGGCGCTCTCGGCCCACAACACACGGGCGTTGCGCTTTGCGACGGCGCGGGGATTCCGCCAGGAGGTCTTCTCCCCGCGCTATGCCGTGATCGACGGCCGCGCCGTCGACCGCGTGCGCATGGGGAAAATTCTCGCGCCGTAGGATGGGTTGATGGGTTTCGCCGCGCGATGCACGGCTCAACCCATCCTACAGGCGATTGCCAGCGCCGCGCCATTGGTGACAGACTTGCGCCACGCGCGCGCCGCCGGCGGTTCGCGCCATCAGGGGAGGGCCGCATGCTGCACCGTTTGCTGTTCGCATTTGCGCTGGTCGCGGCGACGATGTTCGGCGCTGCCGCGCAGGATCTGCCGAAGACCCAGTTCAAGGTGATCGGGCTCAACAGTCCGACCCCGGCCTCGATCGTCGACGAGCTGCCGTTCTGGCGAAAGACCGTCCCGGAGGCGTCGAACGGGGCGGTCACCGCCGACGTGACGCCGCTCGACCAGATGGGCATCGACGACAAGACCATGCTGCGGCTGCTCAAGCTCGGCGTGATGGATTTCACCGGCATGGACATTTCGAAGATGGCCGGCGACGACCCGCGCTTCGAGGGCTGCGATCTCGCCGGGCTCACCCTCGATCCGGACAAGGCGCGCGCGGCCTGCAACGCCTATCGCGACGTGATCGACCGGCAGATGCAGAAGAATTGGAACGCCAAGCTCCTCGCGTTCGGCGGCAACACGCCCCAGGTGTTCTGGTGCCGCGACGTGATCGGCGGGCTCGACGGCTTCCGCGGCAAGAAGGTGCGCGTGTTCAACAACACCATGCGCGACTTTCTCAGCGGCGTCGGCGCGACGGCGGTGAGCATGGCGTTCGCCGAGGTGGTGCCGGCGCTCAACAACGGCGTGGTCGATTGCGCCGTCACCGGCAGCCTGTCGGGCAATACCGCGTCGTGGAACGAGGTGACGAAGTCGATCTACCCGATGTCGCTCGGCTGGAGCATCAACGTGCTCGCGGTCAACCTCAACACCTGGAACCGGCTCGATCCCAAGGTGCAGGCGTTCATGCTCCAACAGGCCAGGCCCTACGAGGACAAGATGTGGGCGACGATCAAGACCACCACGGCCGAGGCGGAGAACTGCAACACCAACAAGCAGCCCTGCAGCATGGGCAAGCTGGCGAAATCGATCATCGTGCCGGTCAAGCCGGAGGAGGCGGAGACGCACAAGAAGCTGGTCGAGGGCGCGGTGCTCGCCGGCTGGGCGAAGCGCTGCGGCGCCGAGTGCGTGAAGGAATGGAACGACACCGTCGGCAAGGCGCTCGGCCTCAAGGCGCCGACGTCTTAACACGCCGACGTCATCCCGAGGCGCCCGAGCGAAGCAAGGGCCTCGAAGGATGGAAATGGACGCGCATGCTTCCATCCTTCGAGGCTCGCTTCGCTCGCGCCTCAGGATGACGGGAGCAGGCAGGAGAGGGGAGGCATGAAAAAGAGAAATCGCACCGTCAGAAAACGTCGTCCGGTCACCGCCGAACTTCGCGCATCGGCCTCTCGGTTCCGGCGAACTGGTGGGGCAGAGCGAAAAGCAAACGAAACCTCATCCTGAGGAGCGTCGCGAAGCGACGCGTCTCGAAGGATGGACAGGGGCGCGCCCGTCTCCATCCTTCGAGACGCCCTCGCTTCGCTCGGGCTCCTCAGGATGAGGGTGCGTGTTTCGATGGAAATTGTGATGACTTACGTCCGCCGCTGGACCCACTGGGGTCTGTGGTTCGGCGGCGCGCTCATCCTCCTCGCCGCGGTCCTCATCGGCGTCGACGTGCTGATGCGCAAATTCCTCGCCCGCTCGATCGGCGGCGCGGACGAGCTGGCCGGCTATTCGCTCGCCATCGGCACCGCCTGGGGGCTCGGCGCCGCCCTGGTCGACCGGGCGCATATCCGCATCGATTCGCTCTACGTGCTGTTTCCCCGGAAGCTGCGGCTCGCGCTCGACCTCGCGGCGCTCATCCTCTTCGTCGCGTTTTTCGGGCTGATGGCGTGGCACGGGTTCGGCGTCGTCGAGCAGTCGTGGATTTCCGGCTCGCGCAGCCAGTCTTCGCTGGAGACGCCGGTGGTGCTCCCGCAGCTCCTGTGGATCGTCGGCCTGCTCGGGTTCGTCGTCACGGGCGTGCTCCTGTTCGTGCACGCGCTGGCCCTGGCCGTGCGCGGCGACACCCAAGGCATGGCGCGGGCGATCGGCACGCGTTCCGCCGAGGAGGAGGTCGAGGACGAGATCCGCGACCTCAAGGCGCGGCAGACCGGGCCGGGCGGCTGACATGCTCGGCATTACGCTCGCGCTGCTGGTGGGCCTCCTGGCGCTGTCGGTGCCGGTCGCGGCCGGCATGGGCATTCTCGGCCTCGCGCTCTCCGCCATCTACTCGAAGCTGCCGCTCTCGCTCGCCATGGGCGAGATCGCCTGGGGCACCTCCAACAATTTCATCATCGTGGCCATCCCGTTCTTCGTGCTGCTGGGCGAGATCCTGCTGCGCTCCGGCATGGCCGAACGCATGTACAACGCGCTGGTGCTGTGGATGCCGTGGCTTCCCGGCGGGCTGATGCATTCCAACATCGCCGCCTGCGCGATGTTCGCGGCGACCTCCGGCTCGAGCGTGGCGACGGCGGCGACCATCGGCACGGTCGCGCTCGGCGAGGTGGAGAAGCGCGGCTATTCCGAGCGGCTGTTCCTCGGCACCATAGCGGCCGGCGGCACGCTCGGCATTCTCATCCCGCCCTCGATCAACATGATCGTCTACGGCGTGCTCACCGAGACCTCGATCCCAAAGCTCTATCTGGCCGGATTCATCCCTGGGATCATCCTCGCCAGCCTGTTCAGCCTCACCGTGCTGGTCTTCTGCATCGCGCGGCCCGAGCTCGGCGGCAAGCCGACGTCGGCGACCTGGCCGCAGCGCGTCCAGGCGCTGCCCGATCTGCTCCCGCCGCTCATCATCTTCCTCGCGGTGATCGGCTCGATCTACGCAGGCTGGGCGACCGCGACCGAATCCGCCGCGCTCGGCGTGATCGCCGCCATCGGCATCGCCGCGTGGAACCGGCGCCTGACCAGGCTCACGCTGCTGCACGCCTTCGAAGGCACCATGCGCACCACCGCCATGATCATGGCGATCCTGCTTGCCGCCTATTTCCTCAACTTCGTCATCACCTCGATCGGCCTGACCGGCCAGGTCAACCGCTTCATCACCGGCCTTTCGCTCACCCCGCTCGAGCTGCTGATCGCGGTGGTGATCTTCTACTTCATCCTCGGCTGCTTCATGGAAACGTTGTCGATGATGGTGGCGACCGTGCCGATCATCGCGCCGATCATGTTCAAAGCGGGCTTCGATCCTGTGTGGTTCGGCATCATCATCATCATCTTGATGGAGCTGGCGATGATCACGCCGCCGGTGGGCATCAACCTCTACGTGGTGCAGGGCCTGCGCAAGCGCGGCAAGATCGACGACGTGATCATCGGCACGGCGCCGTTCGTCATCGCCATGCTGCTGATGATCGTGATCCTCTCCATCTGGCCGCAGGTGGCGCTGTTCCTGCCCAGGCTCGCCGGGAATTGAGCGCTCGTGTCCCGGATGCGGTGCAGCGCGCAGCGGTGCACCGCTGATCCGGGACCCAGCTTGCGCATGAATTGCTGGACCCCGGGTCTGCAGCGCACCACTTCGGGCCGCCCCGTTGCACTTCGTGCAACGGGGACCCCTCCGTGCTGCGCTGCGCCCGGGGCACGCCCTATCCGATCGCGATCACGATATTGCCCACCTCGTCGAGGTCGGCGCGCGCTGCGGGCGGGACGAGGCAGGTCGCGTCGTATTCCTCGACGATCAGCGGCCCGGTTCGGCCGCCGGCAAGGTCGGAGCGGCGCAGCACCGGCGTGTCGATCCACCCGTGCGGAGCGCCGAACCAGGCGCGCCGCGGCGGCGTGGGCGCAGGCTCGGGCCGATCGGACCTGATGTGCTCCGGCATGCCGCGCTCGCGCAGGCCCCGGCCCACCACCTGGATCGACACCAGCTCGACCGGCTCGTCCGGCCCGGCGCGGTGGCCATAGGTGCGCTCGTGCTCCTCGGCGAATGCCGTCTCGAGCGCCGCGACCATCTTGTCGTCGATCCGGCCGTCCGGCACCGGCACCACCAATTCGAACGTCTGTCCCCTGCAGTGCAGCGCCGCCGACCGTTTTATGCGCGCACGGGTGCCCGCAAATCCCTCGGCCGCGAGCTGTCCTTGCGCCTCGTTTGCGAGCGCGTCCCAGGCGGCGCCGATTTCGGCGAGGTCGGTGCCGCGCAAGAGGCGGCGCAGCGTGCGCGAGTAATGATGCTCGAGGTCGGCGTAGAGCAGCCCGAACGACGAGAACAATCCCGCCGACGGCGGCACCACCACCCGGGCGATGCCGAGCGCCGACGCCATGGCGGCGGCGAACAGCGGCCCGTTGCCGCCGAAGGCGAACAGCGCAAAGTCGCGCGGGTCGCGGCCGCGCTCGGTCGACACCGCCTTGATGGCGCGGATCATGTTCGAGGCGGCGATCTCGAACGCGCCGTAGGCAGCCCGTTCGATGGTCATGCCGAGCGGCTTTGCCACCTTCTTGGCGAAGGCGACGCGCGCCTTGTCGGCGTCGAGCCGCAGCGCGCCGCCGACCAGCGCCTGCGGGTTGATGTAACCGAGCAGCACGTTGGCATCGGTCAAGGTCGGCACGTCGCCGCCCTTGTCGTAGCAGACCGGGCCGGGCTCGGCGCCCGCGCTGTGCGGGCCGACCTGCAGCGCGCCGCCCGCGTCGATCCACACGTGCGAGCCGCCGCCGGCGCCGACCTCGGCGAGATCGATCGCCGGCACTTTGAGGGTGTAGCCCGCTCCGGTGAGCAGGCGCGAGCCGATGACGATGCCGGCGCCGACCGCATATTCGTGCGAGCGCGTGACTTCGCCGTGCTCGACGATCGCCGCCTTGGCGGTGGTGCCGCCCATGTCGAAGGTGATGATGCTGGAAAACTGCTTCGCGCGCGCCAGCGCCTGCGCGCCCACCACGCCGCCCGCCGGCCCGGATTCGATGATGTGGATCGGCCGCGCCGTCGCCGCCGCGCCGGTGGTGAGCCCGCCGTTCGACTGCATGAGCAGGAGCGGCGCCGCAATGCCGGCTGCGTCGAGCCGGCTGCGCATGGCACGCAGATAGGTGGCGACGATCGGCGTCACATAGGCGTTGATCACCGTCGTCGAGGTGCGCTCGTATTCCTTGATCTCCGGCAGCACCTCGCAGGAGATGCTGAGCGCGAGCCCGGGCGCATGGCGCGCGACGATGTCCTTGATCATCAGCTCGTGCGCCGGGTTGGCGAACGAGTTGATGAGGCAGACCGCGATCGCCTCGACCCGTTCGGCGATCAGGGCGTCGACGGCGCGCTCCGCGTCGGCCGGATCGAGCGCGCGCTCGATCTCGCCCCTATGGTCGATGCGCTCGTCCACCACCTTGCGCAGATAGCGCTCGACCAGCGGCTCCGGCTTGGTCCAGCCGATGTCGTAGAGGCGCGGCATGCGCAACGTGCGGATCTCCAGCACGTCGCGGAAGCCCTTGGTGGTGATGAGCCCGACGCGCGCGCCCTTGCGCTCGAGGATGGCGTTGGAGGCGACCGTGGTGCCGTGGCGGATCTCCTCGATGGCGGCGCCCGCGATGCCGGTCTCGGCAAACAGCTCCTCCAGCCCGTCGACGATCGCCGCCGCGTAGTTCTCGACGCTCGACGACACCTTCTTGGTATGGATGCGGCCGTCGGAGCCGACCAGCACGATGTCGGTGAAGGTGCCGCCGATGTCGACGCCGGCGCGAAAGGTCGTCGCCATCACGCGGACGCCGCCTCGCGCTCGCTCATAACCGGATCGTCCCGCTGCACCTTGGGCGCTTCGCGCCAGCCGCGTTGCGCGCGCATGGCGACGCGGCGCGCGTCAGTCGCGGCGACATCGACCCGCCAGGTTGCTGTATCGATCACGACGCCGTAGTCGGCGGCGGCCTTGTCGGGCGAGAGCAATTCGTTGCGCACGTCGCGCAGCACCGCGGCGGGATCGCGCTCGAGCGGATCGCCCCACCCGCCGGCGCCGGCGAGCACATGGCGAAACACGTCGCCGCGCCGGATCGTCATGGTGAATTTCGACGGCAGCACGCGGTTCTCGCCGTCCGGGTTCAAATAGTTCTCCGACGGCGCGCCGGGACTGCCGCCGTAGAGCCCGAACGGCCGATGGTCGCGCCGGTCCGAGCGTACCTGCAGCACCGCCTCCTCCTCGCGAAAACGGTAGTCGCGCCGGAACGGCACGCCGCCGCGGAATTTTCCGGCGCCCGCCCGGTCGGGCACGAACTCGTAGGCCGTCAGCTCGATCGGATGCTCGGCCTCGGTCACCTCGATCGAGTGCGAGGCCATGTTGGCGAACATGTGGGAGTTGCCGTCGAGCCCGTCGGCCCACGGCCGCGCGCCCCAGGCGCCGCAGGTGAAGTCGACGTAGACGAACGGCTTTCGCCCTCTGTCGTAGCCCCCGATGCTGATCCCGGTATTGCCGCCGTCGCCCGCCGCCATCACCTTGTCGGGCAGCATCATGGCGAGCGCGCCGAACATGCAGTCGACCATACGGAAACCGGTGAGGCCGCGCGCGGCGCAGGCCGCCGGCAGCACGCCGTTGCCCACGGTGCCGGGCGGGCAGATCACCTCGATCGCGCGAAATACGCCCTCGTTGTTGGGGATGCCCGGCGGCAGCACCGAGCGCACGCCGGTATAGGAGGCGGCCTTGGTGAAGGAGAGCGTGTTGTTGATGGCGCCCTTGACCTGCGGATTGGTGCCGGTCCAGTCGACCACCATGTGGTCGCCTTGCTTGCGGATGGTGACGAAGAGGCGGATCGGCTTGCCGTAGTCGATCCCGTCGTCGTCGATGAAGTCCTCAAAACTCCATTCGCCGTCGGGGAGTTCGGCGAGCGCGGCGCGGGTCAGCCGCTCGGCATAGTCGATCAGCTCGCGCAGCAGCGCCGTCGTCTCCCGCGCGCCGTACTTGGCGACGATTTCGGCGAAGCGCTGCTCGGCGATGTGGCAGGCGGCAAGCTGCGCGCGCAGATCGCCGAACACCTGCACGGGCAGGCGCACGTTGCGCTCGATGAAGGTCATGATGGTCTGGTTGAGCCGGCCGGCCTCGTAAAGCTTCATCGGCGCGATGCGCAGGCCCTCGGCGTAGATCTCGGTCGAGTCCGAGGCGTTCGATCCGGCAACGCGGCCGCCGACATCGGAGTGATGGCAGACCGTGCAGGCGAAGGCGAGCCGGTCGCTGCCATGGAACAGCGGTTTGAAGATGAAAATGTCGGGCAGGTGCATGCCGCCGTCGAACGGATCGTTCATGATGAAGACGTCCCCGGGCCAGATGTCGCCGCGGAAGTGGCGCATGATGGATTCCATCGCGGTCGGCACCGAGCCGAGATGCCCCGGCAGGGTGAGGCCCTGCGCGGCGAGCTTGCCGTCCGCATCGGCGAAGCCTGTCGAATAATCCATGTTGTCCTTGAGCACGCCGGAATAGGTCGTGCGGAACACGGTCAGCGCCATCTCGTCGGCGATGGAGAACACCGCGTTCTTGAACAGCTCGAAAACGATCGGATCGTGCGGCGCGGGCAAGGCCGATGTCCTGTGGAAGGGCGGGGGCAGGTGCCTGATGTTCACAGGAGCGCCGAGGGATTGGCAAGGGCCCGGAAAGTCGTGTCCCGGGCGCGGCGCAGCAAGCAGTGCTGCGCCGCAGACCCGGGACCCACATCTTCGTGCAACTGGACCCCGGATCAGCGATGCACCACTCCGCTCCGCTGCGTGCTGCATCGCATCCGGGGCACGTCCGATGCCGTTGCCTCTACGGCAACAATTCTATCTCGCCGATGGTGACGTAGGTGCGCCCGCTCGACTTGTCGGCGCCCAGCGTGGTCACCGTCACCGTGACCGCGCCGCCGCTCCACAGATTCTCCGCTTTCTGCCGGGCCAATATCTCTCCCACCGCGAAGGTGAACTCGTCCGCGCCGGACATGGAGTGGCCGCCCTCGAGATCGATCATCGGGCCGCCCTCGCTCTTGTCCCACATGAAGAAGCTGAGCACGCCGACGTGGTAGGGACTGTCGAGGGCGGGCGCCGTGCCTTCCGGCAGATTGAGGAAGACGTGCAGCGGCGCCGGCGGCCGGCTGATCAGCTTGACCTTGCTGAGCACGAGCGTCGCGCGCTCCTGCGCGGCGCGCGGCCCGGTGGCGCGCGCCGACGGCGGCCCGGGCGAAAGGGTCAGGCGCCCGCCCGCGCTGCCGACGGTCAGCCCGCTTCCCCGCGCCGCCGCGAGCTGCACCGGCGGCGTTGCGCCGCGCGCCGCAGCCACCACGGGCCCCGCCGGCCGCGGCGGCAGCGAGTCGTATTCGTAACCCATGGCCTTCGTGCTCAGCTGCCCGGCCGTCGAGACCATCACCAGCTTGTTGGTCTCGTCGACGAACATGAACTTGCGGCCTTCCCAGGTGAACTGGCTCGGCTCGGTTGGCGTCGCGCCCCAATTGTAGACGCTGCCGGGCGCGGCCTGCCATGCCGCCCACAGCCGGTCGATCTGACAGTGATGCACGAAGAAAATCGGATCGCCGGCCGCGACCGGCACGTTCGACATGATGCCGCCGATGTTGTCGTGCACGTTGTCATGCGGTTGGACTTCCAGACGGCCGGTGAGGCCGAACGCGTAATATCTCGGATCGGGCGGCAGGACGAAGTTGGTATCGGACGGGAACAGGTCCATGGCCTCCAGCGCCGGGCCGTAGTCGGTCTGCGAGTACGGCATGTAGCCGCCCATGTTCATCGGCACGTTCTGGTCGCCGGTTCCCGCCGGATTGGCGAAGCCCAGTCCGCGCAGGTCTTCGTAGAGCGCGCTGTTCGAATCCTGGAAGGCGGCCGGCAGCTGCAGGGACGGCCCCTGGTCCGACGCGTAGTTCCAGTAGGGCAGCACGAAATCGTTCGCCCCGCTCATCAGCCGAACGATCTTTTCGAAATAGAAAACGTACCAGCGGTGCCAGGCCACGAACCACGGGCTGCCGTGCGGGCAGGTGCCCCAGCATTCCAGCGCGGCCTTCTTCCACGCGGCCTGCGGCGTGCCTTGCGCGGGATTGCCGTAGATCAGGTCGACGCGCGCGCTCAGCCCGGCGGTGCCGTGGCGCAGCCCGTCGCTCTCCACCGGGTGGAACGGATCTTTCGGGACGCCATGGATATAGGACTGGAAGGTCCAGCTGTGCGGCTGCGGCGGGATGTTGATGGCGGGGTCCTGCATCTTCTGGACCGCCCGGGCGTAGAGGCCGGCCATGCGCGTGCCCGCCGGCGAGGCGATGTCGGGCCGCACCGACGGGGTCTGGGCGCTCACGCTGCGCGCCGGCACCAGCGCCGTGGCGCCCAGCGCCGCGCCGAGCTTGAGCAGCAACCTGCGGCTGGTGCCGTGGCGGTTCGACGCGTCGGTCATGCGGGCCTCCATTTCGTTGCGGTCTAAATATCCATAATTGCACTTTTAGTGTCGTAGGGGCCGACTGCAAAGCGGCGAATGCAGCAAGGCGTTCTCGGCTGCGCAAGTGGACCGCTGCATCGCTCCAGGACAATTGTCGCCGCGACAGCGGTTGATGCTATACTGTTGGTTCTCTGAGTGGTTGCACCGGCGGACGGGCCGCGCTTGCGCGGCCCTGCCTTGCCTGACCTCGGGGGCGAACCATGCCGAAGCCCAACACTTTCGTCGCGGACGTGGTCGCATTGAGCCCGCCGCTTGACCGCCTGGCCGCCGAGCTGTTGCGCTCCGGCCCGATCTCGGTCCAATTCGCGCGCGACCAGGTCGTGCGCCTTGATCCGTCGGATTCACGTTCTGCAGATTATGCCGGCATTCTCGATGAGCTGCGCGCGGCTCGCCAGCCGGCCTACATCGAGTTCGATGGCACCACGCGCATGATCAGGCTCCTGCTCATTCCTTTGGTGAGCCGGGTGCTGAACATTGTCGAGGGCGACGACATCGCGGTCGAGCTCGAGCATTCCCATGCGCGGCATCTGCTCAAACGCGCGAACCCGTATTTTGGCGAGTTCCTTGGGATCCTGCGCGATGCGCAAGCCAAGCGCTCCTGGGTGGCGGTCACCGACGACAGGCACGAGGTCATCGACGCGCGGCCTCATGCTGCCCCGTCCGAGCAACTTCCGTCGGGACCGTCCGAACCGCGGCGTACCGGCCCCGAAAGACTGTGGTGGCGGCTGATCGATTGGCTGCGTTGCCTGTTGCTGTGCTTCCGCTGCGTGTCGGCGAAAAAGGCCAAGGACATGTTCGATCTTGCCGCGACGCAGACTTGCAACCCGGTAAGCGCGCCGGTGCCATGCATTCCCTTTCTTTATCCTGACAACGGCTGCTGGGCGCGCGCGCATGAAATGTGCCGCCTGATGATCGCAGCCGGCGCCCACCCCAGGAAGGTGTGGATCAGCGGCTTCCTCCACGTCAACACGCGGAATAATCCGCAATGCTATGTCGAATGGATCTGGCACGTGGCGCCGACCCTGTGCGTGCGGACCAGCCTGTTCGCAATTGAGGATAGGGTCATCGACCCTTCCCTGTTCACAAGCCCGGTCTCGAAGCAAACGTGGAAGAGCGTGCAAAGTGCGACCGCCACGCTTACAGATTCGGATTGGACGTTGTATCGGCGGCCAGCGGAGACCGACCCGGGGTACACCAAGACCAAGATTGATTTGCAGACCTATCGCACCGCCTTGAAGGTTCGTTCGGCGAACGACGGCCCGCCGCCTTACGCTAATTGCCCGTAGCGTGCGGCCCGGCAAAAATGCCGCATTGAGCGACGCAAGCGCCGCAACCTCGATAGGGCTCCAGCTCGATCCATATCTACGCCGTTCTGCGCCGCACTTCGGGGAGCACCGCGCGGCCGAGGAGGTCGATGCCGGCGAGGATGTCGTCCTGCCCCATCCCCGGCCAGCTCACCCGCATGGAAACGTGGGTGATGCCGGCGCGATGCTG
>WNFB01000462.1_pt1 | contig 32805 bp, 27 predicted proteins | sample 5400501 | NCBI WGS metagenome assembly WNFB01 (sample SAMN13153341, study PRJNA577476) | soil metagenome | isolation source: 200 cm saprolite under Douglas fir tree site 2 hole 1 | place: USA:California | collected 2015-04-18
TGAGTTCCAGGGTATCCAGCCGACGGGCAAAGAACTGAGCCTTACCAGCACCGACATCTACCGGATCGTGGACGGCAAGGTTGTGGAGCAGTGGTACGAAGCTGACTCCACCGGCATGATGCAACAACTAGGCGCCCTCACTACACCAAAGCACGTCGGAAGCTAGGCGTTCGGCGAGCGCAAGCTCGGAAGTTTGGTAGACCGGGCATTAGCTCAATTTCTGGCCGTAATGTCAGAACCCGCGCTGGACGGCTTCTGCTTGCATGGCTTTCCAGCGGGCCGCCTCCCTCTCTTGCCTTTCCTGCGCATGGCGGTAGTCGCTGCTGCGTTGGCGGTCAAGGCGCTCCCGTATGGCACTGATCACGGCTTCAGCATCAGAGCCGTCAGGCATTCGCCCCCCGTGCGCCGCCGCCCAAGCGGCTTCGATTGCTGCGTTGTAGTCCGCATAAAAGCGCTCGCTGCTAAGCCGCTCCGACAGTTCTCTAGACGAGACTCCCGCCAGTCGCGGCACTCGGGACCGCAGTCCTTCCGAGCGAAGCGCGGCTGCGACTATCTCCCGGTTAGGGACGCGGGGCGGCGGTCACGCCAATCCACCAGCGTCAGTCACTCAGCCAGCAGCGGGCCGATCATTTCCATCAGCCGCTTCAAGACTATCGTCGGGACGTAGGGCGCTGTTCGAAAGGGCAGAGCATTGGTGGACCGTTCGATGAATCCGGCGCTCTCTAGCCGGGCGGCGTGGAACCACGGGTTCGGCACCACGTTCGGAATGGCGTCGCCTTCCAGGTAGTTGTGCCCTTTGCCCATCTGGTCAATGAACGCCCGCGCCAGCACCATGTCTGTGGACGTCAGCTGAGCCATCGCATTGAGAATCGCTTCAACTTCCAGCGGGTCGATCCTGTCCGGAGTGGCGCTGCCAGCCAGCACAGCAGCCAGGTAGCGAACCTTCTGGCGGTCTGTGGTTTGAAGGCTATCGCGCATTACACGCATCACCAAGGCAGCAAAGTCATCGCTTTCAAGAAACGTTCGATCGACCTTGCCTTCGACCAGCTTCATGACGGCATTCATTTCTTCAGCCAAGGCGTCCAGCTGGCGCTGCTTGTACTCGTCCCCGTAGACGCCCATCAACTCCGTGATGATCGGTCCGACGACCGGCACATTCACGAGCGCGGCACGGTTGATTGCCCTGATCGCCAGCGACATATCGTTGCGAGCCCGCTTCGTGCCCATTAGGGCTCGTGCACCAGAAGCTGGTTGGCGCGCTGGTCCGAAGACATGGCGATGAGGCTGTCTCGGTCTAGGTAAAGCGAGCGAAGGGCGCGGCGAGCCACCGCCATGGCTGTCCCGGCAGCTGACACGATCTCGCGTCGTTCGAGCTTTCGACCATGGACCAGTGCGCTGCGGATCGCGTAAACGGCGCCCAGAGCGTCCATAAGCTTCTCTCTGTCGCTGCCTGGCTGCGGCTCAATCAATTTTGCCAGCGAAGCAGTAACACGAAACGTTGTCTCGGTCGATCCACCGCAAATGTTCTCCCAGGCGATGACCGCATCGATTAGTTGGTCTTCCCATGAATTCCGTTCGGCCCTGGCGCGAGACAGGCGTTCAGCTGCGATGTCGAGTCGTGAGTCATGAAGGACTTCAAGTCGTGCGGCCCATCCCTCGACTTCAGGAACATCGTCGGGTGAAATGCCTTCGCCATGGACTGAGTAGCTGGGTGTGCTCCATAGCTCCATGCTGTTCGGTCCGGGTCCGAGAATTGCCCGCCAGCGTTAGACCGGCGGCATGACGTCATCGAACGCCAAAGCCACTGAGGCGCCGACCAGCAGGAATGCTCGATCCGCCAGCGCCTCAGCAAGTGCATACCGTTGATCGTTCTGAACCCTTTGCATCCATGACCGCACGGACACGCGTACCGCCAGAATCGGACCGGCCATCATCGCGATTCCGGGGCCTTGAATCAGTGGAGAAACCAGGCATCCCCACGGCAGCCTCAGCATCAGGCCGGGCTGCATGCTCACGTCTAGTCCCATGACCATCCACGTCGGGTACGTGTGTTCGCGCGCAGTCGCAATCAGCCGCCGAAGGTTTCGACGCACGGTCGCTTCCAGGCCCCTTCGATCGATGGCGGCTTCAATCAGCAGCGATTCCCGAAGGCTGTCTGCTACCAGTCCAGATGCGAGGTTATGGGCCGTGATGTTTGTGCCGCCACGACCGATGGTTAATATCCCACCGGCGGCACCGTGATCCAGTAAGGGCTTGAGTATCTGAGAACCTTCGATGGCTGCCACTGCCCGCCTCTCGACGTCACGTCCCCCGAGTGGATGAGCGATTGCGGCCCACAACTTGTCGGTTTCGGTCAGGGCGGCCAACACTGGAAGCCACTCTGCTAGTGCGTCTTCAGCTGCGTCGGTGACGACAGCAACAAGGCTCGTGACTTCGTCTGAGTCGCCTTGCGGTTTGCTCATTTCACAAAGAACAGCGCCACCAGCCGGGCCACTCGCTCACCGATGGCCTTAAACGTCGTGACACCCACCTGCCTTCACCTGGCCACAACAACTCTTGCCAAGTGACTTGGCTTAGCTGATCCGAGCCGCAGTAGCGGTAGGTCGGACTCTGGCCCATCTAACAAATACTGCCCATGTGGGTACCCTTTCGCTGGTGCCTGAACCCGAATCCAATCACCCGCGCGGGACCCGGAACAAGCCAGACCCAAAGGCTCTGTGGGATGCGCAGGCATTCATGGGTAAATGGACCGAAGAGCGCATCAAGGCGATCCCGACGCTGCCTCCGCTGCTCTATCACTACACAACCGCCCAGCCGCTTCTCAGCATCTTTGAAACCCGCCAACTCTGGGCTACCAATGCCGTCTACACCAACGACCAGACCGAGATTCTGCATTCGATTTTCCAACTCAGGGGCGTCATCGAAAAGGACCTGAAGAACCGCCAGAGCGATCCTGCCATCGACTCAATGCTCACTGTTGTGGAGGAGTTCTACACGATCGTCGAGGCATACCTTGTGTGCTTTTGTGCTGACGGTGACCTCCTCAGTCAATGGCGCGCATACGGACAGCAGGGCGGGTACGCCATAGGTTTTGATCCCGAGGTGCTAAATCACCTCCCCTTGGCAGGTCGAGCGCTGTTGCTTCCGGTCGTCTATGACCACGCGCAGCAGGATGCCCTTGTTCACGATCTCGTGAGCCGCTGGCGGAAGCTCTTTACTGACATCCCGCCTACTGACGACAATCACCAGGTTCGCCGCCTCGGCGCATTCGTGTTCGCTCAGTGCTTCGCTCTACTCGCCATTGCTTTCAAAAGTGTGGCGTTCAGTGAGGAGAAGGAGTGGCGATTGGTTTGTTTGAGGCAGAGAGTCGTGGACGACGCCGGTCCGGAACTTCGGTTTCGCGCGCGCGACTCACTCATCACCCCTTACCTTGCCATCGGCGCGGAAGACCCCACGACCGCACGCCTGCCTGTTCGCCGGATCGTCATGGGGCCGACGAGATACCCCCAGGTCGCGGGATTCGGACTGCTTCGTCTCCTGAAGAAGCTCGGATATGACGAATCCGCTGTCGCCATAGACCCGTCAACAGTTCCTCTACGGATATAGCCGACTGTCGTGAGGACACGCAGCCGGTCGGCTCAACATCGCAAGATCGCAGAGACGAAGCGCGTGGTTCAGCTTGCGCTCGGGGATGCGGTCCGGCGCGACCATCCGGAGGTTGAGAAGTACGTGCCGATGCCGCGCCGCGTGGACCCGGTTCCGGTGAGGAGCGAAGCAATCGGGGTGCTCTTCCCCGGTGAGGCAGCGGCACGCCTCGGCATCACCAGGGCCGAGGTCGAGAGGATGATTGCGCGGGGAAGATGCGGGCGCTGCCGACGGGGTTCACGGTGACGGTGCCGACCAGCGAGGTGGAGCGCGTTGCCTTGGAGCGAGCTAGACCGCGATAGACTCGCCGCACATGTCGATCATGGTTGTGCAGTTGGCGAACACCGGGATTCTGTTCGGCGCTGATCGCAACATCACGTCGCAGGTAACTCTCCAAAACGGTTCGACCGCGATCGTCCTAACGGGCCAGTCGCAGTCTCCGAAGGTTTTGAAGTGGCCGAATCAGGAGGTAATCGTTGGTTATGTCGGCCAGGCGGAGCTTGCGGGAATTCCGACGGACCAGTGGCTTTATTCGTTCATCGGTAGGCATCTTCAGTTCAACCACTTACAAGACGTGGCTGACGCGCTGGACATCCTGGACCGGCGACGCTGCCCGCGATGGTTCGGTTGATGGGCGAGGTTGATGTACCGAACGTGGCGCTGACCATGAACAAGACGGACTTCGACCGCGATGGCCAGGCGTGGGTTGCCGTTGAAGCCCGTATGCACAAACTGCTGGCGTCGTGGGTGCGCCGGCTCGCCCGCGACGTGGAGGTTCCGCCGCCGAGCAGCGCGATCAAAGTGGCAGAGCAGGTGCGGCGGCTGCTGAGCCAGGCGCTGCGGCTGAGCGATAGGCAGGATCTTTTCGCCGGCTTCGCCCCAGCCCGACCTTCCTCGAAGCCACGCGAGGCGCCTGAGCTACCGCTTGAGCCACAAGAGCCCGTTATGACGGATCATGAGCCGCGGACTCCACCGCCTTCACCGCCTGACGCGCCGCCCGACGCGCGGAAGCGTGGATTCGGGATCATTGCCCTCCGGCCGCTCGACCCGAGGGTTCGGAGCATGACGGTGCTCGAGGATGGAGTGCGAACCGTCGTGATCAACTCTCGATATCCGCTGTTTCTCGAGCGCCGCGGCGATGTGTGGTATCAGCTGGAGACCGCAGCTCGGGAGATTTGCAAGTCCGCCGAGGCGAACAGCGTGGCCGAGTACGAGAAGAGGGTGACGGACCTCAACGCCTTGTTTCACACATTCCCAACCGAGCCAATGGTGCTTCATCTCTCCGGTTTCGAAATGGATGTTGGCCAGTGGAAGCCCCGCATCTTCTTCATCCGGAACACGACAGCGCTGCTCCCGAGTGGGGCTTATGTAGTAGGCAATCAGTTCGACTGCTCCGAGGAAATCACTCAGCCCTACTATTTCGGAGCAGATTCTGGGAACGTCATTCGAGGCAAGGTCACCTTCCCGCAGTACTTCAGCTTCCGGCAGGGCTACAGTCTGGGGACGTTCAACACAATCGACGCTGCACTCAGACTCTCGATGGATACGCTTGTCCAGGGCGGATTACAGCCCGTTCCTACGACGCTGACTGACCTCGCCGATCGGATGAAATTTCAGATACACGGGTACGGTGCGTACTTCGCCGCCTTCTACACACCTTTTGAGCAATACGTCGGCGGTGGTGCTGATGTAGTCACGGCGGCGTGGCCCTGAGCAAACTCCTGCCGAGGCGCGAACTATATAAAGCCATTGCCAACGTTTCTGAAGGCTTCTCCCGCTCTGCCACGTCGCCTTGATCGCCCATGGCGACCGCGCCTGCTGCCCCTGCGGCGGTTGCAGCTACCCAGTCAGCATGGGTCGCCTCGAAATGCTGAGTGGCTGTGAGCTCCATCCTGCGCGGGAGTGTGAGCACTGGCGCGACGTGTGGGGGAGTCGTCTGCGTAACCCGTTGATCGCCCCTGTAACCTTGTAGCGCTCGAATGGACGCTGCCACGCTGCACAGCGTCTCGGAAGTGATCACCAGTGTCGCGGAACTCGTGGGGGTCGTTGGGTTCCTGGCAATCTTCGCCTTCCTCGGCCGTGCTATTCGTCAACGCATCCAGTCAGGGGCGGACGTGGACATGAGGATGCTTGGTAACACCCTGTCGGTGCGCGGGCGGCAGGTTAGTGAAAGCGATGCACTGAAGAGCGTGACCGAGGTGCTGCCGTCGGTGCTGAACGCCGCAGCCGATGCTGAGGCGAGGCTGAAGGCGCTGGAGGTCGCAACGAATCCGGCCTTGCCAGCGCCCAGCGACAATCAACGTGCGCCAGAACCAGAGGAGGACGCCGAGGAGGAAGAGTCTGTGCCGTCAGCAGAGGACCGGGCCAGAGCGAGCGGCGTCGGTAGTCTCGGGCAACCGCATCTGCTGTGGATTGATTACCGGTCAACCGCGCGCGTCATGCAGATTCAGCAGGCTATAGGTGCCGGATGGACCGTATTGGAACAAGGCGACTTTGACAGTTCAGTGCGCGCCCTGGAGGAACTCTTTTTCGACGGAGTTGTCTACGTTTGGCGCGGCGATGGATTCGATTTCGCCCACGTCAAGGCACTGACGGACGCCATCAAACGACAGGCGATTGACAAGCGGACGCGGCTGCTCGTCTACGACTCAGAGGCTCGGCTGGATGCCGATCAGACGGGCAATGTATTGCGGCAAGGCGCAACGATGGTTACGTCTTCAGCGGTGGACCTGGCTGTGGCATTGACCGGCACGTACTGCGGACGGTGCGGGCGGTTGCTGCCCGAACCGAGCGCACCGTTCCCCAGTCGTATGCCTTGTCCTCAATGTGGGTCAGCCAAGCGGCTGTTCAAACGGGAACTTTCCGGCACCCTTCACTTCAGGGGTAGTCGCGGCCCTGTTGACATGAAGCCGAGCTAGGCCGCCGCCGTCTACGCGCCGATTGCGATCCGGCTGGGGCTAGTCGCCTCGGTCGCTCAGGCCACCTTCGCCCGGTAGGTGTAACTAAGGGTTGGCACCCATCTCAAGCGTCCGTGACCTGGCGACCCCGGCCTGAGAGTGAAGTTACCGATCATCGAGAGCCCCGTAAGAGCAATTGGTTGAGCTCGTCGGATCCGATTCCGACTACCGTTATTGCCCAAATCTGCTGATCTGCCAAGCCCGCGCGCTTCAGGCCCATTACCTCGTCGCGGTTCAGCGTCGTAACAATGAACGCCGGCCGGGGACGATCGGGGTGGACGGGTATCCGGCTCGCCGCGGACCTTCGATGAAATCGAAATCCCTCGGCGGCCAGCTGATTGCGAAGCTCCGCCACTAGCCGTCTGGCCTCGGGCGCCGCCCACCGACGGGCCGCGCTGAAGATCCGGCCACCGATCTCCCGCCTGGCCGCCAGCCGCCTCGCCTGGCGTTCCGAAATGCCGAGCGCGACGGCGATCTGGTTCGGACGAAAGTCGGATGCCACAAGCCCCTGGCTGAGCATGAGCCGATACGCGGCGGGGTGGATCTTCGGGTTCTCTTGCAGCGCCTCGAGGAAGCTCACGAGCGTCTGAAGTTCGTGCGGCGGCGCGGTCTGACTGCCAATTGCGCGGTACGTTCGCAACAAGCCTTTGTAGTAACGGCGGCTAGGACGCGCATTGCTCGTTTCCTCTTCTTCTGCTCCGAGCTGCTGCCTCGCCCGAAGGCGCGCCCTCCGCCACGCCGATTTAAGATCAGCCTCTTGCGGAGCGGTAGGTGCTGGCGGTTTGCGCTCCAGCAATTGAACCAATGACCCAAACCGGATGAAGTAGGCACCGTGAGGTCCGCGAATGGCGTACAGCTCCCCGCTCCGGATCTTGAGTCGCAGCGTCTCGACGTGACAGCCCAGACGCCGAGCCGCAGCGTCGAGCTTGACCAGCGTTACGTCAGACGCCACACGCCTCTTCTTCTTTGGCTTCTTTCGGACCGCCATAGCCGTCAATTCTCGACCGCAGGTTCAAGGTTACGGTCACAAATTTCCACAGTGGATGTATTAGAAGAATTTCGGGCGGCGCCAACACTCTCGGGGTAGCCGCACCGACGAAGCTTCCGGCCCCAGTGTGCATTTGAATAGCTCTTCGGACCGAGTCACCATGGTCCGTCCCGCGAAGAGCGGCGCGGACATCAGGGGTCGGCCGAAGGCGATTTTCAAGAAATCCCAACGAGGTTCGTTCTGCTGCTCGCGTTGGCGCCCGCCTGCCCGCGCGGTAGCACCGAATCAGCTAACCCGACTGAACTCAGCTCCTCAGGAGGTCTGTATGAGCTCACCCGCCCGACGCTACCTGCCGGCTGGACTCGTTGCCGTTAGCACCCCGTCACCAACGCCGTCACCCATCGACTCAACAACCTTGGGCGAGCAGCAGCTCGCGTATTTCGAGGAGCTCGGCACCTCAATCAGGCTGGCTGTCCAACACGCTGTCGTCTTCACGCTGCATGCACTACTGGTGGCGGCGGAGCTTGCGCTCGCTGTCGGCACTGTTGCCTTGGTCGTTCGGCTCGGCACGCCGTGGCTGCGGCGCGCGATGAACCGGCGACCCATCGCAGGGACACGCATCCTGCCGCCAACGGATGCCAGTTTTCACCCCGAGGCCTGGGTCGCGTGTTTCCGAGCGCTCTACGCGATGGCCAGGCCTCGGTGGAAGAGCTGGCTGGTCGGCCAGCCGTCGGTGGTCTTCGAGTACCGCGCACGCGACGGCCGGATCAGCTCTAGCTGCTGGTTTCCCGCGGACCTCGCGCATACCGTGAGCAATGCGCTCGCCGTAGCGGTGCCAGGAGTCGAGCTGCGTACCGGCCAGGAAACCGAGCTGCCGCGACTGCCGGCGGCGCGGGCGCGACTGCGCCTTTGGCGTGAGCCGCTCTATCCGCTTGGCACGCCGCGAGTCGACGCTCTCGCCTCGGCGGTCGCGGCGCTCGCCGAATGTGATGAGTCTCTGCTGCAAATCAGCATTGCACCCGACACCGGCTGGGAGCGCCGAGCCGGTCGTCGCCTGGCGCAGCTCTCTGGCGACAGACCTGCCGTGCCGCTGGCGATCCGGATTCTGCTCAAGCTCGTGAGCCTGCCGTTCGACCTCTTCTTCGAAATCTTCTGGAGCTCCCCGTCGACGGCCTCATATCAGCCGACGCCGCCGCCGCGAGGCAAGCCATTGAGGCCGCGCCTGCCAGAGGGGAAGGCCTATGAAGCTTGCTGGCGAGCAGACGTCCGCATGTGTAGCTGGGCTGATATGTCCTCCATCGCTCGCGAGAATTTGCGTCCCGTAGCGGCGGCATTTCAGGCGCTGGATGGCGAGAATCGTCTGCGCCAGAAGCGCGTCTGGTGGCGTCCCAGCTTCGATGACTCTCTGCGCAATCGACTCGGCCCCTGGGCCGGCAACGTCGTCTTGACCGCGTCGGAACTGGCCCAGCTATGCCACTTGCCGCTCGCCGGTGTAGCCATGGATTCGGCCCATGTCCGCGTCGCGCCTACACACGCGTTGGGTGGCACAGGGAGCGTCCTGGCGAGACTTGAGGACCAGAAGCAGACAGCAGTTCAGATCGCTCAGGCAGACCGCCGTCAGCACTTGTGGACTGTCGGTCCGACGGGAAGCGGCAAGAGCACGCTGCTGCTCAATCTCGCCCTTCAAGACATCAAGGCAGGGATTGGCGTTGGCGTCATCGACCCCAAGGGCGACCTGATCCGCGATCTTCTCGAGCGTATCCCCAGCGCGCACCAGGACCGCCTGGTCCTCTTCGATCCCGCCCAACGCGACCGTCCGCTTGGACTAAACGTCCTTGACTGCGATAAGGAGCACGAGCGAGAGCTGGTCACTGACTCGGTGGTCAGCATCTTCCGCAAGACCTACGAGCGCTTTTGGGGGCCAAGGACCGACGACATCCTTCGCGCTGCAGTGCTGACTCTGCTCAGGCATCCAGGCACCACGCTCTGCGACGTACCGATCCTGCTACTCGACCGCGGGGTGCGATCGCGCCTGACTAGGCAGCTCGACGATCCCATTGGTTTGCAGCCTTTCTGGCAGGAGTACGAGGCTTTCGCCGAGGGCCAGCGGGCCCAGATGGTCGGGCCCGTGCTGAACAAGCTGCGTAGCTTCCTGCTCCGTCCCACGGTCTGCAATGTGCTCGGCCAAAGCCGGTCGACCGTCGATTTCGCCGAGATCATGGACCGGGGCGGCATCCTGCTGGTCAACCTCAGCAAAGGTGCGCTCGGCGAAGAGTCGAGCCGGCTGCTTGGCTCGTTCATCGTCTCCCGGCTCTGGCAGGCGGCACTGCGCCGAGCGACGCGACCGGAGAGCTGGCGGCCGGACTTCAACCTCTACCTGGACGAATTCCAGAACTACCTCCACCTGCCGCAATCCCTGGACGATGTGCTGGCGGAATCCCGCGCCTATCGGCTCAACCTGACGCTGGCCAACCAGCATCTCGGTCAGTTGCGCGACGCCACGCGTCAGGCGGTCGAGGCCAACACCCGAACCAAGGTCGTCTTCCAGCTGAGTCAAGAGGATGCGCGGCATCTCTCACGCGAGTTCTCACCGCTCACCGAATCGAACCTGCAAACGCTCGGCCTTCACCAGGTTGCAATCAGCCTGTGCCTGCACGGCCACACGGAGGCAGCGTTCACCGCGATCACGCAGCCTGCGCCACCAAGCCTGGGTGCGGAGCACGCGGCCGAGCTCGCCGCGCAAAGTCTCAGCCGACACGGTCGGCCGCGCATCGAGGTGGAGGCCGAGATTCACGCGCGGTTGGCAAGCCTCGGCTTCCGCGGTGACTTCAAGGAGATCGCCTGAGCGAAGTGGCTTCATGCGCTCCTTCACGCCCCAAGCTCGAGCACCCTTCACGCGACCCTTCATGCCCTAGCGTGAACCCCTCATCGAGTTCAATTCGGCCCTATTTGTCCTCGGGACTGTCTATCTACAAAGACAGACGTCCCTTCCGAATCCTCGAACTCCAGCGCGAAGGAGCGCACCGCTCCAAGGACGAGATCGAACCGACCATCCGTGACCTGGCCATCTTGCAAGAGCTGGACTCGCACCGCTACCTCGACCGGAACCAGATCCAGGCTCTCTTCTTCCCTGGACCGCGGAACTGCCAGTACCGGCTCCACTGGCTCCTCGAACACGGACTGCTAACACGCTGGCGCGCCGCAACGCGACCTGGCCGGGTCTGCCGCGCGTCTATCTATTTCGTTGCTCGGCGGGGGGCGGCGCTGCTTGGGGAATGGCGCGACCAGGACCCACGACCTTTCATCAAGCGCGCCGAGAATGCTCTTGCCCGCCGCTTCCACCTCGTGCACCAGCTGGAGGCCAATCAGTTCTTCGTCAGCCTCGGCGTTGCCAGCCGGGACGCTCGAGACCTCGGCCTCTACCACTGGGTCGGCGAGCACGAGATCGCCGCAGCTTATGCAGAGTCCGACGAGCGCGGCCCGACGCCAGACGGATGGGGTCGCCTTCTCACTGAAGGCCGCGAACTACTCCTCCACCTGGAATGGGATCGCGGCACCGAGCAGCCGCGACGCCTTCGCGCCAAGCTGCAGGCTTACGTTCGCTACTTCGTCGATCGACCCCACGCCTCGGCGAATCAGGTGCTCTGGGTAGTTCCATCCGGTGCCCGAGAGGAGCAGCTGGGACACCTTCTTCGTGATTTCGCGGATGCCGATCGGGAGGGCTGCCGCTTTTGGACCACCACCCGCGACCTCCTCGACGGGGCCGGACCGCTGGCCGCGATCTGGTCTGACGGTGTCGACCGCGCCAGACAGCCACTCGCCTCTATGCCCGGGCTGGCTCGCACGCATCGCCCGATCGAGGACAGCATCTGCAAGCCGGAGTGGTGGCTGCGACGCTTAGCCGGAGGAGCAGGGGCATGAGCCGGCGCCTTCGGATTTCAGAGGGGCCGGACTCTGGCCCCCTCCACGGCCCGGGGTCCAACTCGGACCCCCACTTATGGCATCGGGGGTCAAGCGCTTGGCCCCCTCGGCGTCCACCTCCGCGCAGGCGTAGGCAGGAGCCGGACCAGGAACCGCTCGTCATCTCGCCGCCCCGCATTGAGCTTTGCTCTGACGCGCAGTGGCAGAGTGCCATCGACCTGCTGGCTGAACTCCTCGCACCCGCCTGCGAGCGTCGACCGGACGACAGCAAGGCTGCGTGACCAAGATAGGTTGCGTTGATCATTTAGCTGTGTCGCGCATAGCAACCTAACTAGGTTGAGTTGTACAATTGAATAGCCCTTACATGAGCAACCTAGCTAAGAAGGCCGCCTCGACCGCTGCGCGCGGCCGACCCACCCGGGAAGCGGTACACGCACGACTCGCCTTCATGGTCGAGGAGCTGAAAACTCGCCTCGGCGGGTTGCCATCCCCTGACGAGGCAGAGGGCATATGGACCGACATTTGGTACCACGAGGCCCACAGCTCAACCGCCCTGGAGGGCAATACCTTGGTATTGCGAGAAGTTGAGGCACTTCTGCGCGAAGGCAAGGCGGTCGGCAGCAAGGAACTCAAGGACTACCTGGAGGTCAGCGGCTACGCTGCCGCAGCTCAGTGGGTGTACAGCCAAGCACTGAGTTCTGGCCCCTGGACCAGCGGCAAGTTGCTCACGCTCACCGAAGTCCGCCATGTTCACCGGCTGGCAATGACCCCCGTCTGGGAGATCGCTCCGCACCCAGACGCCTCCGCAGAGGAAAGCCCGGGCAACTGGCGCCGGCATGACATCCACGCCTTCAAGCACGGGATGAAACCACCGAGCCACCCGGAGGTACCAGCGCTGGTTCGGGACTGGGTGGATAGCCTGGCCAGCTTGCCTCGCGAGTCGCCCGCCGCGGAAGCACTCGCGGCGAGGCATGCCGCGTTCGAACGCATCCACCCCTTCATCGACGGCAACGGACGCGTCGGCCGTTTGCTCATGAACCTCCTGTTGGTTCGGCTTGGCTACCCGCCCGCGATCATCCAGAAGCGCCTTCGAGATCGCTACCTCGACGCCCTGCATCGCGCCGATCGAGGCGATCCAGGACCCTTAGGCGAAATCCTCGCAAGGGCAATCCTTGACAACCTCAGTCGCTTCGTCCTGCCTGCGGTGGCAGGGCCTGCGAAGCTCGTACCACTGGAATCGTTGGCCACGAAAGATCTGTCGGTCGTGGCGCTGCGTAACGCCGCACAACGCTCCCGGCTCAAGGCAGTTCGAGCCGAGGACGGTACTTGGCGGAGCAGTCGGCAATGGGTGGACGAATACCGCCGCGATCGGTATGCGACGCTGCGCCTCCCGCGCAAGCCTCGGAAGTTGAAGGAGATGGGATCGAAGTGAGAGTCGCGACTTACACACGAATCTCGACCGACGAGGCGCATCAACCCTATTCGCTCGAGGCCCAAGACACACGCCTTCGCGCCTACGTCGCTAGCCAGGAGGGCTGGGAGCTCACGCGCCGGTACAGCGACCGCATGACCGGTAGCACTCTGGAGAGACCTGAGCTGCAGCGCGCACTCGCCGATGGCCGCCTTGGTCGCTTTGACCTCATGCTCGTCTATCGAGTCGATCGTCTCTCACGCTCGGTGCGTGGACTGGCACAAATTCTTGAAGAGCTCGACCACGCGCATGTTGTCTTCCGCTCGGCAACTGAGCCTTTCGACACCGGGACGCCTGCGGGCCGAATGATGGTTCAGATGCTTGGCGTATTTGCCGAGTTCGAACGCGCCACGCTCGTTGACCGCGTGATCGCCGGCATGGAGCGGAAAGCGGCTGCCGGCGGGTGGCTCGGCGGGCCAAACCCTTATGGCTATCGCTACAACCCAGCCGTTGCCAAGCTGGAACCCGATGAGGCTGAAGCGGCAACAGTACGGACCATCTTCGACCTATACGTCACAAAGAAACTCGGAACCAGGGCTGTCGCCAACTGGCTAAACGGTAATGGCCATCACACGCGAGCCAGTCGCCCATGGAGCGCGGTCACCGTCTTCGACATCCTCTGCAATCCCGTCCACATCGGACGGATCGAGTTCCGAGGCGCGTCTTACGAGGCGCCGCACGCCGCTCTTGTCAGCCAGGACACCTTCGAGGCGGCTCAGACCACGCTCGCTGCCCGGAAAGAGTTGGCGTGGAAACGACGCAGCAATAGCAGCGACTACTTGCTCAGCGGAATTGTCCGATGCGGCAAATGCGGGAATCGTTTCCTCGGCACCGTTGCGCACGGACGCAAGGGACCGCATAGGTACTACACGTGCTTCTCGCGCAATCGCTACGGCCGGCATGGCTGCCAGGCCGACCGGCTTCCCGCAGACGCCTTCGAACATGCCGTCCTCGCGTCGATGCGAGCGACTTACTCGAACAGTGACCTCATCGAGCGAGCCGTGACTAGTGCAATGAAGAAGGCGAACGCCACACTCCCAAGCAAGCGATCTGAGCTGCGAAGTCTCGAGGCAAGAATCGAGAAGGCCGAGCAGGCGCTGCAGCGTTACTTTGACGCCTTCGAGTCCGGGTCACTTGCCGCCGGCAGATTGGCCGGTCGGATGGACGAGCTCGAGCGTCGTCTCGCTGTGCTGCGGACACAGCGTGAGACGCTTCAAGAGGAGCTTGCCGACAAATCGATCGTGACACCGACGACCAGCGAGATTGGCGCGGTGTTGACAGCACTCGACGATGCGATGGGCAGCGGAACACACTCGCAACGCAAGGCCTTGATGCAGCAACTGGTAGCTGAGATCAGAGTCGAATCCAGGAGCGCAATCTTCCCGACCTACCGGCTTCCAGCGCCGCCGGTTCGCGTTATATCAGGAGTGGTGGGGCGCGGTGGACTCGAACCACCTACCTCTGCGGTAATTCGCCTTGAGCGCTGTGCTACTGAGAGTGGGAGGCTGAGGGTGGCGCGGACGGTTATGTGGTCTGGTCCCGGTGGCTGGTTGGCGGTCGGTTGCTGGTCTTGTCAAGCGCTGCTTCCGCCTCCCGAACGAGGCGCTGGACTATCTCCGCCGCCGGCATGATGTCGTTAACCGAACTGACCGACTGACCGGCCCACATGGGTGCGTCGTCCGGATCACCATCGAAATCGGGTGGAATCATGCCCACGGCGTATCTTGGCCATTCCTGTACATCGCCCCACGGCCGCCGGCGATTACCGATAACGGTGCCTTCGCCTGGCCGCTGGCCGGGAGGTGGTCGGCCTGCTGCCTCCCATTCGCTTACCACTCTGTTTCGCAGCACTCGATGCGGAGCATCCGGCCACCACACATCGAAGATCGTTCCGAGCACAGTGTCCTCAGCGTGGCTTTGTACGATCCGTTCTTTGTAGGCGCGATGCGTCCACGCCTCTTCGCTGGCCACAAATCGCGTGCCCATCGATACCCCCTGGGCCCCCAACTCGATGGCTCGGGCGATCTGCGCGCCGTTTCCGATTCCGCCCGCCGCGATCACAGGAAGAGGACTGATCGCCTTCACCACCTCAGGCAAGACCTCCCACAACGATTCAGTAGCTCTGACATGCCCGCCCGCCTCCACGCCCTGTGCAATCACCGCATCGACGCCGGAATCCACCGCGCGTTTCGCCTCCTCGACAGATCCGGTCTGCACGAAAACCTTGACCCCGTTCGCATGCGCTGGGGCGACGAATGGCGATGGATCACCCCAGAACAGAACGAGGACCGGAACACGCTCGTCTAGTGCAGCGTCGACGCGGTGCCTCGCGTCCTGTCGATCTTCCTCGTCCGCGTCGGCTGCCTCGAGGCTCGCAATGATGACGTTGGCCCCGAATGGACGATCCGTGAGCCGGCGTACAGCGTTGATCCACCGGCGTACCTCGCGCGGTGGGCAGCCACCAAGAACCCCGCAACCACCGGCGTTGGAAACCGCGGCTACCAGCTCGGGTCCGGCAGCATCAGCGAAGCCGACCGAGAAGATCGGGTGGTCGATCCCAAGCTCTCGGCACAGAGGGGTGTACAGGACCGCCATGCCTAGATTCTCGTCGCCAATGGGGGCCACGTCGAGTGGTGGTGGGCCGCGTTGGACTCGCACCACCACCTCGTCGGTAAGTGGCCATGATTGCTGTGCTATCGGAAGTGGGAGGGCCGAACGTAGGACGGGGTGTTGCGCGGTCTGATGCACCTGGCTCGACTCGCGGCGGCAAGACAGTGGCTCGAACTGTGTCGGTTGATTTGCTCTGGCAAACATAGGATCCGGGGCGATGGCGCGGCAGATTGGGTCTGCGACCCAGTCTCGCGCAGCGACCGTATTACTGGCGCGGCACTACGCAGAGTGCCACAAGTCAGCGCTAGGACTGGTTTCCGAACTTTCAGAGGGGCAGTTCCGCTGGCGACCGCCAAAGGGGCGCAATCCATCGGGTGGAACCTGTGGCACGTCGCCAGATGGGATGACTTCCTGTCTGAGGTGCTGGTCGCCCGTACGTCAAGCCTCTCCCACCTTGGTCCGCCAAAGCAGGTCTGGAAATTACGCAACCTCTCTGCTCAGTGTGGATTGGATGTTGGCAAGCTCGGAGTTGAAGACGCCGGAACGGGAATTGAGGACGCTGTAGCGGCCGCGATCGCCTTCCCAGAGAAGGACAGCGTCGTCGGATAGGTGACCGAAGCCTTCAAGCATCTGGATCGGGTTCTCAGCGAGATAGACGATTCACTGCTGCGGACGTTCCTGCCAGGCGCAATGCTCTTTCCCGGTCAACTGCAACAGGACACGTACGGAGACAACATCGTGATCTGAATGAAGCATGCATGGGAGCACGTTGGAATGATGGAAGCCACGAAGGGAATGCTGGGCCTGCGAGGAATCGTCGGCGACTAAATAGCCTGGTGGACCGACGCTCACATGACGCGAACCGACACGTGACCGTGGTCGGAGGGACAATCTCGCTCTAGCGCTTAAAAAGACGTCACGATTCCCTAGTCGTAGAGCTAACCGATGCGGTAATTGGAGTTGAGAGTTGTGCTTACTAGAGTGCGATCAGCGCCGCTCGACCTCTTAGGGACACAGAACAAAGGGCCGCCTCGCGGAGGCGGCCCTTGCGCCAAGTCAGTTGATCGAGCTCAGCAGGGATTAGACGACAAGACGTTCCGGAAGTCGTTGGTGCGCGTGATAACGAAGCCCGGCCCGGGATACTTCAAGAAAAGAAGCGGTCCAAATGCGGTTGTCGAGCTGCCTCCGAAGGTGTTTGTGGTGCCTGGAATGGAGGCCCCACCGAGTTGCCACACGCATTGCCCGCCGGAGGTCCCGGTCGTGAAGAACGGATAGAAGTTGGCGCCGATCGGCGGGTTGACGCAGTTGGCGCCTGTGGTTCGGTTGCAGTGGTTGTTCGAGGAAAGGCTGGCAATCTCGATCCGTGGCAGGTCTGTCTCGAAAGCGGCCCGATCGTAGCTGGTGGTGCCGTTGATGCGCGGTGAGGTGAACAGGATCGAGCTCGGGTGAAACGCGGCATCAAGGGCTGTGTCCGAGTTGGTACCCGGCCAAACATTCTGGTAGGGCACGCCGTCGAAGTCATTATCCAACCCGAAGCAGCCGCCGATCTTGACTCGAGTCGCCTGGAACGGAGGCTGGAAGGGCGGCGCGAAGCAGAAATTGTCGTCCGGGTCCACGCCGGCTGGGTCGCCGACGCCCGCCGACGTGCAGTTGCCGGTCTGGCCCGAGACGGCATTGCAGTACTCGAAGTGCCCGATCTCGTCCGAGAAGGCGACGTTGTACGAATGCGCCGCCCACGGTACGCGTGTGTGCTCGCTTGAGGTGTTGTAAGCCGGGTGGAACGCGCTGTGATCGACGCTGCACGTGGACGCAGCGGGATCGTAGATGACATGGCCAAAGTCGTTGGCCACGCTCGCGGTCATCGAGCCGGACTGGCCGCTCGTGAGGTCGTTCATAACGACCTGGAAGCCTGCCGATGTGTCATGCAAATCAACGGTGAGGGTGTCTCCAGACTGCATCATCAGGTCCTTGCTCGGGTCTGGCGTGAAGGTGGCCAGAGTCGAGTCGACTGGATTGGCAGGCGCCTGGGCCACGCCGCTGCGGGTGATGAACGCGAAGTTGACCGGCTCGATGCCGACAGTGCTCAGGCAAGCCAGGTTGTTGGCCACTCCTGTGTTCTGGTTACTGTTGAACGAGTCGATGTTCAGCGCGGCGCACCACTTGCTTGGATCACAGCTGTCACCGGCCGGCCATTTAACCCAGCTTGGCGCGTAGAACTGCATCTCCATGAAGGCCACGCCGGGGTGCTTGCCGATGTAGTCGGCAGCACCTGAAGTCCCGTTATCGAAGATGTTCGCGTCGCTGTTAGGCGTGCAGGGTATGTTGGCCCCCGCGAAGGCTGAGCCGCCTGGGTTCGGGGCCGACTGGTCGTCGCACATGGTCATGCCAAACCAGAACGCCGGGTGCAACTGGAAGTTGAACGTGCCACCGCTGCCGTCCTGCTTGGGCACATTCGACGGATCCGTAGGCAACGTGAGCCGAGACACATACGAATTGCCGGCACCGGCAGTGCCGGAGTAGAAAAGGAGCGACGGTTCGTCGTGTCCGACGTAGCTGTACCCGTCGTAGCTGAATGCCGCCGGGTCCTGCACGTCCGCGCAGATCTGCCTGTCGGCACATTCGAGTGCCATGTGACCGGCAGCAGCCCTAGCCTGCAGGATGTGGCCACCTGACGGCGCAACCAGCAAAGCGCCAAGGAGGGCTGCCAAGGCCAGCCATCTGATCGCATCGCTCATTTCGAGCGACCTGGTCCCGGAACGCGAATATAGAGTCAAGATCGTCCCCCCAATGTGGCTCTGGACAAGGTCCTCCAGTGAGCTGGATAAACGTGTCCTAGCTGAAACGGATGAGGTTTGGGCCGGTCCGGGAGTGTCCGAACCCGGGCCATTGCCAGCTGAACAGTTATCTCGCTTGACCACCCCCTCTGTATGGACAAACGGATCCGACCCGGAGACGGCCTCCGACGAATTCGAATGGCCGTCGCTGCAGTATCGGATCGCCTGGCACGTTCGTCAAGCTCGGCGTTCCGCGTGGACAGCGAGTGGCTGTACGCCGCCCTGGCCGTGCTCGCGATGGTGGCGGTTGTGCCGACACGCGGTCGTTACCAATTTTCAGCCATATGAGGCGTGTGTCCGAGTTCGTTCGGTGGTGGGCGACCCGGGACTCGAACCCGGATGGGTTACCCCACACGCCCCTCAAACGTGCGCGTCTACCAGTTCCGCCAGCCGCCCGGCTTTAGCCGGTTGATTCTACCGAGCGGTCGGTCTACCCGCCAGGGCAAGCAACGCGGTCACGGTGGACCAGTTGCGCGACGTGGCTGCGATGCCCAGGGTCTTCGCCGACAGCCTCTCCCATAGAGGTGAGCGGCCGAATCCCGCCGGGTGCCACGAGTAGATCTCACGGCCGATGACGGCGAACGGTTCTTGCGGCGCCACAACGGTGTGCAGCCTTTTGACGCCCGCGTCGGGTAGCACCGCGGACATGAATGTGACCATGTACCGCCTGGGATCGACTGCGACGCTGGCGAATGGGTTGGAGCGCACGACCGCGGCGAGCTCCGCGTGTGACCGGACGAGTACTGCGATGTCGAAACCAAACCGTTTCTTGATCAGCGCATTGATATCGGAGGCCACGCGCCCAGGCGACGCTCGGCTGGTCAGCACGACGTTGCCGCTCTGCAGGTATGTGATCACTTCGCCGAATCCATCGGCCTCCAGCGCCGATCGCAGGTCGGCCATCGCGATTCGGTTGCGATGCGCCAGGTTGATTCCACGCAGCAGCGCGACGTTTCGGGACACGACAACAGTTTGAGACCAATTTCGAGACCGTTTTGAGATCGCCTTTGATACGGCGCACGCGCGAGGGTTGCCGGCATGAGCACCGCAGGGATCGCCTCCGCCAAACCTTTGCGCCGCACCGCAACAATGGGCCTCGGGCGGCTCACGGCGACCAACGCCATGTGGCTGGGCCAGGGCGCCCACTGGCCGCCGATCACCTTCTCCCTGCTTCCGGTCGCCGCGCTCATGATCACCGGCTCCACCGCGGCCGCTGCGCTGTTGATCGGTCACGTCTCGGCGGCCGGCAATCTGTTCGCGCTGCTCGCCCCGATCCTGGCCGGCTGGCTGAGCGATCGCACCCGGACCCGTTGGGGAAGGCGCAGACCGTGGCTGGTCGCGGGCACGGCGGTGAACGTGGTCGGCCTCGCGGTCCTCGCCGTGTCGGGAACCCCTCTGCTCCTGGCAGTCGCGTACATGGTTGTGCAGCTCAGCTTCAACCTGGCCGGCGGCGCATACGCCGCAGTGATCCCGGACGTCGTCCCGGCGGAGGACCGCGGCCGCGCCTCGGGAATGCTCGGGATGATGAACGTAGTCGGGTCCGTGATCGGGCTCGCAGGCGTCATCGGCGCTCTCAAGCTGATCGGCGAAAACCACAACGGTGTCGTGGTCGGCTACGGATTCCTGATCGCGATCCTGCTCATGACGACCGTCATCACCGTGCTGGCGGTGAAGGAACCACCCGCGCCCGCGGCGAAGCCGGCTCCGTTCGCCTTGTCACCTCTGGCCGTCGTGGCAGTCGCTGCAGGTGCCGTCGCTGTCGCCGCCTGGCTGGCCTACCTCTTGATTCCGCTCGGTCCCTGGGTCTACCTCGTCGCGGCCGCCGGCCTGGGCGGCGCGGCAATTGCCGCGTTCAGCGCGTATCGCGTGCCAAGCATGCGGGAGTTCTTCGCCGCGTTTCGGAGTCGCGATTTCTTCTGGACCTTCGCGACACGTGCCTTCGTGATCATGGGCATCAACACGGTGATCCCTTTCCTGGCCCTGTACTTCAAAGACGTCATCGGCGCCAAAGATCCAGGCACAGAGAGTGGGCTGTGGGGGCTGGCCGTGCTGGCCGGAGCGATCGTGCCGGCAATCGTGGGTGGACAACTGTCTGACCGCCTGGGCAAGCGCAAGCTCTTCGTCTACATCTCCGGTGGAGTGCAGGCTCTTGTCGCGTCGGTGTTGCTGTTCGGCCTGGTCCAATCGCTGCCCGTCGTGTACGTAATGGGAGTCGTCTTCGGCATGGGCTACGGCATGTACTACGCGGTCGACTGGGCCATCGCCTGCGACGTTCTGCCAGACCGCAAGAAATCGAGCGGGCGCGACATGGGTCTCTGGCACATCGCGTTTACGCTGCCGACGGCGCTGGCCCCGGCGATCTTTGCGCCGATCCTGATCGCCTTCAACGAGCCGCATCACGTCATCCTTGGACTGGCCACCGGCAACCATCTCGGCTTCAGGCTCGTTTTTGCGGGCGCAGTTTTCTGGTTCATCCTGGGGACCGTGTTCGTCAGCCGGATCAGAGGTGTGCGATGAACCCGAGTTTCATGCGGCGCGTGCTTGCGGTCTTCATCGATTTCCTCGTGGTCTATGCAGCGTGGGCTGTGTTCGGCGCGCTGATCCGGGTGGGTTCCTTTTACTACGCGCTCGGATTCTTCTTCGTCCTGGACGTGGGCCTGACCGCGTTTCTCGGTCTGTCGCTCGGCCGGTGGATCACCGGCATACGCGTGGCCAGGGTCGACGGTGGCCGACCAGGCCTGTTGAGTGCACTGATTCGGACTGCACTCGTCTTCTTGACCTGGTGGGCCGGCCTTCTCGTCTTCCTGGTGACGGCCGTACTTGCCAGGTTGGGGTTCGAAGATTTGTTTCCTTCTCGAATGTGGTGGGACGCTGCGGCGCGCACGCGACTTGTGCCCGCGCGGGCGTACGATCCCAGCCGTGGCCAGTGAGCCTCCGCCGACCCAACCGATTCCGGCGAGTCAACCCACTGCTCCACCTCCTCCGCCGGGCCCCGGCGCCTCGCGTGACGAGTGGCGGGCGTGGCGCCGCCGGCAGCACGACTACTGGCGCGAGCACGGACGCACAGGTTGGTATGGGCCAGGCATGTGGTACGGACCGTGGAACTGGTGGGGTGGCGGCTGGTTCTGGGGCGCGGCGCTGCTCGTAGTCGGGGTCTACCTTCTGCTCCAGAACCTGGGTCTGCTGCAGTGGCTCCCGGGCAACGTGCTGTGGCCCCTGCTGCTGATCCTTCTCGGGGTCTATCTCTTGGTGCGGCGCGGCCGCTGGTGGACCTGAGAGAAAGCCCGGTAACCGCCGCAAGACTCGAACTCGCAGGCTAACTACCCATTGAGCTAGGCGGGTCCGTCCCATTAGAGGGATGAATCCGCCACGCGGGCTGTTTAACTTCGCTCGTCAAATGAGCTCGTGGGTGGCGTTGGACAACCGGCGGAGGACCTTCGCGATCGTGGTAGCGACCGTGGTTGTCGCGTCGATCGTCTACGCCCTCGACATCCGCTTCGTGATCCTGGGTCAGCGTGGAGTCACGGCAGTGGACGACATCGGGGAGGCTGTCGCGGCAGGGATCGCCTCGGCTGCTTGCGCATGGGCCGCGACGCGCGCCGTCGGAAAAGATCGGTTGGGCTGGGCGCTGATGAGCATCTCGACCGGCCTGTGGGCGGCGGGCGAAGTCGTTTGGTCGATCTACGAGGTCGGCATGGGGGTCGCCGTGCCGTATCCGTCGCTCGCCGACGCCGGGTTCCTCGCGGCGGTCCCGTTTGCCGTCGGTGGCATACGAGCATTCTGGAGCGCCCCGCGGGGGACGTCCTCGCGTTGGCGGGTTTGGTTCGACGGAGTCATCGTCGCCATGGCCCTGACGTCGACCGCGTGGGCGTTCGGGCTGCGGTCCGTCTGGGAGTCCAACAGCCCCACCAAGATTCTTGACCTGGCCTACCCGGTCAGCGACATCCTGATCGGCACGATCCTCATCCTCGCCATCCGGCGCGCGCAGCAGCAGCAGTCTGGAAGGATGGCCTTTCTCCTCGCCGGCGTCGCCTCCTACTCGATAGCCGACAGCGCCTTCGCCTACCTCAACGCCCAGGGCGCGTTCGGAGCCGTGGGCAACGTGATCGACACCGGATGGTTTGCGGGCTTCCTGATGATCGCGCTGGCCGCCGTCTATCCAGCCGCCCCACCCAAGCCGGCGACCGAGCAAGCTCCGCTCGATCTCTGGCAGCTCGCCCTGCCCTGGATGACGCTCCTCCTTGCTTCTGCGGGCGACGTGTATTCGTCCCTGTCGGGACACGACATCGACCTGTTCATGTCGTCAGTGACCGCAGCCCTGGCAGTGCTCCTGACGGTCAACATGATCATCGAGCGCAAAGAGTTCCTCGAGATGCTGACCGACATCGAGACAGCCCGCTCCACGCTGAACCGAGAGTTCAAGACGGCGTTGGTCGGGATCCAGCGCTTGAGCGAGCAGGTAAATGAAGCGGACCGTGCGTACGACGCAGACGTGCGCCGGCTGGCCGCCGATATCCACCAACAGGCCGAGCGGCTCGATCGCATGGTCGAGGGAATGCTGTAAGAGGACGGCGATCTAACTACTGAGCCTGCGGCTCATCGTTACCCATTCGTGCAGGATCTGGTACCCGCTGCAAGACTCGAACTCGCAACCTCCTGATCCGAAGTCAGGCGCTCTATCCATTGAGCTAAGCGGGCGTCGCCGGGCGCGCGCAGGACGCACTTCCCGGAATCAGCCTACCGCGTATCGCTCGTGGTTCAATCCCCAGGCCGCGTAGCGCACCAGGCCCATCGCGCGGTAGCGGCGCCGGCCGGCGACGGTGGTCGCATTCTCGATCGCGGCGCGTAGGACTTTCGGTGTCTTGCCCGGAAACTCGGTGAACGCGCGACCCACCGCGTCGAGGATGTGCGCGTCCGAACCACCTACCTCGGCGGCTCCACGGCCCACGTTCATGCTCCGAGCCATGTGGTTGAAGACGTAGAAACCGGGTGTCGCGTTCTCGACCTCGATCGCGTCGAAGTCGAGCTCCGCGGCGAGCCACCCGACGCCATGGACAGGCGCGGCGGGGGCTCGGCGTTGAGTCCGCCAGAAAGGATGTACCGCGACCGCAAGCCCGCCCTGCTCGTGGATCGCGTGCACCGTCGCCGCCGCCGACATCCCCGGCCGGATGCGACGCTCGATGAACAACCCGACGATGTGACCCTGCCGGCTCGAAACCTCTTCGCCGATGATGACGTGCGGCCTCGAACGCCCCGCCGCGTGCTCCGCAGCGCGCAGCGCCCCCTCGATTGTGTCGTGGTCGGTGACCGCGATCACATCGAGTCCTGTTGCGCGCGCGTGATCAACGAGCTGGTGCGGCGAAGGCCAGCCGTCGCTGGCCGTCGTGTGCATGTGGAGGTCGGCTCGACCCCGAGGAGGCATGGGTGTGCATGCTACCCCCGCCGGGCTTACCATCGAACTGCTAAAGCGTGCCTCTCGGGTAAACGAAGGTGGAGGTGGCCATGGAAGGCTTGATGCAGGACTACGAGCTCAGTCTTCAGCACGTCTTGTGGCGGATTGAGCGACTGCACCAGAAGAAAGAGGTGGTGACCAAACGCGATGAGGGCATTCACCGCACCACCTACGGCGAGATGGTGCCCCGCATCAATCGCCTCGCCGGCGCGCTGAAGCGGCTCGGCGTCAAGCCCGGCGACCGCGTGGCCACTCTGGCCTGGAACAACAGCCGGCACCTCGAGCTCTATTACGCGGTCCCCTGCATGGGGGCTGTCCTTCACACGCTGAACCTGCGCCTGTTTCCTCAGCACCTCGAGTTCATAGTCAATGACGCGGAGGACAAGGTTTTATTTGTCGATCAGTCGCTTCTTCCGCTGCTGAAGCCGCTCGCCGGCAAGATCCCCACCATCAAGACCATGGTCTTGATGGGCGACGGCGCCCCGGCCGCGATGGCCGGAAAGGACAACGGCATCGCCGACATGCTCGACTACGAAAGCCTGCTCGCCGCCGAGAGCGAGAGCTACCCCTGGCCGAAGCTCTCGGAGCGGATGGCCGCCGCCATGTGCTACACGTCGGGCACCACCGGCAACCCGAAAGGCGTCGTCTACTCGCATCGCTCGCAGTTCATCCACACGATGGGCATCATGCAGGGCGACAACCTGGGCTTGAAAGAGAGCGACGCGTTGCTTCCCGTCGTCCCGATGTTCCACGCCAACAGCTGGGGTCTTCCCTACGCCGCCGGCATGGCCGGCACCAAGGTCGTCTTCGCGGGCCGTTTCTCGGCTGACGCGAAGTCGATCGTCGAGCTCGCGGAGCAGGAAAGCGTCACGTTCCTGGCCGGCGTCCCGACGGTCTGGATCGGCCTGGCCGCCTACCTGAAGGAGAGCGGCAAGCGGCTGCCCAAGGTGCACACCGTCGTGTGCGGCGGGTCGGCCATCCCGCGCTCGCTGATGGAGACGATGGACGGTCTCGGCCTGCGCATGCTGCACGCCTGGGGCATGACCGAAACGTCGCCACTCGGCAGCGTCGCCCGGGTCGGCGCCGGCGCCAGCCCCAGCGACGAGCTCCGCCTGCGCCTGACCCAGGGCCGCATCGCGCCGGGTGTCGAGATTCGGATCAGCGACCCCGCCTCCGGCGAGGAGCTGCCGTGGGACGGCGTGGCTTTCGGCGAGATCCAGGTCCGTGGCCCGTGGATCGCGCGCGCCTATCACAACGGCTATGACCCGGACAAGCTGACCGAGGACGGCTGGTTCCGGACCGGTGACGTGGCCAAGGTCGACCCGGACGGCTACATCCAGATCGTCGACCGGACCAAGGACGTGATCAAGTCGGGCGGGGAGTGGATTTCTTCGGTGGAGCTCGAGAACGCCGTGATGGCGCATCCGAAGATCCTCGAGGCCGCGGTCATCGGCCTTCCCCATCCGAAGTGGGACGAGCGGCCGGTCGTCTACGCAGTGGCAAGGCCCGAGTTCAGGGGCCAGGTCACCCAGGAGGAAGTGATCGAGTTCTTGAAGGACAAGGTTGCCAGGTGGTGGCTGCCCGACGAGGTGAGGTTCATCGACGAGGTGCCGAAGACCTCGGTCGGCAAGTTCGACAAGAAGGTGCTTCGCGCCAGCGCGGTCCCGATCAAGGAAGGCGCGACCCCGGCGGCGCGCAAGTGAGCGCCCACGCCGGTGTTCGCGAGCACCGCATCGGCCGCGACAAGTTCCACTTCAAGTGGGACAACTCGCTCGAGCCGGTGGTCGAGATCGATCCCGGCGACGTCGTCCACTTCGACACGGAGGAGGTGACGGCGGGCCAGCTGCAGAAGGGCGATCCCGCCTCGCGCCTCGGCTCGCTCGACTTCGACCGCCTCTACCCTCTCGGCGGCCCGGTGTACGTCCGCGGCGCCGAGCCGGGTGACGCACTCGAGGTCCAGATCCTCGAACTCAAGCCGGGGTCCTGGGGCTGGTCGGCGATTCTCCCGGGACTTGGCCTGCTGTCCCCCGACTTCACCGAGCCCTACGTGCGTTACTTCGAGCTCGGCGATCGCACGTCGGCCGAGCTGCGCCACGATGTGCACATCCCCATCGCGCCGTTCTGCGGCACGATGGGTGTCGCCACCGACGAACCCGGGCGGCACGATGTCCTCCCGCCGACCAAGGGCGCAGGCAACGTCGACACCCGACATCTGACCGCAGGGACAAAGCTCTACCTGCCGGTTTTCGTGCCCGGCGCGCTGTTTTCCGCGGGTGACTGTCACGCCGCGCAGGGAGACGGCGAAGTCTGCGTTACCGGCATCGAATGCCCGATGACGTTCTCACTCCGGTTTGGAGTGGTCAAGGGCGGCTCACCACGCCCCTGGAGCTACCACTTTGTGACTCCAGCCGCGCCGCTCCAGCCGCGCAGCGACGCGGCCGGCTACCACTCGGTCTGCGCGCTCGGTCCCGACCTGATGGAGAACGCCCGCAATGCAGTGCGGTTCACGATCGACTGGCTGAAGGCCGACCACGGATTGAGCCGCGAGGACGCCTACATCCTGTGCAGCCTGGCTGGGGACCTGCGGATCAGCCAGATCGTCGACCAGCCGAACTGGGGAGTTTCGTTCTATTTGCCCTTGAGCGTGTTCAGCTAGCCGGAGATTGCCCTAGGGACCGCTCCGGCATACTGACAACCCCATAGACGCCAAGGTGAGCACAACACAGCTAGGTCGTTACCCCATCGAAGCCGAGCTCGGGCGAGGCGCCATGGGAGTGGTCTACCGCTCGACCCACCCCCGGCTCGAGATCCCGGTCGCGATCAAGGTCCTGTCCGAGCAGTACTCAAGCGACCCGAGCTTCCGCCAGCGCTTCCACCGCGAGGCGGCCACGGTCGCCTCCCTGAACCATCCCGGCATCGTCCGCGTCTACGACTTCGACGAGGACGGCCCGGTCCTCTTCATCGTGATGGAGTGGGTGGACGGGCGCTCGATGCGGTCGTGGCTCGATGAGTACGGCCGGTTCAGCGTCGACGTCTCGGTCGACCTGATCCAGCAATTGCTGTCGGCGGTCGGGGTCGCGCACGACTACCAGGTCGTTCACCGCGACCTGAAGCCCGACAACATCCTGATCTCGAACCGCGGCAAGACGAAGATCCTCGACTTCGGCATCTCCAAGCTGATCGACGACAAGCACCGGCTCACCGCGACGGGCAGCATGGTCGGCACCCCGGCGTATATGGCGCCGGAGCAGGTCAAGGGCGACCCGGTCGACGCCACCGCCGACATCTACTCGTTGGGGATGATCCTCTACGAGCTGCTGCATGGAGAGCCGCCGTTCACCGGCCAGCTCCCGGCGGTCCTGCACTCCCAGGTCTTCGACCGGCCGCGGGCGTCCACCGCGATTCCCTCCCCGATCATGGAGATCATCTGGAAGGCGACCGCCAAGACCCACGAACAGCGCTTCCAGACCTGCGAGGAGTTCGCCGGCGCCTTCCACTACATGCCGAAGGCCGCCGTCGCCCATCCGCCCGCGGAAGCGATCTCGGCCGAGGCCGAGGTCGAAGAGGACATCGACGAGCCGAGGCCGCTCCCGGCGCGGACCGACGGCCAGAAGCCGGCCGGGGTCTGCACCTACAGCGACTGCAACGAGCGCCGCGGTTGGGCCTGCGCCTACACCGACATGACCGGCCGCAAATGCAACAGTTGGTGGTGCCGGCGTCACATCCAGTTCATCGAGAGGACCCCTTTCTGTCCTCGGCACGCGAGCGTCATCCGCGCCCTGGCGCCGACAGCGAACACGATCTTCGAGATCAAGAACCGGCCTGCCGTGGACGACCGGGCGCTGCCCCTCGCCGCGCTGGTCGCCGAGGACGTCGACAAGGACGTGACGGAGCTCGTGCGGCGCCGCTACCAGAACCGCAAGGACGTCACCATCGCGCGCGACCGCACGGTGCGGCAGACCTGGTCCGGGCGCGACGACGTGGCGTGGGAGCGGAGCTGGGCGGCGCTGAAGAGCCAGGGGTACCTGATCCGCATCGCCGTCCGCGTCTCCGCCGGCGAGCCGGACTTTGTCCAGCTGCTCATCGGCAACACCGTGGTGTTCAAGGAAGTGCCCGACTGGATCAGCCGGCGCCGCGAGGGTGAGCCGCCGGATCACGCCGACCGCGCCCGCTTTGGCAAAAAGCTGTTCGGAGCGATCCTCGAGCATGTCGATGCGCCGCGCCCAGTGCCGTCTGCGACGCCGGTGAGCAGCCACCTGATCGAGCCTCCCCCACCGCCCGAGATCAACCGCGTGCTGATCGAGGGCATGGTGCTTCGCATCGCGGCTGCCGCCACGCGGATCACGGGCTACGAGGCGGCCGAGGCGCTGGCACTGCCCTTCGCCGCGATAGAGCCGATCCTGAAGGCGCTGACCGGCACCAACTTCCTCGAGGCGATGGGCCTCGCCTCGGAGCAGGGCCCCTGGCTGGGCCGCCCGCTGCCGGAGCGCATGGCCTACGCCATCACCAAGCAGGGCCGCACGCGCAGCGACCAGATCGCCGACGCGAGCACGCGGTACATGGGCCCGGCGCCGGTCTCGATGGCGGAGTATCGCGCGGTGTTGGCCGAGGCGGCCAAGCCGGGCACGCTGGACCTGGTCAAGGTCAACCTCGCGCTGAGCGGGATCGAGCTCGCGCCCGGCGTGATGGAGGCGGTGCGCGCCGCGGTCAACTCACGCTCGTCCATCTTCATCTATGGGGCGCCGGGCAACGGCAAGACGACCCTGGCCCGCCGGATCCCGAGCCTGCTCGGCGGGCCGATCGTCATCCCGGTGGCCCTGGACGTCGGCGGCGGCGAGGTGATGACGATCTTCGATGGCGCCGTGCATCGCCTGGAGCCGAACCAGCCGGTCGACCGCCGGTGGCGCCGCGTGGCTCGACCGCTGGTGCAGGTCGGTGGTGAATTTCAGCTCGAGATGTTCGACCCGACGTGGGAGGATGGGAGCCGGGTCTACGGCCCGCCCCTGCAGGTGATGGCGAACGGTGGTGTGCTGCTGATCGACGACCTCGGCCGCCAGCGGGTATCACCCAAGCAGATCCTCGACCGGCTGCTGGTTCCGCTCGAGCAGGACACGGACTTCCTGAACCTCACATCCAGCGGACGCAAGGTCGAGGTCCCGTTCCAAGCCCAGCTCGCGCTGTCGACAAACCTCAAGCCGGCCGAGCTGCTGGACGAGGCCTACCTGCGCCGCCTCGCCTACAAGGTGCTGATGCCGGACCCGACGTGGGACATGTGGTGTCGCATCTTCGAGCGCGAGCGGGAGCGGTTGACGATCCCGCCCGAGCAGCCCGCGCTGGAGATGATTCACGGCATGTACGGAGGCCGGCCATTGCGCGGCAACCATCCGCGTGACCTGCTCGAGCGGTTGGTCGACGTGTCGTCGGCGCGCGGCGTGCGCCCGCAGCTCACCCCGGAGCTGGTTGAAGCCGCCTGGAACACGTTGTTCGTCGCCAGCTGATTCGGGCAGAAATCAGGGCGTGGGTATACTCACCTTTCGCCTCGTTTGCGGCGGTGGCGGAATGGCAGACGCGCTAGTTTCAGGAGCTAGTGACCGCAAGGTCGTGGAGGTTCAACTCCTCTCCGCCGCACCATCGCCCTGAGCGCCTAGCCTTTACCCCGCGGTGGACGACAATCAGCGCCTCGAGCGGCTCGCGCGGCTGGCGGTTGAAGTTGGCGCGAACGTCCAACAAGGCCAGCTCGTCGTGATATCGGGTTTCGTCGAAAACGCACCGCTCATGCGCGAGATCGCGCGGGCGGCGTATCGCGCCGGTGCGCGCTATGTGGGTGCCGAATACAACGACCGCCACCTCGACCGCGCCCGCATCGAGCTCGGACCCGAAGACCAGCTGGACTACTCAGCTCCGTGGCTGCTGACCGTGCTCCAGACACTCGAACAGGAAAGAGGCGTCTTCATCCAGGTCTCGGGCGAGCCTGAGCCCCAGCTGCTGTCCGATCTCCCAGGCAATCGCGTGGCCAGGGCGCGCCCGTGGCAGGTCTTGTCGGAATGGGTGCGGATGGTCAACGACCAGGCCGTCAACTGGACGATCGTCCCCGCACCGACCCCGGCGTGGGCGCGACAGGTCTTTGGCAAGCCCGACATGGATGCGTTGTGGAACGCGGTCGAAAAGGCGGTTCGGCTCGACCATCCGGATCCGGTCGCAGCATGGCGCCAGCACGTGGCCAAGCTGAGGCACGTTGCCGATGCGCTCAACGAGAGGCACTTCGAGGAGCTGCGTTATCGCGGTCCTGGCACCGACTTCACAGTCGGCCTGTTACCGAGCTCGCGATGGGATGGCGCAGACAGCACATCGAGTTTCGGCGTGACATTTGTGCCGAACCTTCCGACGGAAGAGGTCTTCACCACGCCAGACCGGCGGCGGGCCGAGGGTCGCCTGCGCTCTACCCGACCTCTGGCAATACGCGGCGCCACCGTCCGGGACCTGGAGTTCGAATTTCGCGATGGGCGCATCGTCGATGTCAATGCGAGCAGCGGAGCTGATCTCGTGAGGGGTGAGCTGGCCGTCGACGAGGGTGCGTGCCGGCTCGGCGAGATTTCCCTGGTCGACGGCTCATCAGCCGTCGGCAAGCTGGAAATGACTTTCTACAACACCCTGTTCGACGAGAACGCCACCTCGCACGTCGCGTACGGCGCCGGCTTCACCTTCGCCGTGACCAACGAGGCCGATCGCGCGGCGGGGTTGAACGACTCGGCGGTCCACACCGACTTCATGGTTGGCGGCCCCGAAGTCGAGATCAGCGGGCGCGAGGCCGGAGGCGCATGGGTTCCGATCCTGCGAGACAACGAGTTCCAGGTCGGCCGCCTGATTTAGGCCCCGATGCCGAAGGCTCTGCTGCCGGCGCAGATCACCATCGTCCTGTTCGCGGTGCTCGCCATCGTTTATGGCGCGAGCGTAATCCGTCTCACTGAAGACGCGACAGGGACGCGACACGCCGTGCCGGGACAGCTCGTCGTGGTGACGCTGAATTCATCGCTTACGTCGCTGGCGAGCTCTGACGCGTCAGTGCTCAAGCCTGTCTGCGTGTCGCTGACGCCCATCGCGACTGGCTACTTCCTTGCTCTGAAACCAGGTAAGGCAGCGCTGCAGGGTCTCAATCAGCGCTGCCATGAGTGTCTGATCGCCGCCACACGGATTTGGCGGGTCGAGGTCGAGGTCTGGCCCGGCTAGGTCAGCGGCTGGGGGTTTCTTCCTTGACAACACGCGGGCAAATCCATTCGACTGAGGGGCCTTGACCACTGACGACCAACTGAGGACGCTTTACCGCACGCTGCTGGTCTTCGCGACCGTCGGCGTGCTCATCCTCGCCATCGGCCTCGTCCAGTTCGCCTACTTCGAACGCCCAGGTGAGGCCAGCGGGATCAAGGCCAACATCGTCGGCGTGTACAAGTACGACCCGGCGGCCAGGCAGACCATCGGTCCGGACCGGGCCGAGTACGCGCGCAACGAGCAGTTCGCGGCGGTCGTCGACTGGTCATCGATCCCGGCGAGACTGACGGTCGACGCGCGCTGGTACGACTCATTTGGATCCATCGAGGGCGAGGTCGGCGCGGGCACCCCGGCCGAGCTGGCGAATTACAAGACAGTGCCGGTGCAGGTGCCCGAGGGCTATCACTTCGTGCTGCCTGGGCGCTACACGTTCGTGGTCGAGCGGCTGGAAAGCGGGGTGCCGGTTGAGGTGATCGCCCGGCGGTTCGTGCTGGTCGACCGGACATGATCACGTCGACCACTCCGCCGGCGGCCGACCCCGAATCGAAACTTCGCCCCGCCCGATTAGGGGTGGCGGTCGCGGTGTCCGCGCTGGTGATCATTGCCCTCATCGCCAGCTCGATCCTCAACTACGTCTACCTGGACACGATTCCTGGACGCACGTCGCTGTACGGCCTGCTCGCTGTCGTGCTGATCGCCTTCGGCACCTACATCCTGGTGCGGACCTACAACCGAGACCGCGCGATGCGCAGGGTGCATCTCATTCGCGCCAGCGCCCTCCTCGGCATCGGCGTCCTGCTCTGGCTGCTCGTGATCGACGTGTTCCTGTACACGCAGTCGGCCGGTCCCGGCGTCGCCGCGGTTTGCGCCCTCGCCTGCCTGCCCACCACCGCGTTCGGGCTGTTCGTCGTCCGTCGCATGGACCGCAACCACAAAGAGCCGTGGCGGCTCGTGCTCGTAGCCGCGGCATGGGGCGCCATCGTCGCAACGAGCCTGGTGGTCTGGGGCGAGACAATCTGGGAGTCGTCGGCGCAGCACACGCTGGTGCCGGGTGTCGGCCTTGATACATCGCTGGCGTTCATGGCCGGCATCCTCGAGGAGCTGGCCAAAGGCCTCGCTGTGCTGCTGCTGTTCCTCGTGATGCGGAACGAATTCGATGACGTGGTCGATGGGATCGTTTACGGCGCGGCGGTCGGACTCGGCTTCAACTTCCTGGAATCGATCAGCTACATGACCAACCTGTACTCGATCTTTTCACCCGAGGGTATCGGCGGAGTTGCGGCCGGCATCCAGTGGTATGGCCGCCAGGTGCTGGGACTGTTCTTCGGGCATGCGACGTACACCGCGTACATCGGCGCCGGGGTGGGCATCGCGCGCCAGCTGCCCACCATGCGCAAGAAGGTGCTCGCCATCGTCGCCGGCTTCGTCATTGCCATCGCGGCCCATTTCTCCTGGGACGCGTGGGCCACGCTCTTCCCGATTCAGAACACCCTCTTCGGCCTCGTCGAGATCCACCTGCGGACGCTGATCATGACCGGGCCGTTCACGGCGGGTCTGATCGCGCTGCTCCTGTTCGGCATCCGCTACGAGGGACAGAACCTGCTTGATCAGATGCGCAAGGAGGCGGCCACCGGACATGGCGCGATCCTGCCCCAGGAGGT
>WNFB01000464.1_pt1 | contig 32789 bp, 33 predicted proteins | sample 5400501 | NCBI WGS metagenome assembly WNFB01 (sample SAMN13153341, study PRJNA577476) | soil metagenome | isolation source: 200 cm saprolite under Douglas fir tree site 2 hole 1 | place: USA:California | collected 2015-04-18
GCCTCACTTCGACGGCTTTACCTCGGGCAACATTCAGCTCAAGGACCTGGTGTATTACGTCAGTCTGATCCTGATCGCGTTGTTCTTGACGGTGCGCTCCATTGAGACGAGGCGCTGGCGATGAGCAACCCCTACAAGCTGCTGACGCAGAGCATGCTGTTTGCCGCGGTGCTGGCGCTGTTCCTCGGCCTGGCGACGTACCTCTTGGCCGGGACGCTCGGCAACGTGAGCAAGATCCTGCTCATCGTCGGCGGCCTGCTGCTGGTTGGCTATCTGGCGGCCAGCCCGGAAGTGCTCATGGGCGCGGTCCGCAGCCGGGGTGTGAAATACGGCGGCAATACGCTGGCCATGGCCGCCCTGTTTATCGTGATCATCGGCGCGGGCAACTGGTTCACCAACAGCCACAGCCAGAGCTTCGATCTGACGCGCGACAAGCTGCACACCCTCACACCGCAGAGCATCGACGTGCTGAAGAACCTGCGGCAGGACGTGAAGATCACGGCCTTCTTCGCCACCGGCTCAGAGCAAGACGCCAAGGACCTGCTGCAGCAGTATGCTGCCAGGTCGCCGCTCATCCAGTACCGCTTCGTCGATCCCGACAAGGACCCGGCTACCGCACGGCAGCTCGGGATCGTGAGCTACGGCACCACCGTGTTCCAGTCCGGCAACAACCGCAAGGACGTGGCCTCGGTTGGTGAGCAAGACTTCACGTCGGCCATCTTGGCGGTGACCAGCACCGAGCGGCGCAAGATCTACTTCGTCACGGGTAACGGCCAGCCCGATCCGAACAATGCCGAGCAGCAGGGCTTCCATGAAGCGCTGCTGACCTTGCAGAACAACAATTACGTGGTCGGCACGCTGGACGCCACGGCGACATCAGTACCGGACGACGCGGCGGCGGTGATCCTTGCGGCGGGCAACAAGCCGCTCCTGGATGGCGAGAAGGCGGCGCTGGCCGACTACCTGGCGAAGGGCGGCAAGATGCTGATAGAGAGCGCCGCCTTCGCCGAAACCGACCTGAACGACCTGGCGAAGCCCTACGGGATGGAGTTCCAGCAGGGCATCACCATCGACCCAGCAAGCTCACTGGCCCAGAGCCCCCAGGTGCCGGCGGTGGCGCGCTTCGCGGCGCCGGGCAACGACATCATCAAGAACGTGGCCGTTTCGCTGTTCCCGGTGGCTTCCGGCATTCAGCTCAGCCAACCGCCGCCGCAGGGGATCACCATCACGACCATTGCCCGGAGCTCGGATCAGAGCTGGCTGGTGAACCGCAAGGACCCCCAGGAGTGGGGCTTCCGCCAGGGCGACAACCGCGGCCCGATCAATCTGCTGGTAACGGCCGAGGGCACGATTGCGCGGGTTTCAACCAGCGCCTCGGCCGCTGCCGCGGCTTCTCCGACGCCGATCGGCGGGCTGTCCAGTGCGGGCGCCGTCGCGACTCCGCCGGCGGCGTCCGGCAGCCCGGCCGCGAGCGCCAGCGGACCTGCCCAAGCCAGCGCGCAACCAACCCAGACACCGACGCCCATCCCACAGGTGACCGGCGCGGACGTCAACCTGAAGGGCGGCACCAAAATCGTGGCCGTAGCCACGACGCGCTGGATGGACGATCAGTTCCTGAACGTGCCGCAGGCTGGCAACCACGAGCTGTTCATCAACATCATCAATCACCTCGTGGGGAACCAGAGCCTGGTGTCGATCCCGGCCAAGAACCCGCAATCCAGCCAGGTGGTGCTGCTGGGCACGGATGCCAACCTGATCTTCTTCACCACGGTGCTGTTCGTGCCGCTGGCGGTGCTGGTGATCGGGGGCGTGGTGTGGTGGTCGCGGCGGTAGCCCTGAGAGATCGGTGAGCTTCAAGTTCACGCTGGTGCTGCTGGCGCTGGCCGTCGTGGCGATTGCCGGCTTCGGGCTGGCGCAACGGCAGTCGCCGCCGCCTTCCGGCGGTCCAGAGGCGACGCCCACGGCAGTGCTGCTCAATTTCCCGGTGTCGTCGCTCACCAGCCTGGACTTGAAGGCCGGAGATCGCGATACGAACCTGGTGAAGGACGGCGCCAACTGGAAGCTGGTCAAGCCCAGCGAGGATCCGAACGTGGATCAGGCGAAGGTGAACTCGCTGTTAGGCCAGATGACCTACCTTGCCAGCACGCGCTTGGTTGCCAAGCCTGGCGAGGACATCGGGCCCTATGGACTTCGCAATCCGCAGCTGACGGTCACGTTGTCGGGCGGTGGCCAGACACAGACGCTGCTGGTGGGCGACAAGAACGTGAACGGCAACCAGTATTACGCCATGCGCCAGGAGGGTTCGGACGTGGGGCTCATCCCCAGCTCACTGGTGACAGCGCTCATGGACCTCGCCAACAATCCGGCCACGCTGCGGCCGTCGCAAACGTCGGCAGCGCCAAGCGCCTAGCGCCATTTTCAGTCTTCTTGTTCGGCGGCGCGCTCGCGGGCCGAGTGGAGGTAGTCCAGCGCCCGATGGTGCTGGTCCTCGCCGATCCAGCCTTCGGCCACGTACAGGTTGAGCATGACCGACAGCTTGAGGATGGAGATCAGGTGCAGGCCGTGCCGCTTGAGGCGCTCGGCGGCGCCCTGATCGCGATCCACCAGGACGATGACGTCTTGAACGGTCAAGCCTTCTTGACGGAATAGGTTGGCCGTTTCCAGGATGCTGCGGCCGCCGGTCACCAGGTCGTCGACGATGAGCGCCGTGACGCCGGTTTGGCGCAAGCCCTCGATCACGTGTGAGGTTTCGCTGTCCTCTTTGGGATGTCGAGCGTAGGTCAGAGGAGTGTTCGTTTCCAGGGAAAAGGCCGTCGCCAGATGGAGACCACCGAAGGGCACGCCTGCCACGACGTCGAACCAGCCGACCTTAGGCTTGCGCAGCGACTGGCCAAAGCGCGTTTCCTGCTGAATCAAACGGGCGGCGTTGCGCAGCACCGTGGGATCGCCGAGCATCACTTTGAGGTCGATGTAGATCGGCGAATGGATGGTGCTTCGGCCCAAGCTGAAGTCGCCGAAGCGCACTGCTCCCAGATGGTGGAGGGTTCGTGCCAGCCACAGGTTGTCGATGTCCTCTTGCATGGGCGGCAAAGGTCGAGTATATCAACAGGCACCCGGCGATTGGGTGGCCCGTTCGGCCCATAGCCCTCAAGGCGCCAAGCGAGTGGCTTTTACAATCTGCGCTGTCTTGAGAGTTCCCAAATTCCTTGTAGCGCTGATGACAGTGGCAACACTGCTGAGCACAGGGCCGGCGGCCCAGGCCGTCCTGCAGGCCCCACCCCCCGTTACGCCTCTGCCGCCGGTAACGTCGGCCGATCCGCACTTCGGCGTAGTGCAAGCATTCGAGGCTTCGGGGCTGGCGCTCAACGCGGGCGCCAAGTGGGAGCGGGTGCCGTTCTTCTGGAACAAAGCCCAGCCGAGCGACTCCGCGGACTGGCAGCCAGACCAGTTCCTGTTGAGCCAAGCACAGCTGGCCCAGGAGCTGGCGGCCAACGTGCAGGTGGTGGGGCAGATCGGGAATCCGCCGCTGTGGGTGGTGAAGGATGGCTCGACTCCCAAGAACCTGAACCTGCCGTGGAATGACCCGGCGAACTACTGGGGGCAATTCGTTTACCGGCTGGCCCAGACATATGCCGGGAAGATCGACAGCTGGATCATTTGGAACGAGCCCGACTTTCCGAAGGGGCACCCGCTTAGCACGTTCGCCGGCACGGAAGAGGATTACTACCGGCTGCTGAAGACCGCTTACCAGGCCGCCAAGGCAGCTAATCCCAACGCCAAGATCGTCTTCGCCGGCACGACCTACTGGGCAGATGTGAACGCGGGCAAGCCGCTGTACTTGCAGCGCGTGCTGGAGGCGGCGCGGAAGATCGATGGCCAGGCGGCGGCCGACGCCGGCTACTACTTCGACGTCGTCGATCTGCACCTGTACAGCGCGCCGCTGGACCTCTACCGCGTGCCGCAGACCTACCGCCAGATCATGGCCAACTTCGGCATCTCCAAGCCGATCTGGATCAGCGAGACCAACGCCATCCCGTATGACGACCCCGGCAACGAGACCGGGCCCAGCTTCTTCAGGGCGACGCTGTCGGAGCAGGCCAATTTCGTGATCCGGGCTCTTGCCATGGCGCTGGCTGGCGGCGTGGAGCGCATCAGCCTGTACAAGATGGTGGACGGCGCCGTCACGGAACGGACGCCCTGGGGCCTGATGCGCAACGACGGCTCAGTGCGTCCGGCGTACGTTGCCTACCAGGTGGCGGCCTCGCACCTGGCCAACGCAGGGCCCATAACCATCAGCAACAGCAATGGCATAGATTTCATCTCCTTTGACCGCGGCGACACGCACACGGTGCTGCTGGTGAACACCGCGCCGGCCGAGACGAAGGTGGCGTTGCCCTGGCTGGGACCTCGAGTGACCATCACCAACAAGCTCGGCGTGAGCACCGAGCAGAGCATTCCGCCGCTGGCCAATGGTGACGTCGCGCCGCTGACCATTACGCTGGCGGGAGCTACCAACGGCGTGATCGGCGGCGATCCCGTGTTTGTCGAGGGGACCAGCCCGGCTAAAGCGGCTAAGCCATCAGGCGCACCCGGAGCGGTGTACTTCAAGGAGAGCGGCCACAATGTGGCATTCGCCTTCCTGCAGGCGTTCCGAGCCGATGGCGGGCTGGAAGTGCTTGGCTACCCGCGCACGGAGGCTCTGGACCTGAACGGACGGACCACACAGTTCTTCCAGCGGGCGGTGATGGAATACCATCCTGAGGCGTCGGGCACGCCGGGCGAGGTAACGCTGCGGCTGCTCGGCAGCGAGCTCAACCAGGGCCGGCAATTCGCCGCGGCCAGCCCAGGCAAGAACGACCCGACGCATCATTTCTTCCCCGAAAGTGGCCACAACGTGGCCAGTGGCTTTCTGAAGTTCTTCAGCAACCACGGCGGCGCGGCAGTGCTCGGCTACCCGATTTCGGAGGAGATGCCGGACAGGTTGCCGGACGGCGCCATCCACACGGTGCAGTACTTCCAGCGCGGCCGCCTGGAGTTCCACCCCGAGCTGTCCGGCAAGCCCGGCGAGGTGAGTCTGGGCCTGCTGGGCGACGAACTGCTCAGGAAGATGGGCTGGCTGTGAGGCGAGTCGCTAGTCGTTAGTCGTCAGTCGTTCGATAACGCAGCGAAGGTCGGCTTGGACCTGATCTGGTGGGCGGTTGGCGTCGACCACACGCCAGCGGCCCGGATCGGCAGCGATGAGCTGCCGGTAACCGTCGACGACGCGCTTGTGGAAGGCCACGTCCATACGGTCGAGATGGTTCAGCTCGCCGCCCTGGCCATGGGCCTGGAGCTTGCGCCCGAGTCCGACTTCGGCCGCAACGTCCAGGTAGATGGTGAGATCGGGCTCCAGGCCGCCGGTGGCGATAGCGATCAGCTGGCGCAAGGTGGTCAGGTCCAGGCCATGGCCATAGCCCTGGTAAGCCAGAGTGGCGTCGGCGTAGCGATCGCACAGCACCAGCTTTCCGGCGGCCAGCGCCGGCTGGAGCAGCTCCTGGACGTGCTGGGCGCGGGCAGCGTTCATCAGCAGCGCCTCAGTCAGCGGCAGGATGCCGTGATCTTGGGCGCCAAACATCGCCTCCCGGATGCGATCCCCCATGGCTGTGCCGCCCGGCTCGCGGGTGACCACCAGCTCGGTGCCGCGGTCGCGCAGCCAGCCGGCGAGCAGCTGCAGCTGGGTGCTCTTGCCGGCGCCTTCAGGGCCTTCGAGGGTGACGAAGCGGCCGCGCGCCATCGTGGTTCAGCATAGCTCCCGGAGCCTGGCCATAATTCCACGGATGGCCAAAACGGCGGCGCACGACGTGTCCTGCCGGCGCTGCAAGCACTATCGCATCAGCTGGGATCCCAGGGCGCCGCACGCCTGCACGGCCATGGGTTTCAAGTCGCAGAAGCTGCCCTGCGTGGTGGTCTACGAATCCTCGGGCATCGAGTGCCAGCTGTACGCGGCGAAGCCGGAGAAACCTACCACTCCCCGGTGAGGTCGGTCCCCGGCTTGAAGATCTTGACGCGGCGGTTCGGCTCGCGACCTTTGCTGCGTGACAGCAGGTTGTGCTGCTCGGCCACCTGATGCTGCAGCCGCCGCAGGTAGGCGTTCTGGGGCGTCAGCTCCACGGGCGAGGCGGTGGCGAGCACGTGCTGGACGGCGTCTTCGGCCTCCTTGACGGCCCCGCCGGCGGGGTCGTGCTGCAGCTCGAACAGGTTGGCCAGGCAGTTCTCCATCTGCGGGATGGAGTTGGCCTTGAGGACGTAGATTGGGATGTGTGCCTCTTCAGCCTCCCGGAGCGCGGCGGTGCGCTTGCGGTAGTAGTTCTTGAGCGTGATGACCACGTCCGCCTCGTCGATGCTGTCCACGACGCCCACCGGCAGGTGCATATCGCGGATGCTCTGCTCCAGCCGGTTGCGGCTGACCCCGAAGGCGTAGACTTTGAGCGGCGTGAGCCCTTCGCGCCGCTCAAGCGACTCCATGGCCCGGCCGGCTGCCTCCTGGCCTCGGTCGAAGGCCACCGGGTCGCGCTCCCAGCTCGCCACATCGCTGCGCCAGTCGCGGTCGATCATCTGCGCCGGAGCGCTGCGGCCAAACGCTGAGACGGGCCGGGTGCGCGGGCCCGGCGTCTCGACGCGGATCTCGCCGCGCTCGTCGCGGTAGCGCAGTTGCGGGTTGACCGGGAAGCCGCGCAAGATGTTGTCGACCGTCGTGGCGACGCTCAGATGCACGTTGAGCCGCTGCCAATCGATGATCTCCATGACCACGTCGAATGTGGGCGGCGCCTTCCGCTCGAGTACGGACTTCTGCGTGCCGCGGCGGCGCGCCTCCTCGTCGCTGAGCGTGACGGTCTGGATACCGCCGATGAGGTCGCTTAGGGTCGGGTTGGCGATGAGGTTCTCGAGCGTGCGTCCGTGCGCGGTGCCAACCAGCTGTACGCCGCGTTCAGCGATCGTGCGAGCGGCGTCGGCCTCCAGCTCGGTACCGATCTCGTCGATGATGATGACCTCGGGCATGTGGTTCTCCACGGCCTCGATCATCACCGCGTGCTGGTTGGCTGGCGTCCGCACCTGCATGCGCCGGGCGCGGCCAATGGCCGGGTGCGGGATGTCGCCATCGCCGCCGATTTCGTTCGAGGTATCGACGATGACCACGCGCTTGTTGAGGTCGTCGGCCAGGACGCGCGCCATCTCGCGCAGCATGGTCGTCTTGCCCACGCCGGGGCCCCCAACGAGTAGGATGCTGTGCCCGGCCTCGATCACGTCGCGTACGATGGCCGTGGTGCCGTACACCGCGCGACCCACACGGCAAGTGAGGCCGACAATGCGGCCGAGGCGGTTGCGCATGCACGAGATGCGGTGCAGGGTGCGCTCGATGCCGGCGCGGTTGTCGTCACCGAAAGTGCCAATGCGCGACACCACAAAATCGAGGTCCTCTTGGTCGACCGGCTGATCGCTGAGCAGCAGCTCGGAGCCCATGAAGCGCGCCTCTGGCAGACGGCCCAGGTCCATGACCACTTCCAGCAGGTCGCCCAGATTAGGGGCGGCCCACAGCCGGGAGGCCAAGCGCGCCGGCAGCTTGTCGATGAGCGCATCCAGGTCGTCGGTGATCTGGCCGGCGAGATGCTGGGATTCGGTAGGGTTCAGCAAAAGTGTTTTCCTCTACGCCCGAGTCAGGACCGGCGTCAAGCGCCGTTCCATCACCTGCACCGCGATGTGCTTGACCAGCAACAGCGAGCGACCGCTGTTCTGGAATCCGATCTCTTCAAACAGCGGAATCATCTCCTGCTGGTACTCACGAACCTGGACCCCCAAGACGCAGGGCCGGGTAGCTCGTGCCGTGCCAGCAATATAGTCGCGGAGCTCTGGGAACCCCTGACGCTTATCCGGATGGATCAAGAATGACATGCGGCAGCGACCTTCGCGCCAGCGCAGCTGAAACCAGGCAAAAACCTTGCCGTCTTCCTCGGCCACCCAGCTCCACAACGTCTCTGGCGAGTCCTGGGCCATGCCGAAGCGCTGCAGCCAGCGGCTCATGAAGCCATTCGGCGGAGCAAAGTCGCGGGCGGTTAAGCCCTCTGCTTGCTGCACGTTGCGCGGGGTGACGGTAGTGTACAGCTGCAGGATGGGAAAGGCGTCACGGGGCTCGGCCGGCCGAAGCCGCGCTGGCAGCGGCGGCAGCACGCCGCGCTCGCTCAGCGGCAGGCTCAGCGAGTCTTCGGTGGTGAAGCGATAGAAGCCGATCTGGCGGAAAATTTCCAGCTCCTCGGCATCTTCGGGCACATTGGCGAACAGCTTGCTGGCGCGCCGGTTACCGGCCGCTACGCAGACGTACTCGATGAGGCGGTGCCAGACGTCTGCCGGGCGATCGCCCGTGGCCACCAGGCGAATGATGTCCCACTTGTCATAAGACGAGCGCGGGCGGGCCTGGATGAAGCCGAAAATCTGGCCGCCTTCCTCCAGCACGTACGTGTGCACGGAACGGGCCGGCAGCAGCGTCTCGACCAGCGTGCCTTGCGTCGATGGCCAGGTCTGTGGGGCCGGACCGGAGTGCCACTCCGAATAGGCGGCGCTCGACACCCGGTGCAGCGAGTTGATGGCCGCCAGGTCGCGATAACGGACTGGGCGGATCATGTGCTGGGCGCCTTGGCCAACTCCAGAAAATACTCGTGCAAGCGGGGGTCGTCTGTCAATTCGGGGTGAAAGGCCGTTGCCAGCAGGTTGCCCTGCTCGGCGGCCACCACGCGGCCGTCGGCCAGGCGCGCCAGCACGCGCACGCCATCGCCCGCGCGTGTCAGCACGGGGGCGCGGATGAACACGGCGTGGAATGGCCGCGGCCCCAGGCCGTCAATGGCTAGGTCGGCCTCGAAACTGTCCACCTGGCGGCCGAAGGCGTTGCGATCGACGCCGATGTCCATCAGGCCGAGTCGGGGCTGGTCAGAGCCGTCGATGTCCTTGGCCAGCATGATCATGCCGGCGCAGGTGCCCCACACCGGCCGGCCATGGGCGGCCAGCCGCTCGATGGGCTCGTACAGCTCGTAGGCGGCCATCAGCTTGCCGATAGTCGTGCTCTCGCCGCCAGGGATGATCAGCCCGTCGAGCCCCTCCAGCTCCCGCGGCAGGCGTACCTCAACCGCCTCGGCCCCCAGCGCGCGCAGCTTCTGGACGTGCTCTCGAAACGCGCCCTGAAGGGCCAGGACGCCGATCTTCATCGGCGGCTCCCGGTCGGACCTCGCCGTCCGCGTAGGACCTCGCCGTCCGCGTAGGACCTACCAGCCTCGGCCAGCCAGCAATTGCTCCTGCGGGATGTCGCCGATCTCGAGCCCGGGCATGGCCTCGCCCAAGCCCTTTGACACTTCGGCCAGAATCTTGGCGTCGTTGAAGTGGGTCACAGCCTGGACGATGGCCTTGGCGTAGGCCGGCGGGTTGCTCGACTTGAAGATGCCGGAGCCCACGAACACGCCGTCCGCGCCGAGCTGCATCATGAGGGCCGCGTCGGCCGGCGTGGCCACGCCGCCGGCGGCGAAATTGACCACCGGCAGCTTGCCCGAGTTGGCTACCTCGACCACCAGGTCGAGCGGCGCGCCCATCTCCTTGGCGGCTGCCGGCAGCTCGTCCTTGGGCAGGTTCACCAACCGGCGCATCTCGGACTGCATGGCCCGCATGTGCGTCACGGCCTCAACCACGTTGCCTGTGCCCGCCTCACCCTTGGTGCGGATCATGGCCGCGCCCTCGGAGATGCGCCGCAGGGCCTCGCCCAGGTTACGAGCGCCGCACACGAACGGCACCTTGAAGTCGTGCTTCCAGATGTGGTGCTGCACGTCGGCCGGCGTCAGGACCTCGCTCTCGTCGATGTAGTCGATGCCCATGGCCTCGAGCACCTGGGCCTCGACGAAGTGGCCGATGCGCGCCTTGGCCATCACCGGGATGGTGACGGCCTCCATGATCGCCTGGATGATGGATGGATCGCTCATGCGGGCCACGCCGCCGACTTTGCGGATGTCGGCCGGCACCCGCTCCAGCGCCATGACCGCGCAGGCGCCGGCTTCCTGAGCGATGCGGGCATGTTCGGCGGTGACCACGTCCATGATCACGCCGCCCTTCAGCATTTGGGCCAAGCCCTTCTTGACTGTCCAGGTGCCCGTCTCGGCCATTTCGCGCTCCATCCTCGCCTTTCGGTTGATCTGAGGCGATTTTATCGCGGGCTTACCGGCTGGCTGGTCCTACGCGGACGGCGAGGTCCTACACGGACGGCGAGGTCCTACACGGACGGCGAGGTCCTACACGGACGGCGAGTCCTGCGCGGACGGCGAGTCCTGCGCGGACGGCGAGTTGGCGTACAGGCCCTCCAGGAGCAGTTGCTGGGCGACGCCCGCCGCCGCGCCCCAATGGGCGGTCGCCTGCCGGACCTCCGCCTCGGATGGCAAGCCCCCGTCGAAATAGGCCTGGCCCACCGCCTTGCGCACGCCCAGGTCGCCGGCCGTCACGACCGGCCGGCCAAGCGTGCGCGCCAGGTACCACTCAGCTGACCAGCGGCCGATGCCGGGGATTGCCGTCAAGCGCCGCAGCACCTCCTCATCCGCCAGCGCCTGCAGCCCGTCGAAGTGCAGCGGATCGGCGGCGATGCGCTGGGCGATACCGACGATGTACTCGGCTTTGCGGGTGGTGAACTGCAGCTCCCGAATGGCGGCCACGCTGGAGCGGGCCAGCCGTTGAGGATCGAGGCTGTAGACGAGGTACTCGCCCAGCCTATGGCGCCGGCCGAAGGCTTCGACCAGCCGTCGCCGGACAACGGCGGCGAAGCTGAGGTTGATCTGCTGCGCCGAAACGGATCGCACCAGCGCCGTGAGTGGATCGCGCTCGAGCACCGGCCGCACGCCGGGAAAGGCGGCATCAGCTCTGGCGATGGCCGAGTCCTCGGCTGCTAGCTGGCGTAGGTCCGCCTGGACGAACATGGTGCGCAGGGCCGCGACGACTTCCGCCTCAGACGCTCCGGCAGGGATCTCCACCCGCAGCCGAGGCTGCACGAGGCTGCCCACGGACTCGGCCGCAAACGGCACCGCGCCTGAGGGGAGGTGCAGCACCCGCACCATGACCCGGCCGTCCCAGCGGTCGATCAGGTCGTCGCCCCAGCGGCGGAAGCGCTCCACCGAGGCAGGAACGTCGAGCGGCCCATGGAGCTCAACTTCGAACGAAGTCAAGCCGCGGGCCGGCACACCTTGCAAGGACGATAGCCGGCCGCGCGGGCCTGGACTTCGGAGGCAAAGGTCACGCGGTGCCGCTCGGTGAGCGTCTTGTTGTAGCGGCAGGTCGGAAAGCAGAAGATACGCGTGGTGTCGCTGCCGAAGTAGCGCACGCCGGATTCAGCCAGCTCCCGCAGGCGTTCGATGGGCACGCCCTCGGCCTGCAGCACCTGCCGCTTGGCCTCGGGGCCAATGAGGCTGTACTGGCCCAGATGCCCGTCGCTGCGGACCACCCGATGGCAGGGGATGAACAGCGGGATTGGATTGTGGGCCAGCGCGGTGCCCACCGCTCGAACGGCCTGAGGGCGGCCGATCTCGCGGGCGATCCAGCTGTAGGGCCGGATCTGGCCATAGGGGATCTCCAGGGCCTTGAACAGTACCGCCTGCTGGAAGGGACCCAGGCCGCGCAGATCGAAGCGCAGCTTGTGGTGGCGATCGCCGCGAAGCCACTCGCGTAGGGTGCTCACCAGCCGCGGGGACGCCGGCCGCGGCGCAACTGCCCGGCCGAGCTCGGCCTGAAAGGCCGCCTCGAAGTCCTCCGGGCTGGGCGCGTATAGGACCGCCGAGAGGCCGCGCTCGTTATGCGCGACATACAGGCGGCCCAGCGGCGTATCGAGCGGGAAATAGGCGTCAGCCAGGCCAGTCCGCAGCAGCGCGCCGCGACGCAGCGTGGCTGGCGCCTGCACGTCGCGCAGGTCGCCCAAATGCTCGATCAGCTCTGCCTCGGTCATACCCTTACCTCCTCGCGCAGCGGCGCTAGTGCTGCTCGCAGCAAGCCCAGCCCGCGGTGCACGTCACTCTTGATGGTCCCTTCGGGCCGCCTCAGGATGGCGGCCATATCGGCGTAAGTCAGATCCTCGACGTGGCGCAGCACCACCGCCTCGCGATAGCGCAGCGGCAGCCGGGCCAGCAGCCTGGCCAGCTCGGCCCGCGTTTCCGTGCATTCGGCACGTTGCGCTGGTTGGAGGTCGTCCCGATCGGGCAGCTCCAGGGCGTCGTCCAGGCTGGTGGTCGCGGGCCGCGGCCGGCGGACGCGGTTACGGAACGCGTTCAGGGCAACCCGGTACAGCCATGGCTTCAGCTCGACGCTGTCCAGACCATGGACGGCCAGCCAGCGATAGGCGCGGACGAAAGCCTCCTGTGCAATCTCCTCGGCGTCGTGGCTGTTGGCGGTGAGGCGCAGCCCAAACCGGTACAGCGCGTCCTGATAGTCGGCCACCAACCCGGGGAAAGCGTCCTTCACATCCACGTCATTCACTTGAGACACGCGCTAGGCCAAAACGGTTGCACGGCGGGGCGGCTCCTTCACGCCGAAAGGCAGGTAGACCGCGAGCGCCAGCAGGATGAGAGCGGTGATCAGGAACACGCTGCGCAAGCCCAGCGCGGCGGCGATGAAGCCGCCCGAAAGCGGCCCCAGGCCGAACCCCATGCCGGTGGCCAAGTACACCAGGCCGTAGGTCGTGCCGTGGCTGCCGCGGCCCTCCTCGTGGGTGCCGGCGGAGATCAGCGCGTTGGCGGCTGGCAGCAGCCCGCCATCGAAGAAGCCGAGCAGGCCGCGCAGCACGATCAGCTGGACGACGCCCCCCACGAACGCCTGTGGGATGTAGAACAGCCCGGCGCCAAGCGCCATGATGATGAGCACCGGGCGATGACCGATACGGTCGCCCAGCCGGCCCAAGGCCACCGAGCTGAACGAGGCTACCACTCCGGCCACGGTGTAGATGACGCCGGTCATGGTGGCGGCCGACTCACCGGCGTCGAGCTGCTGGACGAACAGCGGCAGGATGGGCAGGACGACGTTCGCGCCGTACTGGATCGAGAAGACGACCAGCATCATGACAATCAGCTGGCGATCGCGGCCCCTGATGCGGACGTCCTCAATCAAGCCGGCCAGGCCTTTGCTGCCCTCGCCCGGCGGCGGCGGCACGAACTCCTCGTGCACGAACAGCATCGTGGTCACCCCGGCGGCCAGCATCAGCACGGCGGTCACAGCGAAGCTGGCCCGATAGCCAAGATGGTCGGCTACGACTCCACCGAGCAGCGGGCCGACGGCGCTGCCGGCGAATAGCGACATCTGGATGAGGCCCATGGCGTAGCCCAGCCGCTCGCGGGGGGCGAACGAGCTGGCCAGCGCGCTGGAGGCGGCGATGATACCGGTGAGCGCCCCCTGGATGAGGCGAAGCCCGAAGAACTGCCAGATGTTCTGGCTGAGGCCCATCAAGCCGAGGATGAGCCCGCCCGCGAAGGCCACACGCAGCACCATGAGCCGGCGGCCATGACGGTCGGCAATGGCGCCCCAGATGGGCGAAAACAGCGACAGCACGACGGCCTGACCGAAGGACGTGACCCCCGACCAGATCTCGACCTGGTTCAAGTCGCCCACGCCCAGCTCGGCGATGAACAGCGGCAGGAATGGGAAGACGAAACCGAAGGCCATGAACATCAGGAAGCTGGCCAGGGTCAGCGCGTACAGGTTGCGCTGCCAGGACGGGAGGTGCACCTATCCACTGTATGCTGGTTGCCGTGAGCCTCCTTCGCCGTGGCACCGGCGCGCTGACCGATTTCGTCGAGGTGCTGCGCCAGGTGCGGACGGACGAGATCGCGGCTGAGGCCGAGCAGCACTTCGAGATTGCGGTCGTGGGTGCGCCCGGCGCGGGCAAGACGACGCTCATCAGATCGCTGGCCTCGGGCACGTTCGGCGGGCTGCTGGAGCCGTTCGGCATTCGCCGGCTGCTGGAGCTGGAGGCGCCGCTCTCCCCGGCGGCCCTCCAGACGGCCTACCAGGCCGACCTGGTGCTGTGGCTGCAGGACGTCACCGATCCCTATTTGGACGACAGCTTCGGGCTGCTGCGGGGCCATGCGCCGGCTTTCCTGAGCGTCGGCAATAAGGCCGACCTGCTGGCGGGAATTCAGAATTCGGAATTCAGAATTCAGAATTCGGTGGAGGAAACGGCGGGCGCGGTGCTCATCTCGGCGGCGTCGAGCGAGAATGTGCGCCAGGAGTTGGTGCCTGCCGTGCTGCAGCGCGTGCCGGATCTGGCGCTGGCGCTGGGGCGCACCTTTGCCAGCTTTCGGCCGGCCGTGGCGGAGCGCGAGATCCAGCGCGTGGCCCGTGTCAACGCCGAGGTGGCGGTGGTCTCGGCCATTCCGCAGGCCAGCCTCATCCTGGGGCCGGTGAGCGCCGTAGCCGACACCCTGTTGCTGACCAAAAACCAGGCCATCCTGCTGCTGCGGCTGGCCACGCTGTACGGCTTGAGCCTCGATCGCGGCCGGCTGCTCGAGCTGGTGCCGATCGTTGGGGCCGCGTTTGGCTGGCGGACCCTGGCCCGCGAGCTGGTCGGCTTCCTGCCGGCTGGTTTCGGGGTGGTGCCGAAGGCGGTCATCGCCTACGCCGGCACGGTCGCCACCGGCCGCGCCGCGCTGTGGTACTACGAAACCGGCCGCAAGATGCCGGAGAACCAGCTGCGCCAGATCTACAGCGAGTCGTCCGCTCGGGCGCGCGACCTCGTGCGCGAGATCACGCAGCGCCTGAAGCGCGCCGGGTAAGGCGCCGGCGCCAACGCGAGCCGACTGGCGCTACACGGCGCTCTTAGCCCTCGTTTTTGCGGGGGCGGCGTTCTTGCGCTTCTACCGCTTGGACGCGCTGCCGCTGGGCTTCCATCACGACGAGGGGCTGGACGCGGTGGCGGCGCTGGAGGTCTGGACCAAGGGCCAGCACCCTATCTTCTTCCCGCAGTCGGGCTCACGCGAGCCGCTGATGATCTACCTGGAGTCGCTCAGTATTCTGGCGCTGGGAGCGACCCGATTGGGTGCTCGCGCGGCGCAGGCGTGCGTAGGCACAGCCGGTGTGGTGGCGGCCTGGTTCCTGTTCCGGGCCTTGTTCGGGCGGCGGGTGGCGCTGTTGGGCGCGGCCATCATGGGCTTCTCCTTCTGGCAGATGTTCGAGAGCCGGCTCGGCCTGCGGGCCATCTCCCAGCCGCTGTTCGAGACGCTGTGCCTGCTCTTCTTCTGGCGGACCTTGACCCAGCGGCGCTGGCCCGACGCGGTGCTGGCCGGCCTGTTCCTCGGTGCGACGATGTATACCTACACCGCCTCCAGAGCGCTGCCGCTGCTGCTGGCGGCGCTGGTCCTGTGGCAGCTGGCGGTGAGCCCGGCGTTCCTGGCCAAGCAATGGACGCGCATGCTCGTCGTGGCCGGCCTCGGTCTGGCCGTGTGCGTGCCGCTGGGGCTGTATGCCGCTCGCCATCCGGAGGAATTCTTCGGGCGGTCGCTGCAAGTGAACCTGCTCAACCCCCAGCCGTTCACGGGGGCGGCGCAGGCGGGTGGCGTGGGCCCGGCCGTGCTCAGGACCCTGGGCATGTTCTCGATAGAGGGCGATCCGGCCTGGAAGTACAACATCGGCGGCCAGCCGGTGTTCGACTGGCCGATTTCGGCGCTGTTCTACGGCGGCATCGTGCTGGCGGTCGTTGGGACCGCGAGCTGGCTGCGGCAGCGCCGCCGCGATCGCACGCTGCCCAGCCCGCACGCCTTCGTGCTGCTGTGGCTGGTCATCATGCTGCTGCCGGGGTTCCTTTCCGGCGAGGCGCCCCACTTCCTGAGGACGATCGGGATCATGCCGGCGGTCTTCGTGCTGCCGGCCCTGGCCTTGAGCTGGCTCGTCGAGCGTTGGCGCTGGCTGCTTCCGCTGGCCGGAGTGCTCCTGGCCGCGGAAGGCGCGGAGACTGGCTACCGCTATTTCCAGCAGTGGGCGCGCAGCTCCGACGCCTATTACGGCATGCACGCGGACGCCGCCGACGTGGCGGCCTACCTCGAGCAGTCGCCGGGCCATGAGCCCGTGCTGTTCTCGTCCGAGTACCCGGGGCATCCGACGGTGCTGTACCTGGCGCCTCACAAATTCGAGGATGTCCGCTGGTTCAACGGCCGCGAGAGCATGGCCTTCCCGCCGCCAGGTCAAGATCAGCGGTACGTGTTCACGGCGCGCTACCAGCCGCCGTTCCTTGACCTGGCGCGGCTGTTCTCGCCGAATCAGCTGATGGCTGAGGGCCGCGACCCCGAGGGCGGCGTAGCCTACCGCATCTACCACGGGAGCCCGATGGCTCCTGAGCCGCCCGCGCGGATCCAGGCGGAGCTGGGCGGGCTGGCGCGGCTGGATGGGGCTGCCTTCCCGCCGAGCGCACGAGCCGGGCAGGCGCTGCACGTGCAGGAGTACTGGCACGCACTGCGGCAGGGCACACCTGACGTCCGGGCCTTCCTGCACCTGGTGGACGGTCAGGGCCACGTGTGGGCTCAGGCGGACAGCCTGGGCTACTACGCCGAGGACTGGCAGCCAGGTGATGCGGCGATCAACGACCAGACGTTGGAGCTGCCGGCCGATGCGCCGCCGCTGACGATGAGGCTGCTGTTCGGTCTCTACTCAGCTTCCAGCGGCCAGCAGCTCGAAGTGCGCGACGCCTCGGGCGCAGCCGCCGGGACGCAGATCGCGCTGGGCACGATCCAGGTGCAGCCGGGCAGCGGGCCAGCACCAGACTGGCGGCCGCCGCACGCCATGGCGCGCCAGCTCGCACCCGGCCTGGAGCTCATTGGCTACGAGCTGCCGCAAGCGAACGTGCGCGCCGGGGACCGGCTGACGGTGGACCTGTTCTGGCGCGTGACTGGCGCGCTGAGGGATGTACCTCGACTGAGCATTCAAGGTGGCGCAGGCTGGCAGGAAAGCGGGCTCACCGACCTGCTGCCGGCGGCGCAGTGGCCGCCCGGAATCCTCGAAGATCGCCGGCAGTTGAGCGTTCCACCGGCGACCCGGTCGGGGACCGCCGCCGTGGCAATCGGCGACGTGAAGCTGGGCGACGTGACCATAAGCGAACCGCGGCGGCAGTTCGATGCACCGGCCGTCCAGCACCAGTTGGACGTGCCGGTAGGAGACTTCGCGACCCTCAGCGGCTATTCGCTGGAGCCGGGGAGGCCGCTGCGGCTGACGCTGGTGTGGCGGGATCGGACCCCCACGAGCGCCAGCTACAAGGTGTTCGTGCACATGCTCGACGAGCGCAGCCAGGTCATCGTCCAGAAGGACGATTTTCCGCAGGCCGGAGGCATGCCGACCACCTTCTGGGTGCCCAATCAGGTGATCGAGGACCGCTATGAGCTGGCGCTGCCCAGCTCAGCGCCCGCCGGCGCGCAGCTGGAGATTGGGATGTATGAGCCGGTGTCCGGCAAGCGCTTGCCAATCGGGCGTGACGATCACTTGCTGCTGCCCTTGAATAGCTAGAATCAAGCCGTCTTGTACAGCATGGTCGTGGTCTTCCGGGTCAAACCGGACAAGATCGAGGACTTCCTCAACGTGTCACGGCTGGTGCGGCAGTACAACCAAAAGCAGGGCTACAAGGTGCCTGTCACCTACCGGCCGCTCGACCCACAGACCGGGAAGTTCATGGTCGAGGTCAAGTACGAGAGCCGGACCGAGCTGCAAGAAGAACAGCAGAAGCAGAGCTCAGACGAGATGTGGCAGCGGCTGATTGCTAAGGCCGAAGCGACCTTCGTGCCGGGCAGCCAGCAGATCGACATCCTCCACAGAGAGGTCTAGGTCCCGCGGACGGCGAGCTTTGCCGCCCGGCTCAGGCCCGACCTGTAAGCTTGTAGACCCCCGTCTCGACGAACACGTCCAGCAGGCGCTGGTCGATATGCCCCGTGCTCGCCTCCGAGCTCAAGATGTTGAGTGCTTCGACGGCCCGCACCGCTCTCTTGTAGGGCCGATCCCAGGCGGTGAGCGCGTCGAAGATATCGGAGATGGCCATCATCTTGGACTGCAGCGGGATCTGGTCCGCCGTGAGGCGGTTGGGATAGCCGCTGCCGTCGAGCTTCTCGTGATGTGCCCAAGCGATCTCGGGCACCAGCCGCAGGTCATAAGTCCAGGGAATCTTGGTGAGGAACTTATAGGTGTGGGTCACGTGGGACTCAATCTCCAGCCGTTCCACGTCATCGAGGCTGCCCTTTTCGATAGTCAGCTTGCGCAGCTCGATGGGCTCGACCAGCGGCTCCTCATCGCCGTTCAGAGCGCGGTAGGTGAGCGCGGACAGGCTGCCCACGTCATGTTTGCCGGAGCCGGCGACGACCACCGGCTCGTTCGTCTGCCGGACCAGCTGGAAGGATGCCTGAAGCTCGGTCAGAGCGCGCTCAAACTCGGCGTCGATGCGCGCAAAAGCGGCCTCGGCGCCGACCGTCCCACGGGCCAATAGGTAGTCCAGCTTGCGCCGCAGGAAGCTCGACTCCAACGCGGCGCGAGCCACGCTGAAGCGGCCGCGGATCTCTTCGAGCTGCCAGTCGTACAGCTTCTTGGCCTTGATGAGTACCTGCTCGCGCACGCCGACTTTGCCGAAGTCGTGCAGCAGCGAGGCATAGCGGATCTCGCGCACAGCCTCCTCGTCGAAGTGCACGGCCGCCAGATCTCCAGCGCCGGCCTCGTTGACGACCTCGGCCAGGCCGACGGTCAGCGTCGCTACGCGCTCGGAGTGGCCGGAGGTGGTGGGATCGCGCGATTCAATGGCGTGCACCGACGCCGTGACGAAGCCCTCGAACAGCGTTTGGATGCTCTCGATGAGCCGTCGGTTGTCGAGCGCTACGCCAGCCTGACTGGCGAACGACAGGGTCAGGTCGCGATCTTCGAGTGAGAAGGGCAGGACCTCGCGGTCAACGTTGTGGGCAGTGAGCTTGACGTCGCGCCGGTATTTGCGGTTGATGAGCTGGATGACACCGACGACCTGGTCGTGCGAGTTGAACATTGGTACGGCCAGCATCGACTTGGAGCGATAGCCGGTGCGGCGGTCGAAGTCTGGGTTGAAGCTGTACGGACTGTCCGGCGCCAGGTCATAGATATCCGGGTGCTGGATGACAGCGCCGGTCGTGGCCACATAGCCAGCGATGCCGGCATTGAGCGGCATGCGGAAGGCTTTGAAGTCGGTCGGGTTGGAGAAGTTCTGGGATTTGTTGAAGGCTAGGACCTTAGCCCGGGTCATGATCGGTTTGTTGTCGGCGTCAAGCAGCGGCTGCCCGGTGTCGTCGACCGCCAGCTGATCGTCCTCGACCACCAGGTACAAGCTGCCGGCGTCAGCTGAGGTGATGGTCAGTGCCTTAGCCAGGATGAGGTCCTGCAGGGCATCGGCGTCCTTGACCGCGGCCAGCGACACGCCGACGTGGTGCAGCTCGGCGATCTGCGATTCGCGGCGGTCCAGGTCCTGCTCGGCCTTGCGTGCGCGCTCGTGCAGCGCGATGTTACGAAGCGCATTGCGCAGGGCTACCTTCATACCGTCAGGGCTGACTGGCTCCTCCAGCAGCGCGAACACCCACTCTGGCACGGAGCCCTGGCCCAGGGCAATCACCGCCGACAGGTCGCCGTGGAGGTGCTCGATGATCCGCCGCAGGTGCGGCTCCGCAAGCGTCGCGACGTCCAGCAGGTAGATCTGAGGGGACTTGATGTCCACCAGTGCCGGGGAATCGATGGGCCGCGCATTGAGCCGCAAGCCTGACATCACGCGTGTGAAGCGTTCGATGCCGGCTGCGGGCGCGTAGTAGACGGTGCCGCGAGTGTCCTCGGCGGAGGCTAGCTGGGTATCAGCCGGCCGATCGAGGACCTTCATGCGCGGAGGATACCGGATTTTGGGTCCTGGAACCCAGGGGACAGACGGCGCACACCTTCTCGTGGCACCAGCGGTCCCAGACCTGAAGCAGTCCCTGCTCGCTGGCAGCGCCGCGGGCGGCGCCACTTAGCGGGCCCAAGACGTCGCGCCGCATATAGGCGGTGACCTGGTTGGCGCCTTCGGAGGGGTAGGCCAAAAAGGCCTGCACCGCCAGCTCCGAGAGCGTGAACTGGCAGGTGGCGTGGCCATAGGCGGCGGTAAACGGCAGCAGCACGTTGATGGCAATCGCGTCGGTCCGCTGCGGCCCCAGCTCGGCCAGCTGCTCCTGCCAGGCCTGCCTAAGCCGCGCGGAGGCCTTGTCCGCCGGGGCTTCGCCGGCATCGAGTAAGGGCGCCAGCAGCTCGTCGAGAACGCCCTTGGGCTGCAAGCGCTCGAGCACGGCGGCGAACTGCCGGACGCGGCGCTCCGGCAGGTTATCCGGCCGGACGCCAGCGATGTGCCAGACACGGGCGCGGGCCAAGAGCAGGTGCTCGATGTCGGCCGCCGTGCGGGCGCCCGTCAGCGCGGAGAGCGGCACCTCAGCAGCCAGCTGCCGAAAGGGCACCCGGTTGCGACTGTAGCCCAGCGCCTCCAGCAAGCCGGCGTACAGCGCCTGGTCCGGCTGGAACTCCGCCAGCTCGCCTTCGAAGGCGGCCTGCTTGGCCTGGAAGCGCTCCAGCCCGAGCTGGGTGAGATTGGCTCCCACCGCTTCCGCCCCAAGGCGCGGCAGGACGTTCCGGCAAGGCGCGACCACATAGCTGAGCTGAGGCGTTGGCTCGTGCAGCGCCCGCGGTGGCGCGGCTGGCGTTCGGCGCGGGCCCAACCGGCCGGCCAGCTCCAGCGTTAGGATGGGATCGCCACTCGAGTTTCGGACGGGCTCGTCGTCTTGCAGGACGACGTGCAGCAGCACGCGATCGTAAGCCGCGTCGCGGTCGTGCCCATGCTGACGCCACCCGCTGCTGTCCAGGTGCAGCTCAACGTCCCCGCGCAGCAGCGAGCCGTCGTTGAGGGCCAAGATGGCGTCGCGGAAATCAGGTCCCGCCTGGCCGGTGCACAGGCCCGGAAAGACCACCTTGAAGCTCAGCCCTGAAGTGGTAAGCAGGCTGTGACGCCCGAACGACTGGCGCTGCCAGATGTCGGCCAGCCAACGCTCGTTCCGGCGAGCTCGCGGCTGGCTCTGGTGAGTGGCAGCCGGCATAGCCTGGCCAGTGTAGCACACCTGTTCTAGTTGGTGAAACGGCCCAAGGCAGCTAAGATTCCGCCTCGGATGGACCAGCCGGACAGCATCCCCTACGCGCACGTCGATCAGCCTGCGTTTGAACAGATGCAGATCGACCAGAACATCTCGCGGGTGGCCATCTTCTTCGTCTGCTTCCTGACCCTGGGCGTGTTCTATTTCACGCTCGTCAACTTTCCGATCTCACGCGTCCTGCCCATTCAGCAGCTGGAGCAGGTGGGCCAAATCGTGAACTCGATTAACCCGACGGCGTCGCGCACGCCGGTGGCCAGCAGCCGGCCCAGTGGCGCCCTGGGTGGTTCCCAGATCGGCGCATCGGCGGCGGCCAGCCCGAGCGCCGCTCCGGGGGCGGCGAGCAGTCTAGCGCCGTCCGCCGCGGCCTCAGCCTCGGCGCAAGCGACCGCCCGGACCTCGACCGCCGCCAGTTCCAAGCCCTCGGCCAGCGCGGCGGTGCTGACGGGAGACAGCTACACCGTCCAGACAGGCGACACGCTGGGCGCCATCGCCCGCAAGTTCAACATCAGCACCCAATCCATTGCCGACGCCAACAAGATGACCACCAACGCCACCTTGCAGGTCGGTCAGAAGCTGATCATTCCGAAGTAGTCAGCAGCTCCAGCAGCCTGGCGTGAATGGCCGGGCTGGCCGCGCAGACGAGCTGGCTGGAGTCGTAGCGCCAGGGCTGGCCCTGGAAGTCGCTCACGATGGCCCCTGCCTCCTCGGCGATGAGCGCCCCGGCGCACATGTCCCAGGGGTTGATGGACTCCACTACGTGGGCCGCCAACCGGCCGCTGGCCAGGTACGCCAGCACCAGGCTGGCCGCCAGCACCCGCACGTTCCACAGGCGCTCCTTCAGCACGCGGCTCATCAGGCGCAGCATGACGTCGACCTCACCGCTGGCGGTGCGGTGGCCGTAATCGACGCTGATAGTGGCCGAGCGCTCGGATACCTGCAGACGTCGGGTATCCGTAGGCTCGCCGTCCGCGCAGGACTCCGCGTAGGACTCCGCGTAGGACCCCGCGCCGCGTTCGGCCCAGTAGAGCTGGCCGGCAACCGGTTCCAAGAGGACGCCGCAGCTGACCTGGCCAGCTTCGACCAGCGCCACGTTCACGTTGTAGATGGGCAAGCCGATGGCGTAGTTGATCGTGCCGCAGATGGGGTCCAGCACCCAGAACGCGTCGCGATTACCGCTGAGGCCGGTCTCCTCGCCTAGGAAGCCATAGTCCGGAAAGGCCGCGCTCAGTCGCTCGATCAGCAGCAGCTCGACCGCCTTATCAGTCCCGGTCGAGTAATCGAGGTGCTTCCGCGCTTCCCGTTGGTCCGCTGCTCGGCGATCGTGCAGCAGGGGCAGCGCGGCGCGGGCAGCCTCAATGGCCGCGCGGGTCTGTGGCCTCAGCCTATGTAGCCTTGCTTGGCCAGCAATTCGCCCACCAGAACGGCGCCCTTGGCCGCGCCCATCTTGGTGTTGTGGGACACGAGCACCCATTTGAGACCGTTGGGCAGGGCATGGTCGTCACGCACGCGGCCAACCGTGGTCGCCATGCCGCCGTGGGTGTCGCGGTCAAGGCGCGGCTGCGGCCGATAGGGGTCGTCGGAGACGACAATGAGCTGGCAGGGCGCCGAGGGCAGGCCCAGTTCTTCCAGCCCGGAGCGATACTCCCGAAAGGCCGCTTTCACGTCTTCGGCATTGGCCTTGTCGCGGGTGGACACGAACACCGCCTCGGTGTGGCCGTCCATGACGTTTACACGGGTGCAAGTGCAGCTGACCGGGAACTCAGCTGGCGCTATGAACTCGCCGTCCGCGTAGGCCCCGAGCACCTTTTGGGTCTCCTGCTGGACCTTCTCCTCCTCGTTGGGGATGTACGGCACGACGTTGTCGAGGATGTCCAGGCCCAGCACGCCGCCGGTGCGGCCGGCGCCGGACAGCGCCTGCATGGAGGTCATAAGCACCAGGTTCAGGCCCCAGCGGTCGTACACCGGCTTGAGGGTGGTGGCCAGGCCGATAGTGGTGCAGTTCGGCTGGGGAGTGATGAAGCCCTTCCAGCCGCGGTTCTTGCGCTGCTGGTCGATGAGCTTGGCGTGCTTTGCGTTGACAGTCGAGACGAAGATCGGCACGTCTGGTTCCATGCGGAAGGCGGCCGCTGTTGAGATGACGGGCACGTGTTCGGCCAGCCGCGGCTCCAGCTTTCGCGCCTCGTCCGACTCGATCGCCGTGAAGACCACATCCAAGGCTCCGAGATCGAGGTCGTCCGTGGCTCGCATGTCCATCTCGAGCACCTGGGGCGAAGCGGGCTCGGCACAGTACCACCGGTAGGCGCCAGAGGTGGCGTCGGTGAGCGCCTCGCGATAGGTCTTGCCAGCCGAGCGCTCGGAAGCCGCCAGCTGCGTCAGCTCGAACCAGGGATGGTCCCGCAGCGCGGCGATGAACTGCTGGCCAACGATGCCGGTGGCGCCGACCAGGCCCGCGCGAAGCATGGAGAAAGTGTAGTCAGGCATCTGCATGGCGTTACGATATAAATATCCAGGCAACCCGCGCCCTGGCACGGCCGGAGAGTCCGCCAGCCGGACAGAAAGCTAAGCGGCTGCCCGCGTCGCCTGGAACTTCACCGTCAGCCTGCCCGTGTCATCGACCGAGATCACCGGTCCGGCCTTGGGTGGGGTCATGCCGAAGTCGCTCAGCTTGAACGACGCGGTGGCCTGGCCCTGGACGGCCTGCTGCGTAAACGTAGCGGTCACGTCCCAGCTGATCGGCTTGGTGACGCCTTTTATGGTGGCGTCGCCCAGGAGCTTGAACGTGGCCTGTCCCGAGCTGGGCAGCGGGCCATTCAAGCCCTGCACCTGCTTGGGCACAAAGTCCATGGTGGGGAACTTGTTGGTCTCGAGCGTCGCCCGCTTGATGAAGTTGTCGCGGATCTGGCGGTCGCTCTGGAGGGTGGTCAGGTCCATGGTCAGCTTGGAGCCGGTCAGCACCGCATTCGTGCCGTCCATCAGGATCGCGCCGCTCACGGTCTTGGTGGTCTCGACGGCGTCGGTCTGAGCCGCGTTGCCGGCCAGCAGCTCACGCATCTGGACGTCTATCTCCGTGCTGTTGGGCTCCAGGATGAGCTTCACGGCTCCGCCAGACCCGCTGGCGCTGAGGCTGGCCGCTGCTGACGCCGCACTGGCCGGGGTCGAGGCTGCCGCGGAAGCGCTGTCCGGGACGCTGCTGGCCGCCGCTGGGGTGGAAGGGCTCGCCGGAGCGCTCGGCAGGGCTGGAGCGCTGCTGGGAGCCGCTTCAGGTAAGCTGCCACAGGCGGCGAGCGCCACCAGCAGACCGGCCGGCAGGACAAAAGTCTGCAACAGAGTTCGGGTCATCACCAGTGAGTCTAGGGACCGTTACCCCTGAGCTGCCTGAGGCGGACCTAAGAATTGCCTAAGATAGCCGCCTATGAAACTTCCTGATATGACCAATCCGCCTGCCGCTCTCGATCCCAACGTCACCTATCGAGAGAACGAGATCGAAGCCGAGGTCGAATCGCTGGAGCGCATGCGCAAGATGGCTCGGGTGCAGGGCTTCGAGGTGTACTGCGACGAGTCCGAGCGGGTTGGTGGCGAGCACACCGCCCCTTCGCCGCTGGGCTACTTCACGGCAGCCGTCGGCTTCTGACTGCTGACCCAGATTGCCCGGTACGGGCACATGATGAAGATCGACGTGAAGAAGGCGCGCTGCCACGTCAAAATGCGCAACAAGAGCGAGGGCTCGGTGCTGCAGGGCACCGTGCAGGCTACGTGCCTGGGCTTCGAGACCAGGCTGGAGCTCGAATCGGATGAGCCGGCGGATCGCATCCGGCAGCTGCTGCGCAATGCCGAGCATGGCTGCTTCACGATGCAAGCGCTGCTGGCGCTGGTGTCTTTCAGCCGCTCGGTGATGTTGAACGGAACTCCTGTCGATCTAGCGGATTCTGGTTCGACGTCTTAGTAGAGCGCGGCTCTGAATACAACCCTAGGAGAGACACAATGCGGTTCATGGTGATAGTCAAGGCCAACGAGGAGAGTGAGTCGGGCGCGCTGCCCAGCACGGAGATGCTCGCCGAGATGGGCAAGTTCAACGAGGAGCTGGTCAAGGCCGGTGTGATGCTGGCGGCCGAGGGGCTGCACGCCAGCTCGAAGGGCGTCCGCGTCCGCTTCAACGGCGGCAAGCACACGGTTATTGACGGACCCTTTACCGAGACGAAGGAGCTCGTTGCCGGCTTCTGGCTGTGGCAGTGCAGGTCACTGGACGAGGCGATCGAGTGGCTCAAGCGCGCCCCCTTCGACCAGACGGAGGTCGAGATCCGCCGGGTATTCGAATCCGAGGATTTCGCTCCGAGCGACCCCACGGGCGAGCTCCGCGCAGCCGAGGAGCGCATGCGCGCTCAAGCGGCAGCGAAGCAATAGTCACTGCCCCCTCAGGCGGCTAGTGTCCGAAGCCCAGCGCGCGATCGACGCGGTTTGGCGGATCGAGTCGGCCAGGGTCATCGCTGGTCTGGCGCGGATTGTGGGCGACGTCGGCCTGGCGGAGGACCTGGCGCAGGACGCTCTGGTGGCCGCGCTGGAGCAGTGGCCGGAGTCAGGCGTCCCGGACAAACCGGGCGCCTGGCTCATGGCCATTGCCAAGCGGCGCTGGATCGATCAGCTGCGCCGGAGGACGGTACTGGAGCGCAAGCAGGAAGAGCTCGGTCGCGAGCTCGAGTCCCAGACCGGCGAGGCCGATTTCGATGCGGCCATCGACGATGACATCGGCGACGACCTGCTGCGCCTCATGTTCACCGCCTGCCACCCGGTCCTCTCGACCGAGGCACGAGTAGCGCTGACGCTGCGCCTGCTCGGAGGTCTGACAACGGACGAGATCGCGCGAGCATTCCTGGTCCCGGAACCGACCGTCGCGCAGCGGATCGTGCGGGCCAAGCGGGCACTCGCCGCGGCGCGGGTGCCCTTTGAGGTACCCGGACGAAGCGAGCTCGGAGGGCGGCTGGCGTCGGTGCTGGAGGTCATCTATCTGATCTTCAACGAGGGCTACTCGGCAACCGCTGGCGATGATTGGATGCGACCAGCGCTGTGCGAGGATGCGCTGCGCCTGGGCCGTATCCTGGCCGAGCTCGTCCCTGACGAGCCGGAGGTCCACGGCCTGGTCGCATTGACGGAGATCCAGGCATCGCGCGCGAGAGCGCGCGTTGGCCCCACGGGAGAGCCAATCCTGCTCCTCGATCAAAACCGCGCGTTGTGGGACCAACTGCTCATCCGGCGCGGGCTGGCGGCGCTCGAGGGTGCCGAGAGGCTTGGCGGCGCGCTCGGCCCCTACGCGCTGCAGGCGGCCATCGCCGCATGTCACGCACGAGCACGTACCGCAGCCGAGACGGACTGGGCCAAGATCGCGGCCCTGTACGATGCGCTGGCGGAGCTCACGCCCTCACCAGTGGTTGAGCTGAACCGTGCGGTTGCGCTGGCGATGGCGTTCGGGCCGGCGGCCGGTCTCGAGCTGGTGGACGAGCTGACCTCCGAGCCGTCGCTGCAGGGCTATCATCTGCTGCCCAGCGTTCGCGGCGATCTCCTGTACAAGCTCGGCCGCCTCGGCGAGGCGCGCGTAGAGTTCGAGCGCGCCTCAGCCCTTACGCGCAACGCCCGAGAGCGCGAGCTGCTACTCGCCCGCGCCGCTGCCTGCGCTACTTGACTGATTAGCCCCCGCGGGCTGGGTCAAATTTTGAGATCTTTGCTGATGTACTTGTTCGTGACCAGCTGGTCAACGGGCGGGGGCGTTTTGACGATGCCGGCCTTAGCCATGACGTCTTCCATGGCCTTCCAGGAGGCGGTATCGGTGTAGCCTAGGCCGTTAGCGTCGGTACCTTTGTCCTTCCAGAGCGGGATCGACGCAGCCAGCACGTCCTGGTTCAACTTGGCGTTTTGGCCGCCCGCCTCGGGAACGACCTTGGCCGTGATCAGGAAGGCCTCATCGGGATGGGCGGCAGTGTACTGCATGCCCTTGAGCATCGCTCGGGCCATGCCCTGCACCAGCTTGTCATTGCTCTTGAGCGTGTCGTCGTTGGTTACCAGGCCGTTGCCGATGAACGGTATGACATCTGAGATCGGGATCACATTCGGCTTGGTGTTCGCCTGGGCTTGAACCTGCAGGGCGTCATTGTTCGCGAAGCCCACGACGGCGTCGACCTTGCCGGCCAGCAGCTGCGGGGCCTGGTTGAAGCCAATCTCCTGGATATCGACGTCCTTCTCGCTCAGGCCGGCCTTGTTCAGCACGCCCAGCAGCCCGATGTAGCCGGATCCGTAGCGCCCCGGCAGACCGATCTTCTTGCCTTTCAGGTCCTGCGGGCGGCGAATGTTAGCCCCGGGCAGGGAGATGATCGCGGATGGCGCTTGGGCGTACAGGCCGGCGACGTAGGTCACCGGAATGGACTGCTCTCGGGCGGAGATGACCGTGTCCGGGTCGGCGATGGCGAATTTGAACTTGCCGGCTCCGACGGCCTTGATCAGGTCGGGGCTGATGCCGTTATCGAAGGAGATGTCCACGCCCTCGTCCTTGTAGAAGCCCTTGGCCTGGGCGACGTAGAACGGGGCGAACTGGACGTTGGGGATATAGCCCAGGGCCAGCGTGATTGCGGTTGCCTGTCCGCTGGCCGCCGGCTTGGCGCTGGCGGATGTTGAAGCTGCCGGTTTGGCTGATGCTGCCGAGGACGGAGCTGCCGCTAAGGCCGAGGCTGCCGGTTTGGACGGCGCAACGCTGGCCGGCGCAGGCGCGCTGCTGGCCGGCGTGGCACCGCCGCCACAGGCAGCCAGGATCAGGCCGGCGAAGAGGCCAGGGATGCCGAGACGCGTGAGTTTCATGCTGCCGGTTCCTCCGTGTCGTTATTCATAGCCGCGCAGGCGCCAGCGTAAGGCGCGTCGCTCGGCTAGGCTGATGAGCGAGAACACGGTGACCCCCAGCGCCACCAGGCTGAACAAGCCCACGAACATCAGCGGTGTGTCGAGCTGGAATGCAGCGTAGTTCACCAGAAATCCTAAACCCCGCTTGGCGCCGACGAACTCGCCCACGACCGCGCCGAGGATAGACAGCGTGCCGCTCACCTTCAGTCCGCCAAAAATGCTGGGCAGCGCCGCCGGCGCCTCGACCATGCGCAGGATCTGCCAGCGGCCGGCGCGGAAGGTACGCATCACCTCAATCAGCCCTGGATCGACTGAGCGGAGCCCGACCATGGTGCTGATGGTCATCGGAAAGAACACGATGATCGCGCAAATGATCACCTTTGACGCCAAGCCGCTGCCGAACCATAGGATGAGCATCGGTGTGAAGGCAATGACCGGTACCGACTGCGACGCCACCAAGTACGGCGCCATCAGCTTCTCCGCGACAGCCGACTTGGCCAGCGCGTAGCCGCTGCCGAGGCCGAACAGCACGCCTAGCGCGCCGCCCAGCAGGGCTTCGGCAATCGTCGCCCCGAAATGGAGCTGCAACTGACCCGTGGGCAGGTAGTCGACCAGCCGCAGGACGACTTGGGCTGGGCTCGGCAGGATGAACTTGGGCAGCCCCGCCGCGGCCACCACGAGCCACCACAGCGCCAGCCCGGCAGCCAGCGAGATCAGGATGGAATAGGGCGCCCAGGGCGGCCGCTGACGCGAAGGCAGGGCGCCGCTCGGCGGAGGTGACGCGAGCTCCTGCCGCAGCGCTTCGGCTCGCGCCAGCGCGGGCTCCAGGGGCTCAGGCCTGGAGGGCGCCTCGGAAGGCATCAGGCGGGCACGTCCACGTCGTAGGCCTCCAAGGCGTCGCGCACGGCGGCGGTGAGACGGGTGAAATCGACCGAGTCCTGCACGCGCGGCGTGCGTTCGGGGCCCAGCTCCACCCTCACCTCCCGCCTGACCGTTGCCGGCCGCTGCGACAGCACCAGCACGCGATCGCCCAGCAGCACCGCTTCGGAGATGGAGTGAGTGACGAACAGCATGGTCTTGCCGGTAGCGCGGCGGAGGCCAAGTATCTCCAGGTTGAGGCGCTCGCGCGAGATAGCGTCGAGCGAGGCAAAGGGCTCGTCCATGAGCAGGATGGCGGGGTCATAGGTCAGCGCCCGGGCAATGGCCACGCGCTGCCGCATACCGCCGGACAGCTCGGCCGGGTAGCGCTGCTCCGTATCGTGCAGGCCAACTATCTCAAGCGCCCGTTCGGCGGTGAGGCGGGCCTGGGGACGGCTGACTCGCTGCACCTGCAGCGGCAGCATCACGTTGTCGATCACCGTCCGCCACGGCAGCAGACGCGGATCTTGAAAGATGTAGCCCACATCGGGGTGCACTCCGCCCACGGCGCTGCCGTTGATCAGCACCTGGCCCGCGCCCGGCCGGAGCAGGCCGGCAATGAGCTTGAGGATCGTGGTCTTGCCGCAGCCACTGGGGCCCACCATCGCCACGATCTCGCCACTGCCGACATCGAACGATAGGGTCTGCACAGCCGCCAGCGAGCGGTCGCCCCGACCGTAGGTGAAAGACACATCGCGCACGTGCAGAACGGCGTCCATCCAGCTCCCCTGAACGCCAGTTTGTCACACACTGGCCGCGACCGGTGCGTTAGGCTGTGGACGCATCGTGATAGCCGACCTGTCAGCAGCCGACGAACACCTCGCCACGACCTCGTTCGAAGCCTTCTTCCGCGAGCATTTCGGCAAGGTCTTTGGCCTGATGTACCGGGTCGCGGGCAATGCGCAGGACGCCGAGGACTTGGCTCAGGAGCTGTTCCTTCGGCTGTCGCGGCGCCAGGGTGACGCGGTGACCGACGGATGGCTCTGGAAGGCGGCGACTCACAGCGCCCTCAACGCCCTCCGCGGCAAGAGGCGCCGGCTGGCCCGCGAGGAACGGGCGGTGCGGCAGGACACAGCCCTGCAGCTGGTCTCGGAGCGGGACGAGGATCCCGCAGGCAGCCTGCTTCGCAAGGAGCAGCAGCAAGCTGTGCGAGACGCTCTGCGCAAGCTCAAACCGCAGGACAGTGTGCTGCTGCTGGCGCGGCACAGCGGTCTCAGCTATGCCGAGGTAGCCGCCGCGCTTGACCTGAACCCGGCGTCAGTAGGCACGCTGCTGAGCCGGGCTGAGCGACGATTCAAAGAGGCGTATCAGAGCCAGGAGAAGCCACATGAGTAACGACCCCACCGTGAGCCACGCCCTCGATTCCCTTACGCCCGAGGCGGCGCCGGACGTAGACGGCGCGTGGCAGCGCCAATTGGCCCTGCAAAGCAGGATTCAGGATTCAGGATTCAGGATTTTGAGCTGGCCTCACCAACTTCCAACTTCCAAGTTCCAAATCCCAATTGCCGCCGCGCTCATCCTGGCGGTGGCTTTCTTCGCAGCTCCGGTGCGCGGCCTCGCGGCGCAGTTCCTGACGATTTTCCGGGTGCAGGACGTGACGCCGATCACCGTCGACCGCGTCACCCAGCCGCTGCCTGACCTCAGTCGGTTGGGCGACATGTCGCCTTCGCCGCGGGAGGTGCGGCTGCAGCCAGTGCAGGTGGAAAGCCTAAGCGCCGCCTCGTCGCGGGTGGGCTTCAACGTGCAAGCGCCGCGGCAGCTTCCGGCCGGTCTGCCCAGCCAGCCGAGCGTCATCGCCGTAAGCAACGGCGCGACCGTGAACTTCACCTTCCGGGCGCAGAAGGCCGCCGCCTACCTGGCGTCGAGCGGCCACAAAGACTTCAGCCTACCGCCGAAGTTCGACGGCGCCACGCTGACGCTGCGCGTGCCGCCGGCGGCCAGCCTGGCTTATCTGCCCTCGGGCACGAGCCTGGCCGATCTGCAGCAGGCGGCCAGCTCAGAGCAGGTGGGAGGCAAGCCCGACTCGGCAGCCATCAACCGCCTGTTGAATGGCTCGGGGGCGCTGCTGATTGAAGCCCGGAGCCCCGAGCTCGACGCGACTGGTGTCTCGGCCGAGGAGCTGCGTGACTTCCTGCTGTCTTTACCCGGCATCCCTGAGGACACCAAAGCCCAGCTGCGCAGCATCGGCGATTGGCGGAACACGCTGCCTGTGCCGGCGTCGCCCGGCTCGAACCTGCACAAGGTGTCGGTCAACGGCGCCCCGGGTGTGGCAGGACGGAACGGCAGCGGCGAAATGGTGTTGTGGGTCAAGAACGGGCTCGTGTTCGTGGCTACTGGTCCCAAGCTCGATGAGAAGGTTCTGCTGGCGCTGGCGAGCTCCGTGGGGTGACCGCCTCATGTCATCCTGAGCGAAGCGAAGGACCTTCCGCCGCAGCGGCCGGGAAGGTTCTTCGTCGCCGCGGCTCCTCAGAATGACATCTGCCGTCATCCAGACTGCTGGGCTGCGCAAGGAGTACGGCAGGACGGTGGCCCTCCAGGAGCTGACGCTGAGCGTCCCCAGGGGCGAGGTGTTCGGCTTCCTGGGGCCGAACGGGGCCGGCAAAACGACAGCCGTCAAGCTGCTCACGGGTCTGGCCCGTCCTACGGCCGGGACAGGCTGGCTGCTCGGCGCGCCGCTGGGCGACCGCGAAGCGCGCCGCCGCATGGGGTTCCTGCCGGAGCTGTTCCGGTTCCACGACTGGTTGACGGGCGCCGAGGTCCTGGAGCTCCATGGCGAGCTGTGTGGGTTGGACAAGAGCGAGCGCCGGGGGCGCATCCTGGAGGTGCTGGAGCTCGTCGGCCTGGGGGACCGCGGAGGCGACCGCGTGGGCACCTTCAGCAAGGGCATGCAGCAGCGGCTGGGCCTGGCCCAGGCGTTGATCAACCGCCCCGAGCTGGTCGTGTTGGACGAGCCGACTTCGGCCCTCGATCCGATCGGCCGGCGTGACGTCCGCGGCCTCATCCAGCAGCTCAAGCGAGAGGGCGTGACGGTGTTCCTGAACTCGCACCTGCTGAGCGAGATCGAGCTGGTGTGCGATCGCGTGGCGATCGTCAACCGCGGACGAGTCGTCCAGGAAGGCGAGCTGGAGGGGCTGCTGACGCTTGGCCATGAGATCGAGATTCGGGCCCGCGGCCTCACGAACGAAGTGCTGGAGGCGATGCCGGATGGCTGGAAGCCGCGCCACTGTGAGGGGGAACACCTTGTCCTGGCGGTGGACCGCGCGGACGACGCGGCGGAGGTAACGCGCTTCCTGGTGGGGCGCGGCGTGGCCCTGCTGGAGCTCAGGCCGCGACGAGCAAATTTGGAGGACCTGTTCCTGCAATGGGTCGAAGGAGCGGAAGGTGCCAGTCTGGACGTTCACCCGGCTGACGCTGCACGAAGCGTCGCGTAACCGGCTGCTGGCCATCGCCTTTGGCCTGACGCTGGTGTATGTGGCGTTGGTGGGCTGGGGCGCCCATGCCATTGCCGATCATTCCGCCAACTTGCTGGCGGCCGTGAGCTCCGCGGCCGGATTGGAGCTGGTGGTGTTCTTCTTCGGCAGCTTCATGTTGGTCCTGCTGGCGGTGTTCGTGTCGGGCCACAGCATCCGGCAGGAAAGCGAGAGCGGGCTGCTGCAGGCGGTGCTGACTAAGCCCGTGCGGCGGCTGGACCTGCTGGCCGGGCGCTGGCTTGGTTCGGCGCTGGTGCTGACAGGCTGGGTGGCGCTGTTCACGGCCGGCGAGGTGCTGGGCGTTGGCCTGGCCGTCGGGTTCTACCCGCCCCACCCGGTG
>WNFB01000466.1_pt1 | contig 32765 bp, 29 predicted proteins | sample 5400501 | NCBI WGS metagenome assembly WNFB01 (sample SAMN13153341, study PRJNA577476) | soil metagenome | isolation source: 200 cm saprolite under Douglas fir tree site 2 hole 1 | place: USA:California | collected 2015-04-18
GGGTCACCCGCCGCCACGGCTGCCCAAGACCCCGTTGGGGCTTCGTCGGGCCCTGGGGCTTCGTCGGGCCCTGGGGCTTCGTCGGGCCACGGTGCCCGCGACCAGAGCAGCGATCCGGCCGCCGAATCGCTCGTCACCCTCACCGTGCGGGCGGCCCGAACGGTGGGCTACGCGGGCACCCTCTCGGTGACCATCGACGGGCAGGGGGGGATCCGGTCGGGGGTCCTGCACGTCGTCCACGGCGACGGCGCCCATGTGGTCATCGAGGGCTCCCGACCCGCCGGGCCCGGTCTCCGGTTCGCGGCTCGTGCAGACGGGCCAGCGCCGCTCGGTCGTGCGCGTACCGGATGGCTCCGTCAACCGGGGCCAGGCCGCCAAGGCCGGCGTCGTCACGGGCGACTTCGAGCCGGACGGCAGACTCCAGCAGTTGCTCGCCAAGTACCGGGTGCTGCTGGAGGGCGGCTCCCGCGTCCTCGGCCGCGACGCCGAAACCGTCCGGGTCGAGCGGAGGTCCGACGCCCGGGTGGTCGAGCGCTGGACCATCGACACCCATAGCGGCCTCCTGCTCAAGCGCGAGAGCTACAACCTCGACGGCAAGGTCGAGCGCTCCCTCGCCTTCACCGAGGTACGCGAGCCGTACGCCCCGACCAGCGGCGAACTGCACCCGGCGAACGAGTCGAACGAGGCGCCGGAGCGCTCGCAGCGCTGGTTCGCGTCCGCGGAGCTCGCCGCGCAGGTCAAGGTGCTCGGCGTGCCGGCGACGCTGCCGGCGGGGTACCGCGTGCAGTCCGGGACGGCGTTCAGGGCCAGCGGCGTGTCCGTCGTCCAGCTCGAGTACTCGGACGGCCTCGAGGACGTGAGCCTCTTCGTCCAGCCGGGCGTGCTGACCCGGGGCTCACTGGCGCCCGGCGCCCACGAGCTGCGGTTGAAGGGCGTCACCGGCTGGCAGTGGGACGGGTTCCCCCGCGGCGTCGCCTGGCAGGACGGGCCCTCGACCCTGACGCTCGTGGGCTCCCCGCCAGCGGACGAGCTTGCCCGGATGGCCGGCGCCCTGCCCCAGGCACCGCTGCGCCGGTCACTCCGCCAGCGCCTCGGCCACCTGATCGGCTGGGTGGAACACCAGCTGCCCTAGCCGCCCTCTGCCTTAGCCGGTCTCTGCCCCAGCCTAGCCGGCCTCTGCCCAGCGGTAGCCGAGGCCCGGCTCGGTCAGGATCAGCCGGGGGTTGCTGGGGTCGGCCTCCAGCTTGTGGCGGAGGTGGCCCACGTGGACCCGGACGTTGGTCTCCTCCTGGTAGCCCGGCCCCCAGACCCTGCTCAGCAGCCAGCGCTGGGTCAGGAGCTTGCCCGGATTGGTGACGAAGGCCAGCAGGAGCTGGTACTCGGTGGGCGTGAGGTGGACCGGGACCCCGCCACGGGTCACGAGCTTCTTGGAGAGATCGACCTCCACGTCGCCGAAGCGCTGCAGGGTCTGGCGGGCCTCGCCCGGGACGACCCGGCGCATCGTGGCCCGCATCCTCGCCAGCAGCTCCTCCATGTCGAAGGGCTTGATCACGTAGTCGTCCGCCCCCCGGTCGAGGGCGGCCACCTTTTCGGCCTGCGAGTCCCGGACGGTGAGCACGATCACCGGCTGCTCGGCGAAGGCCCGCAGCCGTGTCAGCACCTCGAGGCCGTCGAGGTCGGGCAGGCCCAGGTCCAGGAGGACCAGGTCGATCCCGTCGGAGCGCAGCACCGCGAGGGCGGCGTTGCCGTCACGGGCCGACAGCACGTCGTAGCCACGGGCCTGGAGGCTGGTGCGGAGGGTCCGCACGATCTGCCGGTCGTCCTCGATCACCAGCACCCTCATTCGACGTCTCCCCCCTCGTGCGGATGGAGTGGTAGCCGGAACCCGACGGTGGCGCCGCCGCCCGGGGTACCGGCCACCGACATCGTCCCGCCGTGAGCCTCCACGATTGCCCGCGCAATGGCAAGGCCCAGGCCGACCCCACCTTGGCCCCCTCCGGCGTCCCGGTGGTAGAACTCCTCGAACACCCGCTCGCGGTCCTCCGGGGGGATACCTGCTCCGTGGTCGATGACGGCGACGTCGACCCAGCCCCCCGCCGCGGCCGCACGGATCTCCACCGGCGAGCCACGGGCCGAGAACTTGACGGCGTTCTCGAGGAGGTTGGACACCACCTGATCGATCTGGAGGAGATCCATCGGCACCGGGGGCAGCACGCCGGTGTCCTGGACCTGGATGACCGCGCCCCGCTTGCGCAGCCGGGCGACCGCCGCCTCGATCACGTCCTCGACCGGCGTCGCCGTCTTCTCGGGGACGAGAGCGCCGGCCCGCAGGCGAGAAAGGCTGAGCACGTTGGCGATCAGGCGGTTGAGGCGGTCGCTCTCCTCGGCGATGGTCGTGAGCAGGTCGCGGCGCTGCGCGGCGTCGAAGCTGACCTCCTGGTCGAGCAGGCTGGTGGCCGACGCCTTGATGGCGGCCAGCGGCGTGCGGAGGTCGTGGGTGACGGAGGAGAACAGGGCGGCCCGGACCCGGCTCGACTCGGCCTCGGCCTGCGACCGCCGGCTCTGCTCCGCCAGGGTCGCGGCTTCCAGGGCCAGGGCGAGCTGCCCGGAGAACGCGGCGGCCAGCTCGAGCTGGCGCTCCTCGAAGCGGCCTCCGGGGCGGGGGTACAACGTCACCTGCCCGAAGGTGCCCCGCTCGGTCTTGAGGCCGACCGCGACCCCATCGGGTGAGCCGGCCCTCCCGGCGCCGGCCGATGCGACGAGGTCGAGGGAGCCGTCGAGGCCGGTCGCCGAGACCTCGCACCTGGCCAGGGAGAACAGCTCCACCATGTCGCCGGCGAATTGGTCGAGGGCCACCGGCAGCGGCGACCCGTCGAGCAGCCGGGACGACATCCGGTAGAGGAGGCGGGCCTCCTCCTCACCCTGCTCGGCTCGGATCCGTTGCGAGAGCGCTTTGGTGAGCAACGTGGCGATGAGCAGCGAGACACTGAGGAAGGCAAACAGGGCGAGCAGGTCCTCGCCCTTGGCGACGGCGAAGGTCCGCAGCGGCGGCGTGAAGAAGAAGTTGAGACCGAGAAACGACACGAACGAGGCGAGGAGGCCTCCCGGGAGGCCGCCCACGAACGTGGCGACCACGACGGAGAGCAGGTAGAGCATGGCGGGGTTGGTGGGCGAGGACGAGGACTTGAAAAGGGGAATGGACGCGATGCCGGTGGCGAGGATGGGGAAGGCCACCCCCCCGAGGAGCCTGATCGCCAGCGCCCGAGGACCGCTCCTGCCACGTGGCGGCAGTCTGCGCATACCTGCAAGTGTAGAAGGCAGGCCCTCGCCGCCGCGCCGGGACCAAACTGTGAGTAAAAACCGGTGTTCTACGCCAGTTTATACTCAAAGATCGTCGGAGGGGCGCGTCAGCGCTCCCGGCGGAAGTACCAGCGGATGCCCTGCTTCAACAGGGCGGCCGCCACCACGAATCCGACGAACGCAAGAACCCCCGCCGCTGCCTGCATGTCTCTCCCCCGGCTCTCTCTCTAGCTTTCTAGTCTTCGATAGCGTGCAGGATCGCCCGTTCGATTTCTGCCAGGCGAGGCTGCTCGGTGATCTTGCTTCCTGAACGGTCGCGTACGTAGAAGGCGTCGACCACGTCCGTGCCCAGCGTCTGCACCTTGGCAAACCGGATGTCGAGGTCGAAATCCGCCAGCGTGCGGGTGATGCGGTAGAGGGTCCCGATGTGGTCGGCGGCCCGGACGTCGATGACCGTCGCGTCATCGGAGGCGTGGTTCTCGAAGGTGACGGACGGGACGACGGGGTGCCGCGACCTCGGCGCCGAGCGGGCGTAGGTGCGGGCCCGGGCCATCACCCGGGCATGGACGGCCAGGTGGCCCGCCAGCGCCAGCTTCAGGTCGGACACGACGCGCTCCCACGGGGGCTCGTTCCGCACCCGGTCGCAGACCCGGAAGACCTCCAGGGCCCGCCCGTCATCCGTCGAGTAGGCGGATGCGGACAGCACGTCGAGGCCATGCATCGCCAGCACGCCGGCGACACGGCTGAACAAACCGGGCCGGTCGTCGCTCATGACCGTGAGCACGTTGCCCCGACCCTCGATGTGCTGGCCCCCCGCGGCCAGGCGCTCGAGCTGTGCGGGCGTGGGGAAGGGTATCGCCGGCGGGCAGCCCGAACTCTCCCCCGACTCAAGGTAGTCGGTCACGCACTCGGTCAGTCGCCGGACCAGCCCGGCCTTCCAGGGCCCCCACGCGGAGGCTCCGGTCGCCAGCGAGTCCGCCTCACACAGCGCGGCGAGCAGCCTGACCCGCTCGACGGTTCCGACCGGCTCCGCCACCCGCCGGATCGTGGCGGGGTCGTCGAGGTCCCGCCGGGTCGCGACCTGCGGGATCAGCAGGTGCAGCTCGACGAGCAGGGACAGGGTCTCGACGTCGTCCTCGGAAAAGCCCATCCGGGTGGCGACTACCCGGGCGATCGTCGCACCGGAGGAGCTGTGGTCACCGTTGCACCCCTTGCCGAGGTCATGGAGGAGGGCGGCAACGACGAGGAGGTCGGGGCGCTCCACCCTTTCCGCCATCCCGGCGGCGTTGGCCACGGTCTCGAGCAGGTGCCGGTCAACGGTGTAGCGGTGGTAGACGCTTCGGGGCGGCAACGCCCGCACCGGCACCCACTCCGGCAGCAGGCGTCCCCACAGTCCCCGCTGGTCGAGCGCCTCGATGACGGGGATGGCGCGCGCTCCGGCAAGCAGGAGTTCCACGAAGAGCGTCCGCGCATCCGCCGGCCACGGGTCGGGAACGGCGGCGTCGATGGCGGCGAGGGTCTCGAGCGACCGCCGTTCGATCGCCGCGTCATGACGGGCGCCGGCGCTGGCCACCCGGAGGGCGAGGAACGGGTCGTCGACGGCGGCGCCAGGGCCGAGACCGACCTCTCCCCCGGCCAGGACGATGCCGGGGAGGACCTCACGGGTGCGCTCGACCCGGCGGGCGATCGGGCTGCCAAGGGTCGTGGCGATGCGGCGCCACGCGTCGTCGCTGGTCCACGCAATGGAACGGGCAGACTCGGCGATGCGGGCCATGAGGGCGTCGGCACCCGGGTCGCCGAGCGCGTCGGCCACGCCCGGCTGTTCCTGGAGGGCGAGCACGTTGCTGGCACGGCCGGTCTGGCGTTGCAGCTCCACCCGGGCGTCCAGCAGGACGGCCTCCCATGCGGCGAGACTGGGCGCGTCGAACTCCAGCAGCACCCGGTGGGCCAGCTCCGCCCACCGCAGCGAGTGGACGTCGCGCAGCCCGCCGCGCCCCTCCTTGAGGTCCGGTTCGATGAGGAAGGCCACCTCCCCGGCCTGCTGGTGGCGCAGGGCGACGCGCTCACCGAGCTCGGCCAGCCAGTGGCGGGAGCGGCGCTCCCAAGCACTCCGGGCACCGTCTGCCAAGCGGGCCGTCAGGGCAGCGTCGCCGGCGACGTGGCGCGCGTTCAGGAGCGCGGTGGCGGTGTCGAGGTCGTCCGAGGCCAGGCGCAGGGCCTCCTTCGGGGTCGAGACGCTATGGGCCAGATGGAGACCCTTCTCCCAGATGGGGTACCAGACTGCGTCCGCGATCCTGGCGACATCCGGCCGGGAGTCATGGGCCAGCATGACGTCGATGTCGCTGCCGGGGGCCAGTTCGGAGCGTCCGTAGCCACCGACGGCGACGAGCGCCAGCCCGGCCGTCTCCCGCAGCGTGGCCTTCTCGAGGAGCTCGGCGAGCCAGGCGTCGACGAGGTCTGCGTGCGCCCGGCACCACGCCGAGCCCGTCGCTGCGGCATCGGCCAGCAGGGCACTCCGGTCGGCAAGCATGAACCCAGAGTACTTCCCCGCCGTGCATCGGCACAGATGCCAAATGTGAGTTTCGACAGAAACTTTCGTGAAACTTTACACGTTCTTTACGTCACAAAAACCGGGCCGTAACACCCGACAACCATGCTGGCGTGACCCGACGGAGTCCTACGGGGGGCTCTGAGGACGTACGAGGAGAAAGGGTCGCGACCCATGATACGAACGCGGTTGCGACGGCTTCGCGAGAAAGACACGCGCAAGCTGATCGCGGTGATCCTGGCCGGAAAAATGCTGGGGATCGTGGCGGCGTTGGTTGCCGTCAAGGCCTTCGGCTGGTACTTCGGGTCGCAGGCGAGTGCCGCCGTGGTCCGCCAGGCCGCGCTGAAGGCCGACGATGTCGTCAACCCCATCAACACCGTGTGGGTGCTCGTGACCGCCTTCCTGGTGTTCTTCATGCAGGCGGGGTTCATGGGCCTGGAGGCGGGCTTCGCACGCTCACGGGAGACGGTCAACGTCCTCCTCGAGTGCGTCTTCGACACCTGCCTCTGCGGCCTGCTCTACTGGGCATTCGGCTTCGCGTTCCAGTTCGGCACCGGCAACGGCTTCATCGGCCATACGTACTTCCTGCTGCACGGCGCGCCCCAGACCTACGGCACGACCGGGGTCGCCTTCCTGGCCTTCTGGCTGTTCCAGTTCGCTTTCGCCGACACGGCGTCGACCGTGACCTCCGGCGCCATGGTCGGTCGCACGGCGTTCATCGGGGACATCTGGTACTCGATGGCCGTCTCCGGCCTCATCTACCCGATCTTCGGCCACTGGGCCTGGGGGCCGGGCGGCTGGCTGGGCAACATGACGCTGCACCCGCTCTCGACGTTCACGCACGGGGCGGTGTTCCGGGACTTCGCAGGATCGACGGTGGTGCACACGGTCGGCGGCTTCATCGCTCTCGCCGGGGCCATGGCCCTTGGTCCACGGCTGGGGCGCAAGTTCAAGCGGGACGGCGGGGGACCGTTGCCACCGCACGACCTCACCTGGGGGGCCATCGGTGGCGTGATCCTGTGGTTCGGTTGGTACGGGTTCAACCCGGGATCCACGCTGTCGGCCATGGACTTCGCCGGGATCGGCCGGGTGGCCGCCAACACGACGATCGCCGCCTGCGCCGGCGGCATGATGGCGGTGCTGTGGGTCTACCCACGCTCGAAGAAGTGGGACCTCGGCATCTCGGTCAACGGCTTCCTCGGTGGGTTGGTGGCCATCACCTGTCCCTGTTACTGGGTCTCGCCGTTCGGGGCGGTGCTCATCGGCGCCGGGGCGGGCATCGTCGTGCCCCTCGGCATCGATCTGCTCGAGCACTGGCGCATCGACGACCCGATCGGGGCGGTCCCCGTCCACGGCTTCGCCGGGATCTGGGGCACGCTCAGCCTGGGCCTCCTTGCCTGCGGGAAGTACGGCGTACCAACGTCGGTCGGCATCGACAACACCAGCGTCGTGAAGGGCCTCTTCTACGGGGGTGGCCTCGACCAGCTCAAGGCGCAGTTCATCGGCAGCGCCACCTGCGTCGTCGCCGTGTTCGGCTTCTCGCTGCTGCTCATGTACTTCCTCAAGAACCGTGGCGTGCTGCGGATCTCGAAGGAAGGCGAACTCGAGGGCATGGACCTCCACGAGCACGGCACGGCCGCCTACCACGTCGAGTTCGGCCAGGGCATGACCTACTCGACGCCGGCCAACCTGCCCTTCAACGGGCACAAGGAGGTACCGAGCGAGGAGCCGGTGACGGTCTCGCCGGCAGAGGAGTAGGCAGTCCTGCAGCGCTACGAACCGGGTACCCCGGGGGTGCCACGGCCCCCCGGGGTACGCTGCATTCCCGGACGCTCTGACCACCGGACGCTCTGACCAAAGGGAGAGAGAGCAATGCCCCACCTGATCACCGCGATCATCAAGCCGTTCAAGCTGGAGGAAGTCAAAGAGTCGCTACGCGGCGCCGGCGTGCTGGGCCTCACCGTTTCGGAGGTGCAGGGCTACGGCCGCCAGGGTGGCAAGAGCGAGGTCTTCCGTGGCTCGGAGTACAAGGTGGACTTCGTCCCCAAGGTGAAGATCGAAGTCCTGGTGGAGTCCCAGCAGGCGGAGAAGATCATGGACATCATCGCCTCGGCCGCCCGCACCGGGAAGATCGGGGACGGCAAGATCTGGGCCATGCCACTCGAGCGCCTCATGCGAGTTCGCACGGGTGAGCTCGGCGACGACGCGGTTTAGTGCCCCCGAGCGCGGTGCTAGGTTCGACCGACGCCGTGGGTTCCGACGTTGTCATCGTCCGCTGGCCTGAGGAAGCGGGCACGGTGGAGCGTCTTCGCTCCCTCGGGCGTCCACGCCTGTTGCTCGTCGCACCGAACGCCGCCGCCCCGGCGACGGACGACTGCGACGAGGACTGGATCCGCATGCCGGCGGAGGACGCCGACGTGCGGGTCCGCATCTCGACGCTGGCGGCCCGCGCGGCCCGCCACAGCCTGCCCCCCGAGGTGAAGGGGGACGGCCGGCTGACCTTCCGCGGCCGGTGGGTGGGCCTCACCGGCATCGAGGAGGCCCTGGCGCGGGTGCTCTCCGAGCACTTCGGCGAGGTGGTGGACCATCCGGAGGTGGAAGCGGCGGCATCGGCGGTCCGCCAGCCCTCGCCGAATGCCCTCAGGGTCAACATCTCGCGGTTGCGCAAGCGCATCGCACCGCTGGGGCTCGTCGTGCGCCGGGTCCACAACCGCGGCTACGTGATGGATATCGGGTAGCGGGCCCACCAGGCCGGGCGGCCACCCGGTCTGAGGGGAGGAGCGGCCTCCAACGCGGCCGCCCGGGGTGGGCGGTTTGCGGAAGGAACGGGCGACCGCGAGGAGGCCTGCTCATCCCCAGAACGATTGGGCATCCTCCGAAGTTCCCATCCGGCATAGGGCGACAAACAGCTCGCACCCGTCGCCGCCCGGGCATCATGTCCGTAGATGTCTTCTCCGCCGAGGATCACGGGACGGCGCCGGAGCGCGGCCGGGCCAGCCTACACGGCAGCCGCGGTGGCGCTGGGCTACGCCGCGGTCAGCCTGTACTGGGCGCTCGGGGGCTGGGCCGGACTGGCAACGGTCGGCGGCTATCCGGCGCGGATGGCCCGTGCCGGGGGCCCCGCCGTCGCCGTGGTCCTCTGGACGACGGTCGCGGCCAAGGTGGGCGGGGCGCTCCTGGCGCTCGCGCTCACGCCCCGCTTCGCCGGGCGGCTCCCCCGGCGTCCCGTGCGCGTGGTGGCCGGCGCCGGGTCCCTCGTGCTGATCCTGTACGGCGGGGTGCTCGTCCTTGCGGGCGTGCTCGTGGAGACGGGCGCCATCAGGGTGACCGGGGGCGTGGACTGGCGGGCGCTCCGCTGGCACACGGGGCTCTGGGACCTGTGGTTCCTGGTCTGGGGCGTCCTGCTGGCGGTTGCGGTCCGGAGGGCACGTGCCGATCCAGCTCCGGGTTGACCTCGGCCAGCGCTGACGCGGGGCCTCCTCCCGCAGCGACCGTTCGAGTTTCGGCTGATCCATCACGCTCGGTGGTCGGCCGAGGGGTTGGTTGGGGCTCCGGTGACCGACATGTCCGGGTTCCAGACGGCGCCCTCAATTCAGTGGCTGCCTGACCGCGCCTACCGCGGTCAGGCAGCATCTCGTTTGCAGAGCCCCTCCTCGTCAGGGCAAGACCGCCACTCAGCGTGGCGACGGGACCGAAGGACTGCGTGATCAGGCCCGGTCGAGTCCCCGCCGGAGGGCGTAGCGCATCAACTCGTAGCGGCCCCGCAGCTGCAGCTTGCTCAGGATGTTCTGGACGTGGTTCTGGACCGTCTTCACCGAGATCACGAGCGACTCGGCAATCTCCCGGTAGGTGTAGCCCTTCGCCACGAGCTTGAGGATCTCCTGCTCGCGGGCGGTGATCTTCGGCTCCAGCGGATCCTTGGTGGCCATCCGGCGGAATTCGCCCAGGACGAGGCCCGCCAGCGACGCCGTGAAGACCGGCTCGCCGTCGCGCACGCGGCGGACGGCGTCGACGACCTCGGCGCCCGTGGAACTCTTCAGGAGGTAGCCGGAGGCCCCGGCCTTCACTGCCTCCAGGACGTCAGACTCCTCGGGGGACGCGGAGAGGACGAGGACCCGGACGTGCGGGGAGTCTGCGACGATCTGGCGCGTGGCCTCCACCCCGGAGACCGTCGGCAGCCGGAGGTCCATGACGACGACCTCCGGCATGGCCTCGCGGGCCCGCTCGATGGCATCGCCCCCGTCGGCGGCCTCGGCGACCACGACGGCGATCCCCGAGGACTCGAAGTCGGTTCGCAGCCCGTTGCGCCAGACGGGGTGGTCGTCGACGACCATGACCCGGATCGGTTCACTCATCGAGCGTCCTCGCTCCTGTCCCGCCGAGAGGCCCCAGCTACGGGAATCCTGAACTCGACCTCGGTCCCCCGCTGGGGCGTCGACGTGATGTGGATGCTACCCCCCATCTCCTCGATGCGTCCTTTCATGCTGCGCAGGATCCCTGCCTTGTTGGCCGCCCGCAACGCCGGCTCGTCGAGCGTGAAGCCCTTGCCGTCGTCCCGCACGGACACCACGACCGTGCCGTCCTCGTCGTCGGCGAAGACCGAAGCCCGGGTTGCCTGGGCGTGCTCGACGACGTTGGCGAGGGCTTCCTTGACCGCTGCCGCGATCTCCTCGGCCATACGCCGGCGGAGCCAGATCGTCCCGACGACGCTGAGGTCGACGAGCACCCCGTTGACGGCGTTGACAACCGGCCCGAGAACCTCCATGAGCGACGCCTGGCCGGGCGCGGGCCGCTCGGGGGCCTTCAGGATCAGGCTCCTGAGCGACAGCTCCTGCTGGCGGGCGAGTTCGGCCAGCTCCATCACCGCCGCGGCGGATGGGGCGCCGGTGCCGGCCAGCTCCCGGCCCCGCTTGTGCACCAGGGCGAGGGCCTGCAGGACCGAGTCGTGGATCTGCCGGGCGAGGGACTCCCGCTCCTTCAGGCGGGAGACCTGGCTCTGCTCGCGGAGGGCTTCGCCCATGGCATCCTCGACGGCCTGCGCGGTGCGATCGACGAGGCGGGAGAACCCACCGATCACCCCTCCGGCGAGCAGGTAGCCGATCGCACCGTTGACGATTGCCGCGATGTGGCGGCCCTGGAGCAACACGATTGACGTCTCGTTCAGCGGCCGGGCAAGCGCGAGGGCGACGGTGAGCATCCCTGCGGCGAAGAGGCCGCCGCCCGGCCCCCGTGCCAGCCCCCAGGCGGCCGCGGCGCAGACCGGGTAGTAGGTGGCGATCGACGGGCCGGAGTCGATGGCACCGGGGCGGGCGACCAGCCCCGCCACCAGGATCAGCCCTGCCCCGAGCACCAGGTCGATACCCAGCTCCAGGGGTCTGAGGGTGTCCCGGCGTGTGAGCCAGGCGGTCCAGAGCGCGATCACGGCGATGGCGACCCACGTCACCGCCGGCCGGTACCCGCCGGCGGATCCGGTGGCCGCCAGCACCACGATCCAGGCGAGGGTCAGCCACCGGAACACGAGCAGGCCCTTGGCCGGAAGCCGGCGGGCCTGCTCAGCCACATCTGGGAGAGACTTCAAGCCGGCGTCATTTTCCCACGGACGCCTCGCGGACCCCCTCACGGACTCGGGGACGCTCCCAGGGCTGGAACACCGCCACCGGGCCTGCCAGCGTGCCGAAAGCGACCGGGAGGAACAGCGGGTTGAGCGGGGATGCGCTGACCGATGCGGCCCCCGCTGGTCGGGATGACCGTCCCGAGGTAGTGCCCGAGGACCACTATGCCGATGCTCGCCGGGTGCAGGAAGTCGACGTACCGTTCCCGCGACGCCGGTGTCACGTCCCAGATCCGCCGCAATCCTGCCGTCATGCTGCCTTCCATCCGACTCCTCCTCAGCTCGGTCGAGGCGGTCCCTGGCGCTGAGCCGATGGTCGTCCGGTCGGGAGCGGCGGCACAGACGGACTCGTGCTCAACCTCGGCGGTGTGGGGACCTCACCTTTCCTGCCGGAAGTACCCAGGAAATGCCGGGTGCCCTGGCGTCACCAAATGGGCACGTTCTCGTCTGTTTCCCGTGACGGCCCATGCCGACAATCCAAGGAGCAACCACCAAACCTTGTGAGGAGGGCCGGCATGGGCTCGGACGGGATCGAAACGAGCATCGAGGCTCTGGCTGCTCGCGTGCAGGTGCTCGAGCGCGACGTCGGGGTCATGAAGGGCATCCTCTGGCACAGCGCCGGGGCAGCGCCCGACTCACCGCCACCGGCCGCGCCTCAGCCCGCGCCCCCTCAGCCGGTCGCGCCCAACGGGTGGGCACCCCCGTCGGCACCCTCCTGGGGTCCCGCACGGGCCCCGGCGTGGGCGCCGGCGGCGCCTGGGCCAGCCGCGCCGTCCCTCGCCCTGCGGGACGAGGCCAAGCTCGCGGGCGCATGGTTTGCACGCGCCGGCGCCCTGGCCGTGCTCGTCGGGGCCGGCTTCGCCTTCAAGTACGGCATCGACCGGGGGCTGATCACCGAGCCGGTCCGGGTGCTGGTCGGGCTCCTGGCCGGCCTCGCCTTCGTCGCCTGGGGCTACTGGGCTCGGCGCAAAGGGTGGGCCACGTTCTCCCAGGCCGTGACGGCAGGCGGCATCGCCATCTGCTACCTGTCGGTCACGGTCGCCAACCTCGCGTACCACCTCATCTCCGGGCCCGTGACCTTCGGCTCCCTCGTGGCGATCACCGCCGGCAGCGCCGCCTTGGCCTACTGGTACGACTCGCTGGCCCTGGCGATCCTGGCCACGGTCGGCGGCTTCCTGACCCCGTTCCTGGCCTGGCAGGGTGGCAAACCCCAGGGCGCCGCCCTCTACACCTACGTGGCGATCCTCGATGCCGGTGTCCTCGGCCTTGCCTTCTTCAAGGCCTGGCGGCCCCTCGATGCCGTCGCCCGGGCCGGCACGTCGATCCTGTTCGGGGTCGGCCTGTCGTCCGTGGGCTTCGGCGTTGCCATGGGCTTCGCCACGGCGTTCCTGCTGCTCTTCGTCGCGGTACCCGTTCTCGCCAACCTGGCCCCCGCCCGCCGCGACGGGGAGACGAGCGACGAGGCGGACGGGGTGCTGCTCGTGGCCAGTACCCTCGCGTACTACGGCTTCGGCATGTTCCTGCTGTGGCACCACGACCACGCGGACCTGCGGGGTGCCTTCACGTTCGGGCTCGCCGGTGCGTTCGCCGGCCTGGCCTCGCTGGCCGCGGTCGTTGCCCCCCGGGACCGGATGCTGCGCCTCTTCCTGTGGGCGCTGTCGGTGGCGGCCATCACTACCGCCATCCCGCTGCAGTTCCACCAGTTCGCGGTGGCCCTCGGCTGGGCCGGGGAGGGGCTCGGTCTCACCTGGGCGGGCATGCGGGCACGCTCCGTCACCCTCCGGACCGTCGGAGCCGCGATCCTCGGCGGCGGGGGGATGGTGGCGTTCGGCCGGCTCTTCGACCACTACACCCCACCGCATCTGCTCGTGTCCCCGGCGTCGGCCACTGTGCTCGCCGTGATTGCCGCGCTGGGGTTCGAGGCCTTCCTCTTCTCCCGCGACGCGGACCCCGAGTCGAGGCGGCTCTGGTACCCGTGGAGCGCCGTCGCCGCCAACGGGCTGGCCGTGGCCTGGTTGAGCGCCGAGGCGCTGGCCTACTACCACCCGGGCCTGGGCGGCCTCCGGTGGCAGCCGCTGCAGTTCACGCTGTCGGCGATCTGAGCCATCTACGCCGGGATCCTGCTGGGCGTGGGCGTGGCCAGCCGGCAGCGCTGGGCGAGACTGGCGGCGCTTGGTCTGTTCACAGTGACCGTCGCCAAGATGCTGGTGATCGACCTGTGGACCCTCAGCACCGGCGAGCGGGTGCTGGCCTTCATCGGCCTCGGGGGCCTGCTGCTGGCGTGCTCCCTCGTATACCACCGCTTCAAGCACCTGATCCTCGGCGATGAAGGCGAGCAAGGATCTTGGGGGGCCTCGGCCTCGCTGACCTTCGAGCCAAAATGACTCTTCCATGCGCCGTTGTGGCCCGAACTTTGAGTACAAACCGTTGTAGAGCAACAGTTTTTACTCAAAGTTCCTATGCCCGGTCGGCCAGGTTGAGTGCATCGATGTAGAAGCGCAACTCTTCCTCGAGCGCCGCTCGGATGTTCTCGGCTCGACGTAGGCCATGCCCCTCGCCATCGAAGGCGATGCACACGTGCTTGACTCCAGCCCGCTTGAGCTCCTTGACCAGGCCTTCAATCTGACCCTTCGGCACAACCCGGTCCTCGCGACCTGCAACCAAGATGACGGGGCCGGTAAGCCGGTCGGCGAAATGGAGCGGGGACCGAGCCCGGTGTTCGGCCAGAGCCTCCGGGTACGGGCCCACGAGCTGGTCGAGGTAATGGCTCTGGAACTTCGGGGCCTCTCGAGCGAAGGCCTCCAGGTCTGCGATCCCGTGGTAGCTGCCACCAACGGCAAACGAGGCCGGATGTGCAAGGGCGCAGAGCGCGGTGAAGCCCCCGGCACTTGCCCCCACGATCACGCTGAGGCGGGCATCGGCATGTCCGGCCTCGGCGAGGTGCTGGGCGGCATGGATGCAGTCGGCGACGTCGGCGATGCCCCAGAGGCGATTCAGGCTCTCCCGGTGCGCACGCCCGTAGCCGGTGCTCCCCCGGTAGTTCACGTGGGCAACCGCGAACCCTCGGCTCGTGAAGAACTGCGTCCGGAGCTCCAGCCGGGGCTTGGCGTCCGCGGTCGGCCCCTCGTGGGCCTCGACGATCAGAGGAGGCAGCTCGTCCTTCGGCCCGTCGAAGCTCCCGTTTGTCGGGGGGTAGTAGATGACATGGCCCGTTGCCCGACCCTCAGTCTGGAAATCGACGAGGGAGGGCCGGGAAATCCAGGAGTCATCGAGCCCGGCTTCGCCGCCGGCGAGAACCTGCAGGCGGCCATCGGTCACGTTCAAGAGAGCCACTGCAGGCGAACGAGTGGCACTCGAGCCGACGAAGGCAACCTGGCTGCCGACGCCGCGCAGATACGGCTTGAGCGAGGTGAAGGGCACGTCCAGGACCTCAAGCCTGCGCGTCTCCAGATCGACGATCCCCAGGTGGTCGAGGCCTCCCACACGGTACCGGCAGGTGATTCGGCCCGAATCACCGAAGGCGTACGTGGCATAGCCAAATTCCCACTGCGCCTCGCCGAACTCGGCCTCCATCGGCAGCACCGGCTCGATCCGGCCCCTCTCCTCTCGGTACAGGTTCCACCATCCGGAGCGGTCCGAGACGAAGAAGAGGTCGCCGTCGGGACTCCACTCCGGCTGGAAGATCGATTCTCGAGGGCCGCCCGCCACGTGCCGAGGCGTGCCGAGGGACCCGTCCGAGTGGAGGTCGGCAACCCAGAGGTCCGTCCCGTCCCACGGCATGCGGGGGTGGTCCCATGTCGTCCAGGCGAGTTGGCTTCCGCCCGGGCTCGGACGCGGGAACGAGTAGAAGTCGTGCCCGCCGGCGATGATCCGGGGCTCGGCGGAACCGTCGACGGGGAGACAAACAAGTTCGTTGATCACGCCCTCCGGGATGTGGCGCTCGCGCACGCAGAACAGCAGATCGCCGCCCGGGACCACCCTGAGGTCGGCGTAGCGGAGACTTCCCTGCCGCGAGGCCTCCATCGTGATGGGGGTGATGGCCACGCCCTCAACAATTCGGTAGAGCCGGTCGTCGGCGAGGTTGGAGGCCACCAGGACACCCCCAGCCACAACGTAGGCACCGCCGCCGTACTCGTGAACGCGCGAACCGACGTCGAAGGCCGGGGGGAGCACATCTGTCTTCCCGCCGCCGGAGGTCCATCGCACGAGGGCGGTCCGGCCCTCCTCCTCCGGACGGCTCTCCAGCCAGTAGACGGCTTCGCCCTCGACGCGGACGTCGTCGTAGGCGATGGTCCGCCTCGCCACTTGCTCGGCGCTGATCGGCGAGTCCCAGCGCCCGTACGGAGCCACCCTCTTCGACATGGGACTCCCGATCAGAACGAGCTGACGAGCTGCTCGTCGAGCTCTGCAACCGCTCTGGTTCGCTGCCACGGATCCATAGCAGCCCGGAGCTCCCGGACGCGTTTCAGCCCCATCATCGAGCTTGCCTGCAGAGCAGCCCGGAGCGACTCCCCCGCCAATCGACACGCCTCATCAATGTCTTGCCTCTGCACCGCGACCCATCCCAACTCACGAGGATCTCGGAGCGTCGCCGGGTGCACCCGGAAGAATCGCACCCGGCCGAGAGGGATGTTATCGCCCCGCTCAGCGCACGCTCTGCCGCCCTGGTCTTCCCCAATCGCCGATAGCAGGAGCCGGCGACAACCTGCAGTCTCCCGGCGTCGAAATGGAACATCCACGGAGGATCCTCCCCGGTTCCAGTCCGATCCATCGCAGCCTGGGCACGCGTCAGAGCTTGGTAGCAGCTCTTGTTCTCTCCCAGGGTCGCAAGAGCTTGCGCCTGGAGCCCGGCCAGCCAGGCGACAATGGTGTCCGTTGCTTTGGGCTCGGCTGCCTCGCTCGCCTCCTCTACCAGAGCGAGTGCATCCCTGGTCCTTCCGTCGGCGGCTCGAATGATGCTCTTGAATCCCTGAAGGTACGCCCCCAGAGCCGAGTCTCCAGCTTCCCGGGAGGCCACACCGGCCAAGACGTAGTAGTGCTCCCCAGATCGCCGGTCGTTCAAGTCGTAGGAGAGCCAAGCCGCGTGGCCCGCCGTCTCCGTGACGATCGCAGCCAAGCGGCGCCGGAACTCTTGACGCTGGGTGTCGTGCAGCAGGATCTTCGCGAGGCGAAGGTGGCCTGTGACGGCTTGGATGAGTTCCTCAGACGTCAACCCGTGGTAGAGCTCGCGCTGCGCCGCGGTGACAATCTCCAGGTGGTTGATCGTTGCCGAGTCCACGTCACCGGGCCGTTTCATGATTCGCGACAGCCGGTGCAGCGGCTCGCCGTCCGAAAGCTCGAGGAGTGGAGCGAGAGCGGCTATCCCCACAGCTCCGGCGAGCTGCTTGAGGAACTCCCGCCGGTTGCCCACACTGACGCCCCATTCGCCTAACAGCTGCTCCAGATGCGAGACCCGAACTTGAGGGGCCGGGTGATCGGCTCGATCGGTTTCGAGAACGGATGGGCTGAGCTTCAAGATTTCGCAGACCCGCTCACAGTGAAAGCCACTGGGCTTCTGGTGCCCGTTCTCCCAACGGCTGACTGTGGTTTCACTCACGCCCAAGACTGCGGCAAGCTTCGAGGCCTTCCAGCCCTTCGCGAGCCGGGCAACTCTCAGCAATTCCCCTATCGCTGCACGGTTGCCACTCTCCACGTTGCACCCCCGACCCTGGTTGTCGCCATGACTGTAGTTGTCGTTTCTTGTCGTCGGTGACGTCGAACGACACCTGACGATAGGCCCAAATCGGCTCCGCCCGCACCACTGTGATGCTTTCATGGGCGCATGACAACCACCGGGAGGGGGGCGACACCGCATCAGCCACGGGGGGACACGGGCAAGGAGAGAAAGGCGCGTTCCCGGGGGCTTTTTCCTGTCCGCTCGGAATCTCCAGGATTCGAGCGTGAGCTTGCGACGTTCTGCTTCGCTTCAGGTCCTCGGGACCGGGGGGCGCCAGGGAGGGGGACCGCTCTGTTCCGGGGAGACGGGGCGGTCCTCCGACCTGGCGGCCAGGGACGCATTCCCGGGCGGGCATCCGATTTGGCACGCAACGACCGATGCCAGCCGCTCGTAGGGATCGGCAGGTTCTGTCGTGAAAACGGCGCCCTTGAGGCTTCCAAAGCCAGGACCCACCTTCCTCTCCATCCGCTGGGAGCAGGCCCATCAGGAGGCGGGAGGGGTCGTCATGGTCCGGGCGACCCTGTGCCGTGACCACCGACGCGAGATCGCCCGCACGTACCCCAACGCCCGGGGCTCCGGGCAACTCGGCGACCCGTGCGATGCCTGCGAAGGCCGGAAACCGAGGACGATCTGAGTGGGGCAACGGCCTGATCCCGAGCGGAGGGACCGTATCCTGGGAAAGCTCGGTCACGTGTGGCGTCGGGTGCCTGACTGGAGCCTTGCGTGGCTGATGGTCAACCTCCTCCCGACCGGCCCCAGGGCCTCGGACACCGAGCTCGAGCTGGAGCTTGATCGTCTGCTCAACCTCGCCTTCGGATGAGTGTGTTGCTGGAGGGCGACGCCGGCTGGCGTCGCCGTCACGTCGTGCTCGGGGGGACTCGATGAGTCCGGTCCTGCAAGGGCCTCACGGCGTAACCATGAACGTGAGGTCCGGGATCGTCCCGCCTGCGTGCACCCTGATCGAGGTCGCGTTGCCCCCAGTGCTCTGGTGGGTCACCGTGAACTGCGTCGTGGACTGGTTCGAGGGGGTGGCGCTCCCGTCGATCGTCAGCGTGGATCCGGACGTGACGGGGTAGTTCGTGGTGTCCGCGCTGGAAACCGTGAGCGTGAGCGGGGCGCCGATGGCCGCTGGGTTTCCGAACTGGTCGAGAGCCTGGACGTTGGCCGTGAGCTTCTTGTTCTTGCCCCCAAGGCTGAACGAGCCGGCGCAGGTCACGTTGCCGGTCGGCGCTGACTGAGTGCAGTTGGCGAGCTGGAGGTGGTCGGGGGGTCCGCTGGCAATCGTCTCGGGCTGCGTCGCGCTCGTCAGCGAACCAGCCGCCGTGATGGTGGGCGAGCCGGCCCTGGTATCACCGTAGAAGAAGTTCACCGAGGTGTTGCCATTGAGGATGGCGATGGACGTGATCGCCGCGCCCCCGGCGGTGGCCGAAAATCTATTGCCTGTCGAGGTCGAGGTCAGGTTCACGGTCGTCCCGCCTGCGGTTGCGGTCACCGGGTTGCCGTAGGCGTCCTGCTCCTGGACCGTGATGGGGCCAAGGGTGGCGGCGCCGGAGGCAATGCCCGAGACCGCCCCGGACGTGAAGACGAACTTCGTGGCAGGTCCGGCGGTGACCGTGATCGTGATCGGGGGCGACGCGGTGCTGCCGGAGGTGTTCGAGGCCAGGAGCGTGAAGGTGAACGGGCCCGCGGTTGTGGAAGTGCCGGAGAGGACGCCGGTGGTGGTGTTGAGCGTCAGGCCCGGGGGCAGATTCCCGCTGGCGACCGAGAAGGTCGGGGCGGGGGTGCCGGAGGCGGCGAAGGAGTAGCTGAACGCGACGCCTGCCGTCGCCGCTGGAGGAGTGTCCGCGGTGAAGACGGGGGTCGAGGAAACCGTGATGGTGATGGTGGGCGACGTTGCGCTGCCGAGGCTGTTCGTCGCCCGGACGGTGAAGGTGAACGGACCCGCTGCCGTCGGGGTGCCGGAAAGGACACCGGTGATCGTGTCGAGCGTCAGGCCCGCCGGCAGGGATCCGCTGGCGACTGAGAAGGTCGGGGCGGGGGTGCCGGAGGCGGCGAAGGAGTAGCTGTAGGCCGAGCCCACCATGCCCGCGGTGGGGGGAGTGTCGCTGACAAACACCGGAGCGGCGGGAGCTGACGTGATGGTAATGGTGAGCGATGCGGTGCCGACCGCGCCCGTCGTGTCGGTTGCTGCCACGGTGAAGGTCTGGGAAGACGCGGTATTGGCTACGGTGCCGGAGATCACACCGGTGGCTGGCGCCAGGCTGAGCCCAGTCGGGAGGGTACCGGTCTGGATGCTCCAGGTGATCGGACTCGTGCCACCGCTCGAGGTGAGCGTCTGCGCGTAGCTCTGGCCCTGCGTGCCCGCCGCCAGGGAGGTGGTCGCAACGAACGGTCCAGCGTTGACGACAATGCTGTTATTGGCCGAATAGACAACCCAGCTGTTGATGGTCATGCCCACCCCGCACGTCGCCGTGACGGTCGTGGTGCACGCAAAGAGACCGCCGGACGGGTAGTCGTCGAACGTGACCTTGGCTTCAAGGATGGGACTGGCCATGCAGGCGCTCGCGCTCTGCCCCGCCGGGCACGCCCGGAAGGTGATCACGCGGGTGGCTGCGCTGGACGGGTTTGTTGTCCCCGTGCAGTAGACCTCGATCGTGGTGCTGTTGTTCGCGGAAACAGACGTCGCCCCCGGGGCGCCGGGAGTGCAGAGCCCCACCGTCGGATACCAGGACGCCTTGTACCGGACGTTCTGGATGGCAGCATCCGTGGCGGCGTCAGCCGTGTACTCGACCGAACGAGCAGCTCGCAAGACAGAGGTGTCTCGCACGTTGTTCGCGGCCAGGCTGGCCAGGACGGTCACAAGGAGGCTGATGACCCCGATGAAAATGAGGACCAGGATGAGGGCGGCGCCCTCCTCGTTGAGGCGGCGGTCAGAGGACGGCATTGGCGGGATTGAAGGCAGGGTTGCGGACAACGATCTGCAGCGTGTCTGTGGCGCCGGTCGGTCCGGTCGCAACGATCGTGAGCCGCTGGAGGCCGTTCGTGCAGGCCCCGCTGTGCGCGGTATCGAACTGCTTGCTGGTGACGTCCCACGGCTCGACGTTGGTGACACCGACGCTGTAACCGCTTGTGTACCCAGGCGGGTACGTCCATGCGAGACTTGCGTAGGTACTCGCCGTCGCGCAATCCTGGTAGCGGGGACCGGACTGCAACTCGATCTGGTACTTGGCGCTTTCGGCGTAGCTCTTGAGGAGTGTGTCGATCGCAGCGAGGCTGCGGTGCTGGCCGGACGCGCTGACTGACGTGACGAGTGCGCCCAGCACTGCCGTCACCGCGATCATGATGATGGCGATGGCCAGGAGAAGCTCGATGAGGGTCTCGCCGGCTTGAGAGGCGAGCCGGTTGCCCATGGTCCGCCACGTGGCTCGGACCTCGTGAAACGGTTCGGTCATCACGGCCCCAGCGTTATGGTGCTGGTATTCCCGTTGAGGATGAGGCTCTGAGCCAGGATGGAACCCGCACTGACCGATCCGGCGTTTCCGTTCAGAAGCACTTGTGCGGCGGGGGCGTAGATGATCCCGGTTTCGCTGAAGACCGTAGGGTTGTTGCCGTCCAGGACGACCTGCGCAGAATCCGCTCTGTTCTGGAACACAAGGAGTCCGGGGTACGTCCCCGTCGTCATGGCGGCCAGGTTGATCGACATGTTGTTGCTGTTGAAGTACAGCTGGGCAGCGTCCCCCCCGGTGTCATACGGAGCCCCGGAGTTGCCAATGTAGAACATGACGCCGCCGGGCCCGCTGGTGACCGACGGGCTGCCCTGTCCCGTGACGCTGACACCGTCATGGAATATGTAAATGCCGCTCCCGAAGGTGATCGTTGGGCCGTTCCCGCTGAAGGCGACCGGGCTGGTCCCTCCGAAGAGGTAGTTCCCTGGCTGAAAGTTGATCGTCAAGTCGTTCGCCGCAAACGTCGGGGCAGTCGTGTAGACGCCCGGCGCGCACGTGATCGTCGAGCCCGACGTCGTGCAAGCCCCCGTGCCCGTCGGGTTGGCCGGAACGGGCACACTCAACAGCGGGTCAGCCGTCAACGTCGTCGTGGCCGTGGGCTGAGCTATCTGATTGTTGTTGCCGGGAGCGTTCACCGCCCCGTTGGTGCAGGGACTCCCCGCGGTGGGGGCGCAACCGTAGATCAGGAAGTTGTTGGTGGTGAGAATGGTGTTATTCCCTGGCAGGTTGACGGCGCCGGTCGAATTGGAGTTCAGGTCGATGCCGCCATTCACCACTAGCTGGTTGTTGTTCCCGTTGAGACCGAGGACTTGTCCCGTCGAACCGAGCAGCAACAGTGGTGGAATCGGGCCGCCGCCGGTCGGCGTCCCGCCACTCTGTGGCGTCCACAACCTTGGAACGGCCAAGAGGTTGTACCGGAAGTTGCTTGCGGACTGTGTCACCGCCAAGGAGATGCTCGACACGCCGGCCGTGGAAACCCAGCCGCTGGTCCATCCAGACGAAGCGCAGGTGGGGCAGATGGTCGCGGCTACCGACGTGATCCCGTCGATGTTGATTGCATTGACCGACGGGCTGCCGCCGGTACAGGAGTTGCGAACAAGCTTGCCGCTCGTCACCCAGTAGGAAACGACGTTCTGCCCGCCTGATGGCTTGTTCCAGTTCAGCCCGAGGAGGAACGTGGTTCCGGAACCACACGGCACGGGAGACGTTGCCGATCCGGATGTGGTCACCATCGTGGCACTCTGGACGTCCCGGACGTAGAGGGCTGACGTCAGCTGGGAATCAGACGAATCCGCCAAGCGATTACTCACAGTGGTCTGTTGCTGCAAGGCAGAGATGATCGCCAGGGCCATGGAACCGATGACGATGGGAACGATGACGATGACCAGGAGCAGCTCGATGAGCGAGAAGCCCTCATCCCGGGCCAGTCTCCGGCGGCTGGCGGAGAGGGCGCGGGAAAGGGTGGAACCGCCCCTCGACCGGCGCGTGGAACCCGATCGACTCAGCTGCTTGAAACCCCCCTCGCCCATCCGGATTCTCCAATCAAGCTTCGGCCACGGCACAGCGCTGCAGAGTCAAGGGGGTGTCCCCGTTGTCCCCCCTGGCAGCGGTATAAGACAGGTATCGGGTGACACCAGCTTCAAGGATAGGTGCCACATGCACAAGGTTTTTTAAGCTCGGCAAACTCCCGGAGCATTTCTGGGCCATTTCAACGGAATAGCCCGGAGCACTCCCTCCAAGAGGGTCCCATTCGAGCAGAGCGATGGATTCCACGCCAGCATTGAGACGGTGCCTCGCCCGATTAAAAAAGCCTCAGACTTCTGCAACCTTTACTCGCTGCACCAAACTGCCGACAACCACAGAGAGGTCCCGCAGTGCGCGCGCGGGGCTGGACCGTCCAAGGGCTCCTCAATCGGGACAGAGCCCCACTGGATCCGTCTTGAGGAGGCACAACGATGGTGAGAGCCAAAGCGGATGCAATCGATCATCTTCTAACCGAACTGTGGGAGCAGAAGGCCAGCGACCTGCTGGTAACGGTTGGTGCCCCACCCCTGCTGCGGATCGACGGCTCGTTGGTCCCGCTGCTCGGGGCCCAGCCCCTCACGCCCGAGGACACAGAGACGCTGGTGAACAACGTCCTGTCCGAGGAGATGGGAGCCCGGTTCCAGAGGGACAAGGAGATCGACTTCTCCTTCAACTGGCGCAGCCTGGCCCGCTTCCGTGGCAACGCCTTCTTCCAACGAGGGTCGATGGCCCTGGCCGTCCGGGCCATCCCCTTCGAGATCCCGTCGTTCGAGCAGCTGCACCTGCCCGCGGTGACCGAGCGTCTGACGAACCTCCCCCACGGCCTGATCCTTGTCACGGGCCCCACGGGTTGCGGTAAGTCGACCACCCTGGCATCGATGCTCGACCACATCAATACGACCCGGGCCTGCCACATCATCACCATCGAAGACCCCATCGAGAACGTCCACCAGCACAAGCTCGCCGCGGTCAACCAGCGGGAGGTGGGCGAGGACACCCACTCGTTTTCCCAGGCACTGCGCTCCGCGCTGCGTGAGGACCCCGACGTCGTGCTCATCGGCGAGATGCGGGACCTCGAGACCATCCGCATCGCCCTGACCGTCGCCGAGACCGGGCACCTCGTGTTCGCCACGCTCCACACCAACGACACGGCCCAGGCGCTCGACCGGATCGTCGACGTCTTTCCCGCCGAGCAGCAGCAGCAGATCCGGATCCAGCTCGCCAACTCGCTCCAGGCTGTGTACTACCAGCAGCTCGTGACGAGGATCGGGGGGGGTCGGGTGGCCGCGTTCGAGATCCTGCTCGCCAACCACGCCGTGCGGAACCTCATCAAGGAGGGGAAGAGCACCCAGATCCGCAACGTCATCGTGACCGGCCAAAAAGAAGGCATGCAGACGCTCGAGGCCTCCCTCTCCGAGCTCATCGAACAGGGCGTGATCCACCCCGACGCTGCCCGGATGCGCAGCATGTTCCCGGGCGAGATCAGGCACGCCACGGGCATGCCGCCCGCTCCGAACGGGATGGTTGCGACCCACGGAGGCGGCTCTGGGGCGGGGCACCGGAACCAATGAATCAGCGACAGGCGGGCACGAAGCGGGCCCGGCCGAGACGTCGGTGCAAGCCCGGCGGGACTTGGTGGGTCCTACGCAGACCCTCCGGTTGACGAGGAGCGTTCTCCGAGATCAGCCGGGGCCGGCAGCGGCCCGTCAGCCACGTCTCCAGTATTGGCTTGTGCCTCCGAGACTCCGACGATCGTGAGACGAGGCTCGTCGACCACCTCTCCCACCGATCTGATGGTGTCGAGGATCTCCTCGCCGATGAGCTCGTCGCGCTCGAGTAGGGCGTCCCGCAAGGCTTCGACGACCGGCCGGTGCTCCGCCACCATGGCACGGACATCGCTCCGGGCACGGTCGAGGACGGCTTCGATCTTGGCGAGGCCCTCCTTGGTCGCGCTCACCTTGGCCACGATGTTTGCTCCCGGGGCCTGGAGGGCGTGGTAGGAGAACAGACTGCCGTCCATGCCCAGGGTCCCGACCATGTGAGCGGCCGTCGTGGTTGCGGCCTCGAGGTCGCCAGCCACCCCGGATGTCGTCTCCCCGAAGAACAGGTCCTCCGCCACCATGCCGCCCATGGCGATCCTGACCAGTTCCTCCATCTCCGAGCGCGTTCTCGTGTAGCGTTCCTCACGATCGGAGTGGGCGAGCAACCCGAGGGCATTCTTGCGCTTGATGATCGACAGGACTTCCAGCTTGCGGCTCTTCCCCACCAGCCATGCCACGGTGGCGTGGCCTGCCTCATGCGTGGCGATGGTTCGCCGTTCGGCCTCGGTGTACTCCACAGGCTGAGCGAGCCCGATCTCCTCGGTCATCTTGGCCTGCTGGACGTCCTCCCAACCGAGGCGATCCCCGCCTCGGCGAAGAGCCCACACCAGGGCCTCGTCGAAGAGGTGCTCGATCATCACCGGGGAATAGCCGAACGTCATGGCGGCCAGCGTGTCGCGGCTGGAGGGCTCGTCCATGTAGGCATCGTGGGCCTTGCGCGCCAGGTAGAAGTCGATGATGTCGCGACGGCCCGCTCGGCTCGGGAGATCGAATGCGATCGTGCGGTCGAAGCGGCCGGGACGCAGGAGAGCGGGGTCGAGGTCCGAGGCCCGGTTGGTCGCCCCGATCACGAGAATGTTGGCAGGCACGGACTTCGGCCCGTGGAGGTGGCGGTCCGGTGGAAGCAGGCGGTTCAGCCGGTCGATCCCCCAGCCCCGCAGGCGAACCGCCCCCGGCGGCTCGTCGAACGACTGGAGCTGGATGAGCAACTCGTTGACGACGCCGGCGATGCCCTCCCGCTGACCGGTGGGGCCCGAGCCGGAACGGCTCGCTCCGATGGCATCGATCTCCTCGATGAAACCGATCGCTCCCCCCTCCCGGCGCGCGGCCGACCGCAGAGCCTTGAAGAAGGACCGGATCTTGCGGTTGGTCTGGCCGTAGTACATCGACTGGAAGGCAGAGGAGGAGACGAAGAGGAACGGCACACCGGCCTCCTTCGCCATAGCCTTTGCGAGGTATGTCTTGCCGGTGCCCGGCGGCCCCTCGAAGAGCATGGCCCGGCGGGGCGTCCCACCCATCCGGTCCCGGAAGGTCTTGTGGGCGAGGAACAGATTGAGTGTCTTCACCACCTCCTCGACCACGACCGGCATCCCCTTGACGTCGTCAAACGAGATATCGATGTCGTGCGTCCGGAAGACGACGTGTGGCGATCGCCCCGCGCCCAGCAGCGGGATGAGCAGGGCGGCCCCCAGCAGCAGGATCAGGGCGGCGATGGGGAGGAATTGGAGCACGCGCGGCGTGAGTTGGGGCAGAGCGATCGGGTTGCGCTCCGCAATGCGGATCCATAGCCACAGCTCGACGAGTCCGAGGACGAGTGCGATCTTCCTCAAACGGCTTCGCCGAGCCCGCTCCCGGAAGGCACCCACATCGGCCTGGGCCGCTGCCAGTACCTCGCTTTGCCGCAACGAATGGAGCTCCATGGCACGATCCCCTCTCAAGGCGCCCTCCGTCCGGAAGCTGTTCCCACCGCACCATACGTCCGGCCAAGCATCCGGCAGACAACCGCCCGCTGTTGTCCATGGGCGCTTTTCTCAGCCTGGTGGAGCGAACAACGAAGAGGGCCCGAGCGAACCCGGGCCCTCTTCTCGACGCTACAGCAGTTCCGTGTTGCCGTGATCTTCTTGCCGACGAGGATTAGACGCAGCCAGCAAGGCCAGAGGTGATCGAGACGCTGGGCGGCGGGCCAGCGTTCGGCGTGTAGGTGATCGTGTAGCCGTTGGTGGTGCTGGGCACTGCGTGCAGGAACGTCGGGACGAGACCTGCCATGGTCGCAGGGTAGTTGCCGTTCTGAGCGTAGTAGGCCTCGGCGGCAACGGTGACGCTCTTCAGGTCCGCCTTGCAGGCCGACAGTGTCCCTCGGTCAGTGACGCCACCGACGGCGAAGACAACGATTGCAGCCAGGATACCGAGAATCACGATCACGATCAGCAACTCAATGAGGGTGAATCCCCCTTCATTGTGCTGCAGCCGTCTGATGCGCTGCATCATTTCCGCTTCCTTTCACGAGAGGTGTGTCCCCCTGACGCACCTGTTCTTGATCACAGTATCGACCGAAAGGGCTACTCCCTTGAGGCCGAAAACAACCTCATTTTTCTAGCACTGTTCCGGGCAGGCAGCTTCCCCTTTCGTAGGACGAAAACCCCAGCCACAACCGCGCAAATGGCGGCCGCCACCCGCGCGTCTTTACCAAAGGGGCAACGATCGAAGGATCGACGCGGAGGACGGCAGAGCTTATGAGATTTTCACCTGGTTGAAGATGCCGTACATTGCGGAAACCAGGGCGATGGCAACAAATCCCACGATGATCCCCATGAACATGATCATGGCTGGCTCGAACATCGTTGTGAGTTTCTTGATCTTGTAGTCCAACTCCTGGGCATAGAAGCTTGATGCCGTCTCGAGTTGCTTATCGAGCGTCCCCGTGTTCTCCCCGACGCGCACCATCTGGGTGACGCCGGAAGGGAAGAGGCCACTGCGGGCAATGGGGCTCGCGAGGCCCTCTCCCTCGAGCATCGCTTCACGGACGGTCGTCAGCCCTCGTTGGTAGACCTTGTTCCGGGCGCTGTCGATCACGACGACCATGGCTCCCGGAAGCGGAACACCGGCGAGGACCATCGCACCCAGCACCCGGCAGAAGCGCTCGATGATGGAGAAGCGCACCACGGACGAAACGACGGGGAGTTTGACCAGGATCCGGTCCCGCCCGCTTCTGCCGTGTTCGGTCCTGAGGATGAGAAACACGAGCAGCCCAAGGACCGAGATGCCGATACCCACTGCCCACCACCAGGTCCCGAAGAAACCCGAGGCGCTGAGAACCATTCGGGTCGGGAGGGGCAACTTGGCGTGGAGCGATGCAAAGAAGACCCGGAATTTCGGGAGCACGAAGACGGCGAGGATAGCCACGGTGACGAGTGACATCATGCCGATCAGTGCTGGGTAGATCATTGCCGCACGAATCTTCTGGCGGGCTTCCAGGTCTCGCTCGATGTACCGGGACAACTGGTCGAGTACGGAATCGAGGCGTCCCGTTAGCTCCGCGGCCTTCAGCATGTCGACGTAGAAGGGGGGGAAGGCTGCAGGTTGCGCCGCCGCCGCCTGGGAGAAGGTCTCGCCCCGGCGCAGTGCTTCGCCCATCTGCGTCAGCGCCCGCCGGAACACCTTGTCTCCAGACTCCTCGGCGAAGGTGTGGATGGCCTCAAGGATGGGGATGCCGGCTCGGATGAAGGCGGCGAGTTGTCGGGAGAACTGCATGACCTCCTGGCGCTTCACCTTCTTCTTGGTGATCTCGAATTTCAGGATGCTCTTCTTGTCTTCGGTCTTCTTCTCGCTCGGCCTTTTATCGTCTGTGGTCAACGGCCGAATGTCCACGAGCTGCCGGTCGGTAAGGGTGCCCACAGCAACATCCCACGATGCCGATTTCATTGAGCCGGTGACTGTCTCGCCGACCATGTTCATCGCCGCGTACTTGAACTTGGACATGTCGATCCTTCGTCTCGTTCCTACAGGGTGTAGATGCTTCGCATGACTTCGCTGATCGTCGTGGTGCCCTGCGAGGCAAGACGAATCGCTTCCGATCGCAGGGTGCGCATGCCCTGGCTGATGGCCAGTGCCCGCAGCTCCTCGTGGCTGGCGTCTTTGACGACGAGGTTCTTGATCTCGTCGGTGACCCGCAGCAGCTCGTAGCAGCCGATGCGCTCCTGGTAGCCGGTCTGGGAGCAGAAGTTGCACCCTTCGCCGTGCCAGAACTGGGTGTGCGCGGGCCCGCCCGAGTCCCCGTAGAACGCCATCTCGTCGGAACCCGGCTGGTAGGGGACCTTGCAGGTCTGACACACCCGGCGCAGCAGGCGCTGGCCCACCACGCCGATCACGGACGAGGCGATCAGGAACGACTCAAGACCCATGTCAAGGAACCGGTGCAGGGCTGCCGCGGCGTCAGTGGCATGGAGCGAGGACAGCACGAAGTGTCCCGTCAGGGCGGACTGCACGGCGATCCGGGCGGTCTCCGCATCCCGGATCTCGCCGACCAGGATGATGTCGGGGTCCTGACGCAGGATTGCCTTCAGCCCGCCGGCGAACGTCACGCCGGCCTGCTCACGGATCTGGATCTGGTTGATCGAGGGGAAGATGTACTCGACCGGGTCCTCGATGGTCATCACGTTGCTCTCGGAGTTGTTCACCTCGTTCAGCGAGGCGTACAGGGTCGTGGTCTTCCCGCTGCCGGTGGGGCCGGTGCAGATGACCATCCCAAACGGCGACTTGATGAGCTTCGAATAGGAGGCATGGACGTCGGCGGACATCCCGAGATCGTCCAGCCGGTAGAGCTCCTTGGATTTATCGAGGAGCCGCAGTACCGCCTTCTCGCCCCAGATCGTGGCGGTGGTGGCAACTCGGATGTCCACGGGACGGCTGTCGATGTTCATAGCGATCTGACCGTCCTGGGACTTCTGGCGCTCGACGATGTTCATGCCAGCCATGATCTTCAGGCGGCTCACGACCGCGGCGGCCATCCCGGAGGGCAGGGCGACGGCGTCGTGGAGGGCGCCGTCGATGCGGTACCGGATGCGGAGACGGTCCTCCTGCGGCTCGAGGTGGATGTCCGACGCCCGGTCCCGCAGGCCCTGGGTGATGATGAGGTTGACGACTTTGACGACGGGCGCTTCCTCGCTGACCGCAACCTGGAGGGGCGTCTCGGACCGACGGGCGGTGGCCGTCGCCTGGAATGCCTCAACCTCGGTGTCGATGCCCACGAGCGCCCGGTAGAAGTTGTCGATCGACCGCCGCACCTCGGAGGGCGAGGCGAGCAGCATGGTGACGTTGGCCCCGGAGACCTGGCTGAGCTCGGCCTTGGTCTCGGGGGCGGGATCGGCGACGGCCACCTCAAGCCCGGCATCGGTGACGCTGAGCGGGATTGCGCTCAGCCTTCGGGCCACGGATTCGGGCACCAGCTTCAAGGCCTCGGGCTCGGGGGCCTGGCTGCGGAGATTGGCGACCGGCAGCCCGAACTGCTCAGCGAGGGCGGTGGTCAGTGCCCGCTCGTCGACGATGCCGAGCTCGACGAGCAGAGCGCCCAGGCGCTTGCCCGACGCCGCCTGCTGGAGCAGCGTCTCCTGGAGCTGGACGTTGGTGACGAGTTCCTTCTGTAGCAGCAGCTCCCCCAACTTCGGCTCGCTGTAGTCGCGCTCGTGACCCGCGGCCGCGTGGCCGTTGGCCGTTACGGGAGCCGAGGGCTCCGAGGCAGCCCCAGGGTCTGAGCGCTCGTTCTGCCGCGGCGGTAGTCCACTTCGGTTCGCCATGCGGTGGCTGGATCCGTTCTTCGAGGGCTCCGCCGGCGGTTGTGGCGGCAGCACGCCCGGCGGGCCAGCCGGCGGAGGTGGGTTGCTCTTCGTAGCATTCTTTTTCCACATGGCAAGAGATGTCTTTCCTTCGGGGTATGTCTCGGTGGTACGGTCTGCAAACTTCTTCCGAGCCGTCTACGAAGCCTGCTCGAAACTCCTTGTTAATTTCCGAATAACGTTGGGACCCTGCTCTGGAACCACGAATCTCCCGCCTCTCTTCCCCAAGAGAGCGGCCGGGCAGCCTCACAGGGCGGTGGCGGTGTTCACCGCGGCGGCCTTGGAGTCCCCCCGTTGAGACGGACGCAACCGGATGCTTTTCGATAGTCCTTTGTGCTTAGTGTAGGCGTCGTTGACTATGCCCGGTCCTCATTTGTGACTACCTGAACGATCTTTTAGGTGAGTTTTTCCTTATGTTCATAGCGTTGTGGTCGAAACGGCCATCTGAGCGAGACACCCGTTGCAAGCCGGTTACCACAGGTCTGGATACAGAACGGATATTCGTGGCAACAAAGCTGAGCAATGCGCGCTCAGAACAACGTTGCGCATTCGGGAAACCCCGTTCGTCCCGTTTTCAGAGGCCGGGATAGCTCGCTGTGCCTTTCACCGCCCAATGCGCGGTGGGAGGAACCGAGTTTCAGGACGGCCTTCCCGTGGAGTTGGCCTTCATCGGCCGCCCCGAGTCATCCGGGCCGATCCCACTCCGGGCCGGCTTCAGCTGCGAAGAAGGGTTGCGAGGACCCACGCCCCACTGATCTCCACGCGCTTGGTCGCCGTCAGCAGCGTCAGGGTGGACTGTTCCAACAAGGCACGCAGACAAGCGAGGGCCGTCGCCCGTTCGGGCTCGGTCAATTCCACCCTGTACAAGCGCTTGAACTCCTCAAACCGCTCGGGATCGTGAGCGTACCACTTCCTCAATTCCGTGGACGGGGCGACCTCCTTGCACCAGACGTCGAGCCTGGCGTCTGCCCTCCTGAGGCCCCGGGGCCAGATCCGGTCTACGAGGACCCTGGTTCCATCGTCGGGTGCCGCGTCCTCGTAGACACGCCGGACCCGCACGACCGATTCCGTCGCCATCGATCTAACGGGAGCGGAAGGTGCTTTCGCTCATGGCGCAGGGGGGGTCCAACCAGGCGATCTCCGAGAAGCTGTTCCTGACCGGCAAGACCGTAGAGTCCCATATCCATACGATCTTCATAAAGCTCCGCCTGACGCCGGTGCCGGAGGACCACCGGCGCGTGCTGGCGGTGCTCGCCTATCTCCGCGCCTGAACCAGGCTGAGCTGCGGCCCCCGTCCACTCGGCCCCTTGAGGCGGAGCCGTGTACGTCTTCCAGTAAGGCCGTGAGCGAGGTCACGACAAACAGCCCCAGACCTGCCAGGGACACTAGGACACCGCCCCATGCCACGACCATTGCCGGCCACCGCAGCGTGCCGTGCAGCCACGCATGCGGGACGTAGCCTGCCTCCGCCGCGGCCGTGAGCAAGCCGCCGACGAAGAGTGCCGCTCCGGCCAGCGTCCGGCGGTTGGTCCTGCGGGCGGCTCCTCGCTGCGGATCGTTGCCCCAAATGTCCCCTGGACCCAGTCCGTCATGATCGCTGCGGTAATCAGGATCCATCTGTTCGATGAAGGCCCACAGAGCGTCGTCTGGTTCGGGTATGTCATGGGACCACCCCGAGGCGGCGGCCCGCACGTAGCCCATGAGCGCCTCTCGGATGCATCTGCCCACGCTCGGGGTCGGGCGGATCCGGGACTCTTGAACCGCCCACCGCCAAGCGGCGAACTCCGCTCCGAGACGCTTCTGCCATGGAAACTTGAGTCGGGCCGCAGGATCGACGACGTGACCGATCTCGTGGAGGGCAAAGAAGTAACGACGCGGCGTCGCCACGTGCTCAATCCAGATCCGGGGCGGGATGCGGCCGATGCCGGGGCGAGACCGTACCTGCAACCCCCGTTCAGGGCCGAGAACGTTGATCGCAATGCCGTGCTTCCGGCAGAGCTGCCGAATATGCTCGGCCGCCAGGTCCATTGTCTGATCGTCGATGAGGTCGCTCATCGGTACCACCGCCTGACTGCAGGGACTCCCTCGCACGCCTCTCTGCTGCTTTTGAGCAACCGAAGGCGCCGTCTGATACGCGTCGCGAGTCTCTGGCCCGTTTGCGTAGTGGTCCGGCGACCGAATTCACGCTGCAGGCATCAGGTGCCGAAGGTGCCGTAGGCGAACAGGACGCCACCGACCACCAGGATGAGCGCGGCCCCGACCAGTACCCGGGGGCTCCACTGTGCCGTGCTGTACTGCACCCGGCCCATCTTGTGCTTGCTGTTCAGGAACTCCTGGGCCGTCGGCGGCCGGCCGCCCCAGCGGCGGCGTTCACGAGCCCCGAGGAGGTAGGCGCCCAGCACCACGAGCGCACCGGCAACGATGGAGGCCCCCAGCGGTCCAACCGGGCGAAGAGCGGCAGATGCCAGCACGGCCGCGGCAAACATGCGGCCATCCTACGTCGTGGTCGTGCCCGGAGGTCCCCTCAGGAGGCGGACAGCGTGAATGCCGGGTTGGCCCCGACGCCGACCAACTCGGCGGACAGTGCGTAGGTGCCGGCGCCGGCGAGGGGCACCGAGGCCTGGAGGTCCAGGGCCTGGCCAGCGGCGAGGGTCGTCACGGCGGGCTGGGTGAGCGTGAGGGTCCGGAACGGCTTGCCGTTGTGCAGTACGGCGACGGCGACGGTCGGGCCCCCGTTGAAGTGCGCCGTCTGCCCGGTCCCGTTGGAGAGGTCGGCGTAGATCGTGGCCGACGTGTCGCCCGGCTGCGGCGGCATGCCGTAGACGGACAGCGTGAGGATGCCCGGCGCCCCCTTGTGGAACTGCTTGCTCGAGATCGCGGACCCCAGCCGGCCGGGGACGTACGTGAACGAGGAGTTGTTGGTGTTGACGTCGGCGGCCGCTCGGAGCACGAGTGACGAGTCGGGGCCGGCCCCGTGGCCCGTGGCGGCCGAGATGGCGACCATGGCAGCGACGAACATCACGGGCAGGGCCATGCCCAGGATCCGCGCGACCGGATGCCGGCGGCGCGGCTCAGCTTTGCGTTGCACGTCCGAACGCCATCCCGAACCCGACTGCATCGGTCACTCC
>WNFB01000525.1_pt1 | contig 32706 bp, 29 predicted proteins | sample 5400501 | NCBI WGS metagenome assembly WNFB01 (sample SAMN13153341, study PRJNA577476) | soil metagenome | isolation source: 200 cm saprolite under Douglas fir tree site 2 hole 1 | place: USA:California | collected 2015-04-18
TGACGGTTCGGGGAGGGGTCGGGCTGGCACTGGGCGAAGCGTGGACCGCAGCGGTTGGCGACTTCGTCGAGCAGGACAACGCCATCGCGCCGACCAAGCAAACCGCCATCGCCATCGCAAACCAATTCCCCCGCCGCCGGGCGGGTTCCGCAGCCGTCCAGTCCACTACGCCCCCCTCAGGGACCCGAACCAGCCGGGTCCTGTTCCATCGACGAGAGACTAACGACGGAGAGCAAATGGACAGTGTCCGATGGATGTCGGGAATGTGAACGGAGGATGAAACTTCTTGCAGAGCGCGTCAGATAGCTGCAGCGCCCTTTGCGCGCGGGATTGGTCTGGGGCCGACAAGGGAGGGGCGCAGACGAACGGCGAAATCGATAGCGTATACTCATTTGCATGGTAGAACAGCTAGCAGTTCGAGTGACGGGTGAGCTATTGCGCCGCATAGACGAGCTCATCGCCCAAGGCCGCTTCCCAAACAGGGCAGATCTCGTCCGCTCAGCGGTGGCGGCGCTGGTCGAGGTGGAGCAGCGCCGGCTCACCGGCGAAGCCATTGCGGAGGGGTACCGGCGGATCCCCCAAAGCGACGAAGACGTTGCCGCTGCGAGCGTTGCGGCGATCCGCTCCATCCACGAGGAACCCTGGTGACCGAGCCGCGCCGGGGCGAAGTCTGGTGGGGAGAGGCCCCCGACACCAAGGGCCGCCCCTATCTGGTGCTCAGCCGGAACGAGGCGATTCCGGTGGTGCGGACGGTGCTTGCGGCACCGGTGACCCGCACCGTGCGCGGCATCCCGACGGAGATTGCTCTTGGCCCGGAGGACGGCCTGCCGGTCGAGTGCGCAGCAGCGATCGATAACACCCTCGCGTTTCCCAAGGCGATGCTCGTGCGCCGGATGGGAGCCATCGGCCCAACCCGTGTCGGTGACCTGTGCATGGCCTGGCGAGGGGCGGTCGACTGCTGACTGCTGCGATCCATAACTGCCCGTCGGCCTCTGACAAGAGGATGTACCGGGCAGCGGGGGTGTTGGGGGAAAGATCGACCACGCTCCGCGGTCAATCAGGACTCGCTATTTTCCCATACCACCCGTCCATGTCCCGTGAAGAAGCCATCGACCCCAAACTCTGTCTGTATGACCGCCCCCGGCGCGGCGAAACAGCCAAAGAAGCACCGGGACCTGCCTACCGGCTACCGGGCGACCACAGAACGTGGTGGTAGTGACGGTGGGCCAAAATGCAGTCCGTCCGAGACTGGGACCCTCTGAGCCGGGCGCGCCAGCGCCCCCCAAAAGGGGGCGCTGGGTGCAATGAGCTGAGCCGAGCGGCGGACTTAGACTGCGTCGCCAGGGGCGGTGTCCACCAGTTCCACCGGCGGCGTCTCCGGCGCCCGCTGCGTGGACCGGAAGACGATCCTGCGCTTGCCTTGCTTCTCCGGATCGGGTTCGGTGTCGACCACGATGGTCTGGCCGGCCCCGAACTCCTTCCAGAGGATCTTCTCCGACACCGGGTCCTCGACCAGGCGCTGGATCGCACGGCGCAGGGGCCGAGCGCCGAGCGACGGGTCGTAGCCCTGCTCCGCGAGGAGGTCCTTGGCGGAATCCGTCAGCTCGATGCCGACGTCCTGGCTCTCGAGCTGGTCCCGGACCCGCTTCATCATGAGATCGACGATGTCCTTGACGTTGGCTCGGGACAGTTCCCGGAAGACGATGACCTCGTCGATACGGTTGAGGAACTCAGGGCGGAAGGAGTGCTTCAACTCCGCCATGACCTTCTCCTTCATCCGCTCGTACGTCACCGCGTCGTCGCTCGGGGCGAACCCGAGCGAGGCCTTCCGCAGCGAGTGGGTGCCCAGGTTGGACGTCATGATGATCACCGTGTTCTTGAAGTCCACCGTGTGGCCCTGGGCGTCGGTCAGCCGCCCGTCCTCCAGGATCTGGAGAAGGGTGTTGAAGACGTCCGGGTGGGCCTTCTCGATCTCGTCGAAGAGCACCACGGAGAAAGGCCGGCGGCGGACCGCCTCGGTCAACTGGCCGCCCTCGTCGTAGCCGACGTAGCCGGGCGGGGAGCCGATGAGGCGGCTGACCGTGTGCTTCTCCATGTACTCCGACATGTCGAGCTGGATGAGGGCGTCGTCGTCGCCGAACAGGAAGGACGCCAGCGCCTTGGAGAGCTCGGTCTTGCCCACCCCGGAGGGGCCGAGGAAAATGAACGAGCCCGCAGGCCGCTTCGGGTCCTTGAGGCCGGCACGGGTCCGACGGATCGACTGCGAGACTGCCCGCACGGCGGGCTCCTGGTCGACGATCCGGTGGTGCAGCTCGTCCTCCATGCGGATGAGCTTCGCCGTCTCCTCTTCGGTGAGCTTGTAGACCGGGATGCCCGTCCACGTCGACAAGACCGCCGCGATCTCCTCTTCGTCGACCTGGGCCAGCACCTCGCCCTCGGTGTCGCGCCACTCGGCCTGCTTGATGTCGCGGTCGGCCATCAGCTGCTTCTCCTGGTCCCGCAGCCGGGCCGCCCGCTCGTAGTCCTGGGCCTCGATGGCAGCTTCCTTGCGCACCCGGACCTCGGCGATCTGCTCGTCGACCTCACGCAGGTCGGGAGGAGCGGTCATCCGGCGGATCCGAAGGCGCGACCCGGCCTCGTCGATAAGGTCGATGGCCTTGTCCGGCAGGTAGCGGTCCGAGATGTAGCGGTCAGCGAGGTTGGCGGCGGCAACGACCGCCTGATCCGTGATCTGGACCCGGTGGTGCGCCTCGTAGCGGTCCCGCAGGCCCTTCAGGATCTCGATCGTGTGGGCGACGGTCGGCTCCTTCACCGTGATCGGCTGGAACCGGCGCTCGAGGGCGGCGTCCTTCTCGAGGTGCTTGCGGTACTCGTCGAGGGTGGTGGCACCGATGGTCTGCAGCTCGCCCCGGGCCAGCATGGGCTTCAGGATCGAGGCAGCGTCGATGGCCCCCTCGGCGGCGCCGGCGCCCACCAGGGTGTGGAGCTCGTCGATGAACAGGACGATGTCGCCCCGGGTGCGGATCTCCTTCAGCACCTTCTTCAGGCGCTCCTCGAAGTCACCCCGGTACCGGGATCCGGCGACCAGGGCTCCGAGGTCAAGGGTGTAGATCTGCTTGCCCGTGAGGGTCTCCGGCACCTCGCCCTTGACGATGCGCTGGGCCAGACCCTCGACGATAGCCGTCTTGCCCACCCCGGGCTCGCCGATCAGGACGGGGTTGTTCTTCGTCCGGCGGGACAGGACCTGCATGACCCGCTCGATCTCCTTCTCGCGCCCGATCACCGGGTCGAGCTTGTTGCTGGATGCGAGCGCGGTGAGGTTGCGGCCGAATTGGTCGAGAATGGGGGAGCCCGTCGGTGTGGCCTGCTCGCCGGAGCGCTGCTCCTGCGTGCTGCCGTAGCCGGAGAGGAGCTGGATGACCTGCTGGCGGACACGCCCGAGGTCGGCTCCCAGCTTCTGGAGGACCTGGGCAGCGACGCCCTCGCCCTCCCGGATGAGCCCGAGCAGGATGTGCTCGGTCCCGATGTAGTTGTGGCCGAGCTGCAGGGCTTCCCGCAGCGACAGCTCCAGCACCTTCTTCGCACGGGGCGTGAAGGGGATGTGACCTTGCGGCGAGGACGAGCCGGTGCCGATGATCTCCTCTAGCTGCTGGCGAACAGCCTCCAGGGATATCCCCAGGGACTCCAGCGCCTTCGCAGCGACACCTTCTCCCTCGGAGATCAGGCCGAGAAGGATGTGCTCGGTGCCGATGTAGTTGTGGTTGAGGAGTCGCGCCTCTTCCTGAGCCAGAACCACGACTCTTCGAGCCCGATCCGTGAACCGCTCAAACATGTTGGCCGTCCTTCTGACTGATGCACAGTCCTTGTTGGCCGAAAACTACCCTAACTAGCAAGAAGCTACTCACTGGGTCCTCGACTACCCCATTATACGGAGGAGCGATCGGCTACCGTTACCGCCGGGTTAAGTTCCCGTACCCAATCTACAGAGGGTGATCACACCGCCTGAATACTTACCCATTATCGGTTGGGCCGGAAAATGACTGGAGCCCTGGGGTCCTGGGAGCCCAATCCTCATTCTATGCCTGATTGGAGCGAAACGGAAGTCTAGGAGTACCGCCGAAGTATTACGATAACGTGGTAGACGTCGATCCCCCTTCCAGAGTACCAGCGACCATGCCGACCGAGATCGTCATCGAGGCAGAGGACCAGCCGGGGATGATGGCCGCCATTGGCGAGCTGTTCGGTGAGGCGTCGGTCAACATCACGGCCGCCGCGGCGTTCACCCACGACGGGCGGGCGTTCCTCCACTTTGTGGTCGAGGAGGCCGATCGGGCGTTGAGCGCGCTGCGGGACGGGGGGTGGCACGTCATCGGCGTGCAGGAGGTGATGTCGGTCTCCCTTGACGACCGCCCCGGCGAGCTGGGCCGCTTTGCCCGGCGCCTGGCGGACTCGGGGATCAACATCACGAGCCTCTACATCGCCGGCGGGCGGTCGGGGGACAAGGAGATCGTGGTGGCGGTGGACGACCTTCACAAGGCCCGCCGCCTTTAGAAGGTTGTCCGGCTACGCGCCCGGGGCGCCGGGCCGGACGTTCTTTGAGTATAAAATGGCGTAGAGCAGCACTTTGTACTCAAAGAAGCTCAAGAAACCGGCGTTAGTCCTCGGGGCGGAGGGCGGGGAACAGGATCACGTCGCGGATCGACGGGGAGTCGGTGAGCAGCATCACGAGGCGATCGATGCCCAGGCCGAGGCCCCCCGCCGGCGGCATGCCGTACTCCAGGGCGGCTAGGAAGTCCTCGTCGATGCGGTGGGCCTCGTCCTCGGGACCCACGTGGGCCCCCGCCTGGGCCTGGAACCGGGCGAGCTGCTCCACCGGGTCGTTGAGCTCGGAATAGGCAGGGGCGATCTCCATCCCCCCGATGATCAGCTCCAGGTGCTCGGTGAAACGGGGGTCGGAGCGGTTCGTCCGGGCCAGGGGCGAGACGTCGCGCGGGAAGTCCATGACGAACGTCGGCTGCACGAGGGTGTGCTCCACCTTCTTCTCGTAGATCTCGACCAGCAGCTTGCCCCAGGGCCAGGCGGGGTCGACGGAGATCCCGAGGCGCTCGCACTCGGCAGCCAGGTCGCCGTCCGGGTCGGCGCCGGCCTCCCGGACGAAGTCGATGAGCCGCGCCCGGCGGAACGAGCCGAAGTCGATCTCGCCGTCGTGCCAGGGCACCACGAGGCTCCCGGCCACCGATTGGGCGACCTCGCGGATCATCACCTCCAGCAGGTCGGCCATGTCTGAATAGTCGCCGTAGGCCTGGTAGGCCTCCAGCATCGTGAACTCGGGGTTGTGCTGGGTCGAGACCCCTTCGTTGCGGAAGTTGCGGTTGATCTCGAAGATCCGCTCGAGCCCGCCCACCAGCAGGCGCTTCAGGTAGAGCTCGGGGGCGATACGGAGGTAGAGGTCCATGCCGAGGACCTCGTGGTGGGTGACGAAGGGCTTGGCGAGAGCCCCGCCGGGGATTGGGTGGAGCATCGGCGTCTCCACCTCGATGTAGCCGCGGTCGGACAGCCAGCGACGGATCTCCGCCACGGTCTTCGAGCGGGCGTGCAGGATCTCCCGGGCTCGGGGATTGGTGGCGAGGTCGAGGTAGCGCTGGCGGTGGCGCCGCTCGACGTCCTGGAGGCCGGAGCGCTTGTCGGGCCAGGACCGGCGCGACTTCGAGAGGAGCTCGAACCCGTCGACGAGGATCGACAGCTCCCCGGTGCGGGTGGTGACGACCTCACCCCAGGCGCCCACCCAGTCGCCGACCCCCAGGCCGAGGAACTCCTCGAAACGGTCCCCGAGCCGGGCGGCCTGGCCGAAGAGCTGGATCTTGCCGCCCCAATCCCCGAGGTCGGCGAAGGCGAGCTTGCCGTGGCCGCGGATGGTCTGGATGCGCCCGGCCACCCGATGTGTCTCGCCGGTGGACGAGCCCGGCTCAAGGGAGCCGTGCTTGGCGAGGAGCTCGCCCGGCGTCGACGTCCGGTCGAAGCGCAACGGCGCGGCGTCAGATGGGTTCGGCATTGCGCTCGTAGAGGAGGCGGAGGCCCATGAGGGTCAGGTCGGGCTCGTAGCGGATCGTGCTGGTGCAGGCCGGGATCACCCGGCGGCCCAGGCCGCCGGTGGCGAGCACGGACGCATGGCCGCCGAGGGTCTTGGACATGCGTTCGATCATCCCATCCACCATCGCGGCGGCGCCCAGCATGACCCCGGAGCGCACCGCCTCGGTCGTGGAGCGACCGACGACGTCGGCCGGCACGACGAGCTCCACCTTCTGGATCTGGGCGGCGATCCGGAACAGGGCATCGGCGGAGACCTCGAGGCCCGGAGCGATCGCCCCGCCGAGGAAGTCGCCCCGCTCGCCGATGGCGTCGAACGTCGTGGCGGTGCCGAAGTCGATCACGATGGCCGGCGGCCCGACGAGTTCGATGGCGGCGACGGCGTTGACGATCCGGTCGGCGCCGACCTCCCGGGGGTGGTCGGTCTTCACGGCCAGGCCCGTGCGGATGCCGGGCTCGACGACGACGGGTTCGAAGTGGAAGTAGCGGGCCACCATCTCTCGCAGGGCGGCGGTCTGCGTCGGGACGACGCTGCCGATCACCACACCGGTGACCTCCCGGGAGAACGACAGGCCGACCAGGGCCAGGAACTGCTGGAAGATCAGGCCAAGCTCATCCGCCGTGCGGCCGGGCTCCGTCGAGGTCCGCCACTGCGCGATCAGGCTCTCCCTGCGGAAGATGCCGATGTGCGTCTGGGTGTTCCCGGTGTCGACGGCGAGCAACATAGTCTGTTCGCTCCCCTCTTATTGAGCTGCGCGGACTTATTGAGCTGCCCGGACCCTAATCGTACGCCGCGGTGCGCTGCTCCCGGGTGTGGTGAGGCGTGGTGATTGGCCGGTTGGCGCCGTCGACCAGGACGACCTTCGGGGTGTGGGCCCGGGCCTCGGCGTCCTCCATCTCCACGTAGGCGACGATGATGACCTTGTCACCGGGGGCCACCAGCCGGGCTGCTGCACCGTTGACGATGACCTGGCCCGACGACCGCTCGCCCTCGATGAGGTACGTCGTGAGACGCGCCCCGTTGTCGATGTCGAGGACCTGCACCTGCTCGTAGGGCACCATCCCCGCCGCATCCATCAGGTCGCGGTCCAGGGTGAGGCTCCCCTCGTAGCTGATGTTCGCGTCCGTCACCGTCGCCCGGTGCACCTTGCCCGACAGCATCGTCCGTCTCATCCCGCCACCTCCACAGCTACGTTGTCTGGTTCCAGCTCGACGTTGTCGATCAGCCGGGTGCCGCCGGCGTGGGCCGCGGCAGCCAGGATCGCCTTCCCCCCGCTGGCCCCCCTGCGAGCGATGCGTTCCAGGGGGCGGAAGGTTTCCGGGTCGAAGGCGTCGACGTACTGCAGACGGACGGCAGGCTCGCCCTCCAGGTACCTCTCGACCAGCCACCGCAACTCCGCCACCGATACCTCCCCGGCCGCCGCCGCATCCCGTGCGGCCAGGAGCGCGCCGGCCAGCGCCGGCGCCGCTCGGCGGGCCGCTGCGTCGAGGTAGGCGTTCCGGCTGGAGGTCGCGAGGCCGTCGGGCTCCCGTACGGTCGGGCAGCCCACCACCTCCAGGGGCAGGTCGAGGTCGGCGACCATCTGGCGGATCACCGCAAGCTGCTGGGCGTCCTTATGCCCGAAGTAGGCGCGGTCGGGGGACACGATGTGGAAGAGCTTGAGGCAGACGGTGGCGACCCCGGAGAAGAACCCCGGCCGCCACGCCCCCTCGCCGACGTCCCCGATTGGGCCCACATCGACCCGCGTGGCGATGGAACCATCCGGGTACATCTCTTCCAGCGGCGGGGCGAACAGGTGGTCGACCCCGGCCGCCGCGGCGAGGGCCGCGTCGGCGTCGAGGTCCCGTGGATACCGGGCAAAATCCTCGGCGGGGCGGAATTGCAGGGGATTCACGAAGATCGAGGCCACGACGACGTCGTCCTCGGCCCGGGCACGCTCCATCAGGGAGAGATGGCCCTCGTGGAGGGCCCCCATCGTCGGGACAAAGCCGACGGTCCGGCCCTTCCGCCGCTCGCCCGCAAGGCCGGCGGCCAGCGACTGCTTGGTGGTGTGCAACTTCATGGTGAGGATCCAGTTCCTATGGAGGGATACCGGTCGATCCCAGTATAAGTCGAGGTTCTCTAGGTCTGGTTCAACGCGGCCTCTGACCGGCTGCGGTGCTGCACCGTCACCACGTTCTGTGGTCGCCCTCGTACCTGGTGGCCGGTCCGGCGCATCCTTGGCTGTTTGGAGTCCGTGGCTTCTGCAGGGTACCTAAAACGGGTGTTATGGGTAAATGGCGAATCCGAACTGACCGCGCAGAGTGGTCGACCTCCCCCATGGCCGCCCGCCGCCCGGGAATTCTCGTGTACCTAGGTCGGTTTCAATGGCCCGACGTTGCGGATGCCGGGCGGATCCCGCTCCAGGAACGCCGCCGCCGGCTCCCCCGAAGGCAGGTCCAGGTCGGGGGCGATCTCCAGCAGCGGCAGGAGCACGAACGAGCGCTTCGTCATCTCCGGATGCGGGACGGTGAGGCCCTCCTCCTCCAGCATCTCGTCACCGTAGAGCAGAAGGTCGAGGTCGATCTCCCGCGGGCCCCACCGCTGCGTGTGCCGGCGGCCGATCTCGGCCTCGATCGCCTTCAGCGCGTCCAGCACCCCACGGGGTGGCAGCGACGTGGTCACCGATGCCACCGCGTTCAGGTAGTCGGGCTGGGGCGGGCCGAGGGCGTCGCTCTCGTAGACCGAGGAGACGGCCACCGGCTCGAGCCCCCGGGCAGGCAGCGCGGCCAGCGCCGCCTGGAGGTACCCGAGGCGGTCCCCGAGGTTCGACCCGAGCGCGACGTAGACCGTGGTCACCGGTGCCGCTCGATCTCCACCAGGACGGTCTCGACGTTGCGGCCGGGAAGGGCTCCGGGCTTGGACACCCGGATCACCGTCCGGCCGACCAGCGGGTCCTCCAGCACCTCGGCTGCCAGGCGCTCGGCCAGCGCCTCGATCAGGTTGAAGCGCTCGCTGGCGACGATGGCCGCCGCCCGGCGGGAGAGGTCGGAGTAGTCGACGGTCTCGTCGAGGTCGTCGCTGCGGCCGGCGGGGCGCAGGTTGAGGTACGCCTCGATGTCGACGACGAAGTCCTGGCCCTGCGCCTGCTCGTGGGGATGGATCCCGTGGTAGCCGAACACGGTCAGGCCCCGGATGATCACCTTGTCGCTCACCGGGGGCGGACCGGGCTCCTCTTCCTCCTCCCCGAACCCGGCCCCGGCGTCGCGGATCGCCTCCGTCATGCGCACGACCCGCACCATCTCCGTGACGTCGTGGACCCGGACAAGGTTCGCACCCTGGGCCACCGACCAGGCTACGGCAGCGGCGGTGGCCTCGAGGCGTTCGCTCATCGGCAGGCCGAGCGCCGCGTGGATGAAGGACTTGCGGGACGGGCCAACGAGCACCGGGTAGCCCAGCGCCGCCAGCGCCGGCAGGTGCTTCATCAGCAGCAGGTTGTGCTCGAGGGTCTTGCCGAAGCCGATGCCCGGGTCGATCACGATGTGGTCCCGCTCGACGCCGGCGACCTCCGCCCCCTTCGCCCACGCTGCCAGCGCCGCCCCCACCTCGGCCACGACATCGCCGTAGCGGGGATTCTTCTGCATCGTGCGGGGCTCGCCGAGCATGTGCATCAGTACCAGCCCCGCCCCCGAGCCGGCCACCGTCGCCGCCATGCGCGGGTCACCCCGCAGCGCGGTCACGTCGTTGACGATCACCGCCCCGGCCTGGATGGCGGCCACGGCAACGGCGGCCTTCGCCGTGTCGATCGAGATCGGGACCTGCACCTCCCGGGCGAGGGCCTCGATCACCGGGATCACCCGATGCAGCTCCTCGGCCGCAGCGACGGGCTCGGCCCCGGGACGGGTGGACTCCCCGCCGACGTCGATCACGTCGGCCCCGCCCGCCGCCATCTCGACTCCCCGGGCCACCGCGGCGTCGACGCCCGCGTACCGGCCGCCGTCGGAGAACGAGTCCGGCGTGACGTTGAGGATGCCCATGACGTGCGTGCGCACGGAAACCGGGAGGCTGACATCCCGGCAGCGCCAGACGCCCCGCGGAGACTTCACCCTTGCCTCACCGGCCCCGGATGAGGCGCATGGCCTCCTCGCGGGTGGCGACGTTCTTGCGGACCGCCCCCCGGACGACCGAGGTGACCATGGTGGCGCCGGGCTTGCGGATCCCGCGCATCGCCAGGCACAGGTGCTCGGCCTCGAGCACGACGATCACCCCCTTTGGCTCCAGCTTGGCCGAGAGGGCGTCCGCGATCTGGACCGTGAGGCGCTCCTGGACCTGGGGTCGGCGGGACGCGACGTCCACGACGCGGGCGAGCTTCGACAGGCCGGTGATCTGGCCTCGGTCGTTGGGCACGTAGCCGACATGCGCCCGGCCGGTAAACGGCAGGAGGTGGTGCTCGCAGAGCGAGTACAGCGGGATGTCCCGGAGCAGGATGAGCTCGTCGTACTCTTCGACGAACGTGACGTCCAACTCGTCGGCCGGATCCCGGCCGATCCCGCTGAAGACCTCCTCGTACATCCGGGCGATGCGGTCTGGCGTGGCCTCGATCCCCGGCCGATCGGGATCCTCGCCGATCGCCGTCAGGATGCTCCGGACCGCCTCCCGGATCACTGCGTGATCCACGGAGCCCCCGGCGCGTCTACCGGTCCTCCAGGACCACGCGATTGAGCCTTCGGGTCGTGTAGGAGGTCCAGACCTTATTCTTCCAGTAGACGTCGGTCTCGATGATCGCCGCTACGGCCTCTTCGCTTTCCACGGCGAAGACGAGCAGCGACGAGCGCATGTCCTCGAAGGCCCCAGCCAGGAGCAGGGCACCCTCGTCGGAGAGCATGCCCAACCGGGCAAGGTGCTGCTCGCGGAACGGCGCCCGCCCCTCGGCGGCTCCCTTGGCGTAGATGCACTCGGCGACGTAACAGGGTTCGGTGGCCACGGGGGCGATTCTCGCACTAGTCGCACACCACTCGCCGGTAGACAATGATGTTCCCTCCCGGCCGCGGACGCCGGGTCGAGCCTGAGGAGGCAACGAATGGGCAATCCCGTCGTCCACTTCGACATCAGCGGGCCCAATCCCGACGAGCTCCAGGCGTTCTACGGCGAGCTGTTCGGGTGGAAGATCTCCCCAGTCCAAGAGATGAACTACGCCCTGGTCGACACCCAGGGTGGCTCAGGGATCAACGGCGGCATCGGGGCCTCCCGGGAGGGGTCGGGCATCGTCACCTTCTACGTCGCCAGCGACGACCTGCAGGCAACGCTCGACAAGGCCGAGTCCCTCGGCGCCAAGACCACCCAGCCGGTCATGACCATCCCCGGCACGGTGACCCTGGCCATGTTCGCGGACCCCGAAGGACACGAGGTTGGCCTGGTTGGCGGCGGCGACCAGATGCAGACCCAGCAGGGCGCCCCGTCGGAGGGCTCGGGCTCCCCGGTGGATTGGTTCGAGATCATGGGTGGTGGGGACGGCGAGGCGCTCGTTTCCTTTTATTCCGAGCTGTTCGGTTGGACCAGCAAGAAGTACGACGTCCCGGGGGCCGACTACTGGGAGATCGACACCGGGACCGACGACGGCATCAAGGGCGGCATCGGCGCCGGGAACCAGGGTCAGTCCTACGTCACCGTCTACACCAGGGTGGCCAACGTGGAAACGACGTTGCAAAAGGCAACGGAGCTCGGCGCGACGACCGTCCTCCCGCCGATGGCCATGCCCAGCCTCACCATTACCATGTTCACGGACCCGCAGGGCCACCTCTTCGGCATGTTCACGCCTCACTAAAAAGGGGGGGTCGGAAATCGGTGAGTAGCCACTACAGTTCTGAAGGGCGCGGCTAGCGCGCGGCTAGGTCCCCGATGGCCTCGGCGACGGCGTCGATCTCCGCCTCGGTGTTGTAGAAGCCGGTCGAGATACGGTTTGCCGCGGGGAACTGGACGTCCCGGATGAAGAAGCCCCGCTCCTCGAGCGCCGCGGTCACCTTGGGGGGATCCATCCCGGCGACTGTGAAGCTCACGAGGCCGGCGATGTCCCCCACCGGGACCGGCGCCGTCACGCCCGGCAGGGCACTGAGGGCGTCGTGGCAACGCCGGCCCAGGGCGGCGATGCGCTCGTGGGCCCACGGGAAACCGACCTCCTCGCCGCCCAGCCACTCGAGCCCCACCCGCAGGGCTTCGATCGAGGGGCCGTGCAGGGTGATGGCCTCGAAGCGGCGTGCCCCCTCGGTGACCTCGAAGCTCGACAGGTCCCGGGCTGCGGTGCCGGAGCCGTAGCCGGCGAAGGTGAGGCGGAAGTCATCGAGCCGATCAGCCCGTACGTACAGGGCGCCGGTGCCCGAGGGGCCGCACAGCCACTTCTGGCCCGAGCAGGCGTAGGCGTCGACGTCGAGGGCCTTGACGTCGACCGGCACTTCGCCGGCTCCCTGGGCCGCGTCGATGATCAGCGCGGCACCCGCCCGGTGGGCTGCGTCGGCGAGCTCGCAGACGGGCAGCACGATGCCGGTGGTCCAGCACACGTGGGAGAGGAGGACCGCCCGGGCCCCGCCCTGGTCGAGGGCGGCTTCGAGGGCGGCGACGGGATCGACTCCCGGGAGCCCGATCTCGGTGGCGACGACCTCGACCCCGCGGCGCTGTTTCAGGACGGCGGCGGGGTTGAGCTCGGCGGGGTGCTCGGCCAGCGCCGTGATCAGGCGGTCGCCCGGCTGCCACTCCAGGCCCATCGCCGCGATGTTGACGCCGGCGGTCGTGCTGTGGGTGAGCGCCAGCTCGGCGGGGTCGCAACCGATGACGCCGGCGAAGGTTTCACGGGCCCGGCTGCGCCCCTCGAGCATGCGCTCGAACACGGCGTGGCCCATCCGACCCTGCTCCACGTGGGCCCGGTCCGATGCCACGAGGGCCTCATGGGCACGGCGCGGTTGGGGGCCGAAGCTACCGGTGTTGAGGAAGGCGCCACGGGCGAGGGCAGGCAGTTCCTCGCGTATTGCCTGGAGCTTGGGGTCGGTGGGCCGATCCGGCCGATCCCGGAGGGCGGAGCTCAGGCGGGCGAGGGCTCGGCGCCGGGGCGGGGCCGGGGACGGACGACCGGGCGGGACACCTCGATCGTGTCCTTGGCGTCGCCGTTGTTCGCCATGGCGGCCGCCGCCTGGTCGATGGGCGCCTTGATCCGCCGGGGCCGGGAGATCAGCTCGCCGCGGGGCTGGCGCTTCGGGACGCCGCTCAGGATCTCCTCGACCTCGTGCCGCTCGATCGTCTCCTTCTCCTGCAGCACCTCCACCATGCGGTCGAGCTGCTCCCGGTAGGTGGTGAGGATCTCCCATGCCTCGTCGTGCGCTTCGTCAACGAGGCGGCGGATCTCGGAGTCGATCTCGGCGGCGACATGGTCGGAGTAGTCGGGATGCGCCGAGAAGTCCCGGCCGAGGAAGGGCTGGTCCACCTTGTCGCCGAGCGTGATCGGTCCGAGGGTCTCGCTCATCCCCCACTCGCAGACCATCTTGCGGGCGGTCTTGGTGGCCCGCTCGAGGTCGTCGGAGGCGCCGGTGGTGGGGTCGCCGAACACGAGCTCCTCCGCGACCCGCCCGCCGAGGAACATGGCGAGCTGGTCGATGAGCTCGGAGCGGGAGACGAGGAAGCGGTCCTCGACCGGCAGGGAGAGCGTCCAGCCGAGTGCCCGGCCACGGCTGATGATCGAGACCTTGTGCACCGGGTCGGCGTTGGGCAGCGCCCAGCCCACCAGGGCGTGACCCGCCTCGTGGTAGGCGATGACGAGCTTCTCCTTGTCGGAGATCACCCGGGACTTGCGCTGCGGGCCGGCGATGACCCGGTCGATGGCCTCTTCCATCTCGTCCATCGTGATGTCCTGGCGGCCACGGCGGGCGGCGAGGAGGGCAGCCTCGTTGACCACGTTGGCGAGGTCCGCACCGGTGAAGCCGGGGGTTCGGCGGGCCACGGTGTCGAGCACGACGTCGTCGGTCAGCGGCTTGCCGCGGGCGTGGACCTTGAGGATCGCCTCCCGACCCTTCAGGTCGGGACGGTCGACGGTGACCTGACGGTCGAAGCGTCCGGGGCGCAGGAGGGCGGGGTCGAGGATGTCCGGGCGGTTGGTGGCGGCCATGAGGATGACGCCGGTGCGGACGTCGAAGCCATCCATCTCGACGAGCAGCTGGTTGAGGGTCTGCTCCCGCTCGTCGTGGCCCCCACCGAGGCCGGCGCCGCGGTGGCGCCCGACGGCGTCGATCTCGTCGACGAAGACGATGGCTGGGGCGCTCGCCTTCGCCTGCTCAAAGAGGTCGCGGACCCGGGCGGCACCGACGCCGACGAACATCTCGACGAAGTCCGAACCCGAGATGGAGAAGAAGGGGACGCCGGCCTCACCGGCGACCGCCCGGGCAAGCAGCGTCTTGCCGGTCCCCGGGGGGCCGAACAGCAGCACGCCCTTGGGGATCTTGGCCCCCATCGCCTGGAACTTGGCCGGGCTTTCGAGGAACTCCTTGATCTCTTCCAGTTCCTCGACCGCCTCGTCGACGCCGGCGACGTCGCTGAACGTGATCTTGGGCTGGTCCTTGGTCACGACCTTCGCCTTGGCTTTCCCGAAGGACATGACGCGGTTGCCTCCCCCCTGCATCTGCTGCATGAGGAAGAAGAAGATCCCGATGATGATGAGGAAGGGCAGGAAGCTCGTGAGGATGCCCACCCACACCGACTGGTTCTGCGGGTCGACGTCCTGGCGGACCTCGGGGTGCTGGGCGAGCAGGTCGTCCAGCCGGGAGGTCGAGAGGAACGAGCTGCGGAACTTCGTGCCGTCTGACAGGCTGCCGGTGATGGTGCCGGCCTTGTGCTGGACGACGAGGCTCTGGATCTGGCCCTGGACGAGCTTGGTCTTGAAGTCCCCATAGGTGAGCTTCTTGACCCCGGCGGTCCTCGTGACGAACGAGGCCACCACCCAAATGACGGCGATCAGGATCAAGAAATAGAAGATGGGGCTGCGGATCAGCTTTTTCACGGCAACGCCCAATCTAGCACGGCGCCGCCAGCGCGACACCTTGAGAATATTGGCCGGTCCAGATAGAGTTGTGTGGCCTTGTTCGCCCCACAATTCTACCTCGGGCCAGTTTGCTGATGGACCCTTACCCGGAAGCCGGCGGCTGCTCCCGCATCACCGCAACGTAGGGCAGGTTGCGGTACTTCTGGTTGTAGTCCAGGCCGTAGCCGACGACGAAGACCGGTGGAATCTCGAACCCCTCGTAGCGCACGTCCACCGCTACCTTCTGAATGCCCTCCTTGCGCATGAGGGCACAGACCTCGAGGCTCGCCGGTTTGCGCGTCTGCAAGTATTTGAGGAGGTAGAGGAGCGTCAGGCCGGAATCGATGATGTCCTCGACGAGCAGGACGTGGCGCCCCGAGATCTCGAAGTCGAGGTCCTTCAGGATCCGCACGACGCCGGAGGTCCGGGTGGCGGAGCCGTAGCTCGACACGGCCATGAAGTCGAACTCGAGCGGCAGGCAGATCTCCCGGGCCAGGTCACTCATAAGAATGAAGGCGCCCTTGAGGACACCGACCAGGAGCAGGTCACGACCCCGGTAATCCTCGGTGATGCGCTTGGCCATGTCCCGGATCTTGTCCTGGATCATCTCCTCGGTGAGGAGGATCTCCCCGATCTCATTGGACAGCTCCATCACTCGCGCGCTCCCTCCCCTGGGCGGCCAATGCTACTTAACCGGCGTCTGCTCCTGACAATAGTGGGAACACGCGGATCCGGAGGGCGGCGGGTGAGGTTGGGGTCAGCCGGAACCGGTCGTCGATGCGGTGGACCGGCACCCAGGCGAGGCGGCCCTCACAGGTGAACAGCGGGATCCGATCCCTGGCGGCACGGGGGACCTTGAGATCGACGAGGACGTCCTGAAGCTTGCGCTCCCCAGGCGCGCCCAGTGGGCGGTAGCGGTCCCCGGGCAGGCGGGACCGCACGGCGAGGGGGCCGGCGGCGGCCCGGCTGTCGAGGAGCGCCTCCCAGGTTGGCGGTCCTGGGTGGTCGGAGGCTGGGTGGTCGGAGGCTGGGTTGTCGGAGGCTGGGGGGACCGGTGGCGCGGCAAGCTCGTCGACGACCACCCGGATGCCCCAGCCGGGCAGGAGGGTGGGACCCCTGGTGTTGAGCGAGGCGGGCGCCGGCGGCGGTTCGGCCCCCCGAGGCGCCCCTGCGATCACCTCGCCCGGCTCGGACCACGCGACCAGCCCGCCGGGGAGGTCGAGGCGGGCACCCGTCACCGGCACGACTTTGGTCGAGACATCCCGCACGAGACGGGTCGCCGGCTCGATGCCGAGGCCCTGAAGGGCCAGGCGGAGGAGCCCCTCCCGCAGCCCGGGCGTCAGGGCGGCGAGGCCGGCCCGGTCGAGGCGCACCATTGCGAGCGTTTCTTCGCAGAGGTGTGGAAGTTTTGGTACCGGGAGCAGCCCTTTTGTTCCACACCGCTCCACCGCGGCCTCGGGCGGTCGGGTCAGGGCCTGCAGCAGGCGGCGGAGGGCGTCGTCGTGGCGGCCTTTGGCCAACCTGGTGGCCTCGGCGACCGCCGCCAAGGCCCGCACCCCGTCGTCGCCCAGCAGGGGCAGGACCCGGTGGCGGATGCGGTTGCGGGCGTAGCGCTCGTCGGCGTTGGACGGGTCGGTGAGCACTCGGACCCCCAGGCGGGCGCACAGCGCGGCCGTCTCCTGGCGGCGAACGGTGAGGAGCGGGCGCACCACCCGCCCCCGCCGGGGTGGGATGCCGAGCGGAAACCCGCCCCGCCCCATCCGCAACAGGACGGTCTCGGCGTCGTCGTCCAGCGTGTGGCCGGTGGCGATGCGCCCGGCACCGGCCGCGGCGGCCATGCGTTCGAGCGCTTCGTAGCGGGCCTGCCGGGCGGCGGCCTCTCCCGCGGGCGGCGGTGCCAGCCGGGCCTCGTCGAGCCCGAGACCCAGGGCACGGGCGACGTCCCGGCAGTGGGCGGCGTCGCTGCCGGAGCCTTCCCGCATGCCGTGGTCCACGTGTCCGAGGACGACCTGGTAGCTCAGCGAGGCCAGCACCAGCGCCAGGGCCGTGGAGTCCGGCCCCCCGCTGTACGCGACGAGGACCCTGGCGCCCGCTTCCAGGAGGCCCTCCCGGCGGATGGCCTCGGCCACCGCCGTCTCAACCTCCACCGTCGTCCCACGTTTCCCTCAGGGCACAGGGGTCAAGCAGGGCCCGGGGGTCGTTCAAGGGCCCGGGTTCTCTCAGGGCCCCGGGTTCTCTCAGGGCCCCGGGTTCTCTCAGGGATTGATGCGGGCGAGCCACCGCTGCGGGCCCCGGATCTCCTCGAGGGTCGGCAGGTGCTCGGCGCTGCGGAACGCGGCCCGTACCCCGTCCCTGCCCGCGGCCTGCGAGATGGCGTCGAAGAACTTCTGACCCTCCTCGTACTGCGCCCGCTTGAGGTCGAGCCCCAGGACACGCCGCATCACCTTGCCGAGCGGACCCTCCCAGGACCCGCTGCTCAGGCTGCGCCGCATGCGCGGCTGCGTGGGGATGTGGGTGCCGGCGACGGCATCCATCAGGAAATTGCCGTGGCCCTCGACCACGCACATCATGGCCTGGAGCTTGTCGAAGATCCTTCGCTGGTCCTCGTCGAGCAAGCGGATGCCGATCGGCGTCGAGTCGCCCTGGCCTCTTTGCCCCGGCATCGACGACGTGACCACCTTGAGCGCCCGCTCCAGCATCGACATGGGTTGCAACTCCAGCGAGGACAGCAGGTCGTGGACCAGGGCGCCGAAGTAGTCCCGCAGCCAGGGGTTGCCCTCGAACTGCGCCCGGTGGGTCAGCTCGTGGGTGGCGACCCACAGCCGGAAGTCCCGGGGGACGAAGCCGAAGCGCCGTTCGGTGATGACGACGTTGGGACCGACGAACCAGACGTCCTGGGCGTTGATGGGATCGATTTCGTACTGGCCGAGCACCCGCTGGGAGATGAAGCCCAACACCCCGCCCAGCTGCGCCCCCAGCGCAGAGCCGTACGCGCGGCGGGTGAAGCCGCCGGCCGCGCTGTCAGGGATCTTGGCGTCGACCTTGTCGAGCAAGGGCGAGAGGAGCTTGACGATCGAGCCGACGTTGGCCTGGGCCCACTCGGAGCGGGACATGACGCGGGCGCGGGCCGGCGTCGAGGGACCGAAACCCGCCTCCTCGACGACAAGCGGTTCCGCCTCCGCGACCAGGTCGGCGAAGTGTCCCGCGAGGTCCTGGACCAGGTAGGACCCCTCCATCGGGTCCGTTGCCAGGCGGCCGGCAACCCGCAAGGCTACCCCCGTATCGACAAGACCTCGTCGCTCGGGGTGCCGGCTTGCGGGGAGGGCGCTCAACTCTTATCAGCCAGCTTCCTTGCGGTCTTCACGTAGCCGAGCACGATGCCGATGAGCGCCAGGACCACGACGGCCCCGGCGATCTTGGGGAAGTACTTCTGGCTCGGCGGTGCCGTCGGGGTCGGCGTCGGGCTGATGCCGAACTGCGCGGCGCCGGTGAGGGTGGGTGTGGGGCTTGCGGACGCCGACGGCGAGGCGCTGGGGCTCGAGGTGACGGGGCCGGTGGCGGCTCCCGTCACGACGATCTTGCCGACCATCCCGAGGGAGGCGTGGTACGTGCACTTGTAGCCGAACGTGCCCGGCTTGGTGAAGGCCGGGGTGGTCTTGGAGTCGCCCGGGTTCAGCGGCGTGAAGTCGAACGAAGCGTCATCCGCCGTGGCGGTGTGGGGGGCTTTCCCGGTGTTCTTGAACGTGACGGTGTCGCCGGTCTTGATCGTGATGGTGTCGGGGACGAAGACGAAGGTCGACCCGCCGCCCGTTTCCGTGGCCTCGACCGTGGTACTGGAGGCCTGGGCGGGGCGGTCCTGCCCAAGTGCGGTGCCGATTGCGGCGCTGGGGAAGAGAAAAACCATGGCAGCCAGGTTCATACCCAGCATCAGCTTGCGGAACATCCACCCTCCTCGCTCTTGGCGCGCATGTGCCGGGTGCGCTCCCGCGCGGTCGGACCGCTCTCGGGGAGGCATTCTACGGGCTGGCGCCCACACCCGCGCCCGGCGGGGTGCGACAGGGGCGCGACGCAGCGATGCGGTTGACGGAGGGTGCGTCCCCGTCTCAGGTCTGCTGCCTCGTTCGGCCCCGCAGCCGGGGGACCTTGAATCCGGCGTGAGCGAAACAGGTGTCGCGACGGTTGTAGATGGACAGCTTCGTGATGCAGCCGGGGTACGAGCAGCAGCGGTCTGCCGAAAAACGAGCGTTACGCCGGGGCAACGCTGATATCCGCGCTCCCTGGATCGGGCCAACCATCGCCAACGGGCCTCTCCCTGTGCTCGGGGCTGAAGGACGAGGAAGATACGTTCACCAGTTGCAACCTAGATTGGCCCTTTCGTATTTCCGTCGTGAGAATTTTCCCGGCAGCCGCCGGCGGCGGGAACGGGCGGGGCTCCAGGGGGGAGTAGCAGCCCCCGGAGCGCAGCGGAGGGGATGAGCTGCAACCCCCCCTGGCTCCTATCCGGGGCTCCTATCCGGGGCTCCTATCCGGGGGTCGTCGAACAGTCCGAAGGAGTGGGCGACGACTGGAAAGCCAAGGGGGGAGACCGAGAGCCGGAGGAGGGAATCGAACCCTCGACCACTCGCTTACGAAGCGAATGCTCTGCCGCTGAGCTACTCCGGCGGGGATGCAGCAGATCCAGCAGATCCTATGGGCGGACCGGCAGGACCCTTAGATTCTAGTGACGACGGGCTCACCCTGCGCCGCCACGACCGCGGCCAAGACCGGGGTCGAGAGCGAGATCCGCCAGGAGCACCGACTCGACGGCAAGGGCCGGCTGGGCGTTCTCCCGGATGGCGACCTGGCTCTCGAGGGCTTCCTCGGCCAAGCGCAACCAGTGTGCGGTGCCCCGCCGGGCGGCGGCCGTCGCCAGCTCCTCGGCACGGTCCGGCGAGCTGATTGCCTCCGTGCCAGCCCCGGCGGAGAGGGCGGCCAGGTCCCGGAAGGTCTGGGCCAGCCACGAGCAGAACTCCACGGACACGTCGGTCTCGGCCCGCCGCACCGCCCGCTTGTGGCGGTCGCCCAGGCGCCGCCGCATCCCCGCCGATCCGCGACCGGTGCCGAGCACCTCCTCGAGGTCGGCAAGCTCCGCCGCGGCGGCCCGCTCCCGTGCCTCACGGGCGGCGGTCGCCGCTGCCCTGACCGAGAGGGCGGCCTGCAGCGCCTGGCGGGCGTCGGGCTGGGCCGCCTGGCGGATGGCGACATCGATGGCCAGCCGGCGCAAGTCCCGGGCACGCTCGTCCTCGACGAGGGCGATCGCCCGGTCCAGGTCGCCCCGGGCGGCCCGGACAACCACGGCAGCCTCGTCGTCGCTGAGCGGCCCGCGGGTGCGGACAAGGGCCGCCAGGTCGGCCTCGGGGACCGGAGCGAACTCGACGACCTGGCACCGGGACAGGATGGTCGGGAGGATCGGCTGGAGGATGCTGGTCACGAGCACCCACGTCACGGACGGGTTGGGTTCCTCCAGGGCCTTGAGCAGGGCGTTCTGCGATCGCTCGACGATGCGGTCGGCCTCCTCGACGATGATCACCCGGCGGGCGCCCTCCATCGGCGTCAGCGCCGCCTGGGCCACCGCCTCCCGGATGGCCTCGATGGGATAGGTGTAGCCCTCGGGTTCCAGGATCACCACATCCGGATGGATCCCCCGCAGCACCCGGCCGCAGACGGCGCACGACCCGCACTGGTCCGGACACAGGACGGCGGCGGCGAACACCCGGGCGGCCTCCTCCTTGCCGGTCCCGGGCGGGCCGGCGAACAGGTAGGCGTCGCCGGGCAGGCCCACCGCCGCCCGCAGGGTCGCGGTCACCCGCTCCTGGCCGACCAGCCGGGCCCACACGTCGCTCATCGAGCGCTCCCGGCCGGCCGGGCCACGAAGCGTTCCTCGACGCGGCGGCGGATCTCGCGCTCGACGACCTCGGGGGCGGCCTCGGCGTCGACCATCGCGAAACGATCGGGGTACCGGCGCGCCAGCTCCCGGTAGGCCTCGGACACCTGGGCGTGGAAGGCGGCGGCCTCCTGCTCGATGCGGTCGGTCGTCCCGGCGCGGCCCCGTGCCAGCTCGGGGCTGACGTCGAGCAGGATCACGAGGTCGGGCAGCAGGTCCCGGGTGGCCCACAGGCTGAGGTCGAGGATCCGCTCGAGGCCGAGGCCACGGGCGAGCCCCTGGTAGGCGAGCGACGAGTCGACGTACCGGTCGGAGATGACCACCCGCCCCGCCGCCAGGGCCGGCCCGATCACCTCTGCGGCGTGCTGGGCACGGTCCGCCGCGTACAGCAGGGCCTCGGTCCGCGGGTCCATCTCGGCGTGGGACGGGTCGAGGAGGATGTCGCGGATCTTCGCTCCGATCGGCGTGGCCCCGGGCTCCCGGGTGACCACAGGCTCGGCCCCGGCCTCCGTGAGCCAGGCGGCGAGGCGCTCGATCTGGGTCGACTTGCCGGCCCCGTCCATCCCCTCGACGACGAGGAACAGCGGGCACATCCCGGTGCTAGCCCGCGGCGGCCGCGGGTTCCTCGGGCTTGCCGGCCTCCCGGGGGTCCGCATTCTGCGTGTGGCGGCAGGCGGGATAGTGGCTGCAGCCGTAGAACTTGCCGCGCTTGCCCACCCGCTCGATCAGCTCGGAGGGCTCGACGCCCTTCGTCTTGCACTTCTTGCAGGGCTCCTCGGTGCACTTGGGGCACGGGTGGCCGGTGCCGGTGCGGGGCTTTTTCTGGATGTACTTGCACTCGGGGTACGTCGAGCAGCCGACGAACGGACCGAAGCGGCCCTTGCGCTTTGCGAGCGGGTTGCCGCAGTCCGGGCACTTCTCGTCCAGGAGCTCCGGGACCTCCCGATCCTGGCCCGGCATGGGGAGGGTCTTCTTGCAGTCCGGATAGTTCGTGCAGCCGAGGAACTTCCCGCGCTTGCCGAGCTTGACCACCATTGGGCTGCCGCACTCGGGGCACACCTCGTCGGTGGCCTCGGTGGTCACCTCCGCCTTCGGCACCTCGCTGCCCTGCGCCAGGCGGTCCCGGAGCGGCAGGTAGAAGGCCTCGACCATCGGCCGGTACGCATGCCGACCCACGGCCACCTCGTCGAGATGGCTCTCCATGTCGGAGGTGAACGTGTAGTCCATGAAGTGGTCGCCGAAGTACCGGGCGAGGAAGTCCGTCGTCACCTCGCCGGTGTCGGTGGGCTTGAAGCGCCGGTTCTCCATGTGGGTGTAGTCACGCTTCTCCTCGACCAGCGTCCCCATGATCGAGGCATACGTCGAGGGCCGGCCGATACCGCGCTCCTCCAGCTCCTTGACCAGCGAGGCCTCGGTGTAGCGGGGCGGCGGCTGGGTGAAGTGCTGCTCGGGACGCAGCTCCAGCAGCTCGAGGGCCTGCTGGGCGGTGAGGGCCGGGAGCCGGCCACCGTCGCCCTCCTCGGCGTCGTCGTCGCTGCCTTCGAGGTAGATCCGGATGAAGCCGTCGAAGCGCAGCGTGGACCCGGTGGCCCGGAAAAGGTGGCGGATGGGGTTGGGGGTCACCGGCGTCGCGGAGATGTCGACAGACACCTGGTCGTAGACGGCGGGCGTCATCAGCGAGGCGACCGTCCGCTTCCAGACGAGGTCGTACACCTTGGTCATGGCCTCGGCCTCCCGGCCCCCGTCCTGGCGGATCTCGGCCTCGACCTCCCGGCGCGGGCGGGCCACGGCCGTGGGCCGGATGCACTCGTGGGCCTCCTGGGCGCCGGCGACCTTCTTGTCGTGGTGCTTGTAGCGGCCCGACCAGTACTGCTTCCCGAAGCTGGACTTGATCAGCCCGGCCGCCTCGGCGATCGCCTCGGACGCCATCGACGTGGAGTCGGTCCGCATGTAGGTGATGTAGCCGCCCTCGTAGAGGCGCTGGGCGAGGCCCATCGCCCGGCGGGCCGACAGCCCCAGCTTGCGGGATGCCTCCTGCTGGAACGTCGAGGTGATGAACGGCGGCGGCGGGGTCCGGCGGGCCTCCTTGGTGCGGACGTCCTCGACGACGAATCGTGCCCCTTGCAGGGCCTCCTTCAAGGCCTCGGCCTCGACGCCGGTCAGGATGTCGGGGTTGGCCGCACGGCTGGTGTCCATCGCCGTCTCACGGTCGATCTTGGTGGGCACCTTGCGGTCGCCGATCTGGATCAGCGTGGCGAGGAAGTTCTCCCCCGCCTCGGTCGACAGCAGGGCTGCCAGGCTCCAGTACTCGATGGGCACGAACGCCCGGATCTCCCGCTCGCGCTCCACGATCAGGCGCAGGGCCGGGGACTGGACCCGGCCGGCGGACAGGCCGTAGCGGATCTTCTTCCAGAGCAGTTGCGAGACCGGGTAGCCCACGAGGCGGTCGATGGCGCGGCGGGCCTGCTGGGCGTCGACGAGGTTGGAGTCGATCTCCCGGGGGTGCGCGATGGCGTCGGTGACGGCACGGCGGGTGATCTCGGTGAAGGTCACCCGGTTGCGCTTGTCGGCGGGGATCCCGGCCGCCTCGGCGACGTGCCAGGCGATGGCCTCGCCCTCACGGTCGTAGTCGGTGGCGAGGTACACGGCCTCCGCCTTCTTGGCGGCCCTGGCGATCTCGTTGATGACCTTCTGCTTGTCCTCGTTCACGACGTACTCGAGGGCGAAGCCGTTGTCGACGGTCACGCCGAGCGAGCTCTCGGGCAGGTCCCGGACGTGGCCGATGGAGGCGAGGACCTTGTAGTCCTTGCCAAGGTACTTCTCGATTGTCTTGGCCTTGGCCGGCGATTCGACAACCACGAGGTTCTGTGCCATACCGCAACTCCTGTTATCCGAAGGACCCGTTCGAAGGAAGAGATCGCCCGATGGGTGGACTTCCTTGAGAGGTGGGCCCCTCCGAGTGACTGCTCTGCCAGAGTAACTGCACCCATAACTCTGTGGAGGGCCGGACCATTCCCGGCTCTCCCGCGGGGCCGGATGCCGGACGATGCGACATTTCAGCCAAACTGTCAAATGAAGGGCCGCTGTCAGGCGAGGATCCACAGCACGCCCTCAGCAAAGCTGGCCTAGACTTCGGCCCCATGGCGCATCTTTTGGACTCGGTCCGTCAGTGGATCGTCAACATCATCCCCGGCGGTGCCGGTGGGTACGCCGTCATCTTGCTCCTCATGCTGGCGGAGTCCGCGTGCATCCCGATCCCCAGCGAGATCACGATGCCGGTGGCCGGGTTCCTCGCCTACCAGCACAAGCTGTCCCTGGTGCTGGTGATCGTCGTCGGGGTCCTGGCGAACCTGGCGGGTTCCCTGATCAGCTACGCCGTCGGGCGGGGCGAGGGCCGCAACCTGCTCCTGAAGTACGGCCGGTTCATCCTGGTCAAGCCCCACGACATCGACCGAGCGGACGCCTGGTTCGCCCGCTACGGCCCCCCCGCCGTCTTCTTCTCCCGGCTGCTGCCGGTTGTCCGGACCTTCATCTCGCTGCCCGCGGGGGTGGCGAAGATGGATGTGAAGAAGTTCTCGGTCCTAACCGTCGCCGGCTGCGTCCCCTGGGTGACGGCGCTGGCAGTTGCCGGTTACTACCTCAATGCCAGGTGGAAGGACGTGCTCACCTACACCCGGCCGCTCGAGTATGCAGTGATCGCGGCGGCCGTCCTGGCGGCGGCCCTGTGGCTCCTCCGGCGGCGGAAGGCGAGCCAAGCCGCCGCCTGAGACCGATCCATAGATTGTTCCAAAAGGGGCGGATAGCGCACTTTTTGGAACATTCTCCAATCTTCAGACCGTCAGGCCCACCTCGCTGGCTACCGACTCGAGGCCCTCGATCCCGAGCCGGAACAGTTCGTCGAGGCTCAGGCCGATGCTCTCCTCGCAGCCGCGGATCTCGTCCCGGTTGACGCCCGGGGCGAACGAGCGCTCCTTCAGTTTCTTCTTGCAGGACGAGACCTTCATGCCCGCGGCTTTCTCGGGCCGGACGAGGGCGCAGGCCACGAGGAACCCCGTCACCGCGTCGGCGGGCACGATGGCCCGGGAGACGAGGTCGGTCCGGTACTGCTCGTGGGCATGGGCGAGCACGGCGTTGATGATCCCCTCGTCGACGCCGGCCTCCCGCAGCCAGCCGGCCCCCACCCGGGCGTGGCGCTCCATATCGCCGTGGGTCTGGTCCTGATCGATGTCGTGGAACAGCCCGACGAGGCCCCAGGTGTCGGCGTCCTCCCCGAAATGGCCGGCGAGGCGCCGCATGACGCCCTCCACCGTGATGAGGTGCCGGACGGTCGTCTCCTTCTCCGCCTTCGAGCGGACAAGGGCGAGGGCAAGGTCACGTTCCATGGGGGTTCGACCAAGAGGATAAACGTCAATGAAGCACGGGGGCGTCCAAATTCCGCCGCCGCGAGTCCGGTATGATCCCGCAGCGTCTCCACGATCACGAACTTGTGCAGTTGCACGGGGTGGCTGGTCTGGGGCTGTGGAAACGCCGGCGTTCGCCCTTCTTCGTAGTTCGGCGCGCGCCGACATGCGCGCGTTGGGCACGGGCAACCTGTACAGAGAAAACTAAAGGAGCGGTCGACATGATCTTGGCGGCAGAAGGTGGGTACCAGGCCTTTCACCTGGGGAAGACCGAGTGGCTCTGGCTGTTCTTCTCGGTCGCAACCGCACTCCTGGCCATCGTGGTCGGATTCGTCCTCAGCCGGGGCGTCCTGAAGGCAGACCAGGGCACCCCGAAGATGCGGGAGATCGCCCTGGCCATCCAGGAGGGGGCCATGGCGTACCTGAAGCGCCAGTTCAAGACCATCGCCGTCATTCTGGTGCCGCTGGCCATCCTCGTGTTCCTCACGTCGACCACGGTCTTGCGCAACAACGGCGCCGTCGCCCTCTCGTTCGGCCAGTCGGGCCTGTTCCGGACGCTGGCCTTCCTGGCGGGATGCCTCATGTCGGGCCTCACCGGCTTCATCGGGATGAGCCTCGCGGTGCGGGGCAACGTGCGCACCGCCGCCGCCGCCAAGTCGGGCTCGCTTCCGGCGGCTCTCAAGGTGGCCTTCCGCACCGGCGGTATCGCCGGGATGTTCACGGTGGGCCTGGGCCTGCTCGGCGCCACGACCATCATCATGGTGTTCCAGAACACCGCGACGGCCATCCTCGTCGGGTTCGGATTCGGCGGCTCGCTGCTCGCTCTTTTCATGCGGGTGGGCGGCGGCATCTTCACCAAGGCCGCCGACGTGGGCGCCGACCTCGTCGGGAAGGTCGAGGCCGGGATCCCCGAGGACGACCCCCGCAACGCGGCGACGATCGCCGACAACGTGGGCGACAACGTGGGCGACTGCGCCGGCATGGCCGCCGACCTCTTCGAGTCGTACGAGGTCACCCTCGTCGCCTCGATCATCCTCGGCTATGGCGCCTTCAGGTCCATCGGCCTCCCGCCGGTCCTCGGCGTGATCTTCCCCCTCATCGCCCGGGCCATCGGGGTGCTCGCTTCGATCGTCGGCGTCTATGCAGTGCGGGCCAAGAACAGCGACAAGTCTGCCATGGCCCCCATCAACCGGGGCTTCCTGACCGCCGGCATCCTGACGATCGTGGGGACGTTCCTGGTAGCCCAGTACTACGTGCACAACCTCCGGGTCTTCTGGGCAGTGGTGGCCGGCCTGGCTCTCGCCCAGGTCGTCAGCCGCCTGACCGAGTACTTCACCTCCACGGAGACCGCACCGGTCCAGGAGATCGCCGAGTCGACCCGCACCGGACCGGCCACGACGATCCTGTCGGGCCTGGCATCGGGCCTGGAGTCAACAGTGTGGGCCGTCGTCGCCATCGCCGTCACGCTGGGGGTGGCGATCGCACTGGGCAAGGGCAACATCCAGTTCTCCCTCTACCTCGTCGCCCTCTGTGGGATGGGGATGCTTGCCACCACCGGCGTGGTCGTGTCCGAGGACACGTTCGGCCCGGTGTCCGACAACGCGGCGGGCATCGCCGAGATGTCCGGCGAGTTCGAGGGCGAGGCGCAGAGAATCATGGTGAGCCTGGACGCCGTGGGCAACACGACCAAGGCCATCACGAAGGGCTTCGCCATCGGCTCCGCGGTCATCGCGGCGGTCGCGCTGTTCGCCTCGTTCATCGAGACGATCGGCAACCAGTTTCCCGAGCTCAAGGGGGTGGTGGGCAGGGCGCTGTTCGAGAACCACCTCACCCAGATCAACGTGGCCGACCCCAGGATCTTCATCGGCCTGCTGATCGGTGGCTCGATCCCGTTTCTCTTCTCGTCGCTCGCCATCCGGGCGGTCGGCCGATCCGCGGGGACGGTGGTGCAGGAGGTCCGGCGGCAGTTCCGGGAACACCCCGGCATCATGGACGGCTCCGAGCGCCCCGAGTACGGCCCCGTCATCGACATCTGCACGGCGGCGTCCCTGCGGGAGTTGACCACCCCCGCCCTGCTGGCCGTGCTCACGCCCGTCATCATCGGCTTTGGCATCAGCTACCTCGCCCTGGGCGCGTTCCTGGCGGCGGTCATCCTGACCGGTCAGCTGATGGCGGTGTTCCTGTCGAACGCCGGAGGCGCCTGGGACAACGCCAAGAAGTACATCGAGGACGGCAACCTCGGGGGCAAGGGCTCCGAGTCCCACAAGGCGGCGGTCATCGGTGACACGGTCGGCGACCCCTTCAAGGACACCGCCGGTCCCGCCCTCAACCCGTTGATCAAGGTGATGAACCTGGTGTCACTGCTGATGCTGCCCGCTGTGATCAGCCTCCGGAACAACACCGGGGCCCGGCTCGGCATCGCCGGCGTGGCGCTCGTCATCCTCGGGGCCGCCATCGCCTTCTCGAAGCGCAAGACGGAGTCGATGGTCGAAACACCGTCGCCTGACAGACCTGCGCTCGAAGAAATAAAGCCTCGGACGTGACGTCCGAGGCTTTATTCTTTGTTCCTGGCAAGCAGCGACCGTTCGGTTCTCGGCTGGTCCGTCACCGTCGGTGGTCGGCCCAAGGGTCGGATGGGGCTCCCGTGACCGACATGTCCGGGTTCCAGAGGGGTGTGGCAATCGAGTGGCTGTTTCGCCGCGTTATGCGCGGTCAAACAGACTCTCCTTTTCGGAGCCTCTCCTCTGCGGGGGCAAGACTGCCACTCAGAGTGGCGACGGCACCGAACGGGATGGGTGCGGCTCCCTCCAGACGAGCCGCGCCCCTATTCTGTTGTTTCGGAAGCCGTGGCGGCCTCGACGGAGTCGTGGACCCGCAGCACCTTCACCAGACCCGTGATGTCGAGGATCTTGAGGATGTGCTCCCGGGTGCAGACCAGCGAGAGATCGCCCCCGTACTGGCGCACCCGCTTCAGGCCGGCCACCAGCACGCCGAGCCCGGTGGAATCGAGGAAATCCACCCCCTGGAGGTCCACCACGACATCACGGGAGCCTTCCTCGATGGCACCGACCACCGCCTCGCGGAGTTGGGGCGCCGTGAAGACATCGACCTCGCCGGCAACGTGGAGCACGACGGCGTCGCCGACCTTCTCTGTTTCGATTGACAGATCCATGTGCAAGCTCCCCTTATGCTTCGGGACAGGGTGGAAAACAGCATACCCAGACGGCGGCCGGCAACCAGCTTCTGGCAGACTTCCTCAAAACGCTCCCCCCAACCCATAACGACCCGACCTTGCCCGTCTACCTGGCCGTGATCGGCCCCAGCCGGGCCACACCGGCCGTCGAAGCTGCGGCGTTCGAGGTCGGGGCGCTCGTCGCAGCGAGCGGGGCCATCCTCGTCTGCGGCGGGGGCGGCGGCGCGATGGAGGCAGCCTGCCGAGGCGCCAAGAGCGCCGGCGGCGTCACCGTCGGGATCCTGCCGGGGGCCACCAGGGCGGACGCCAACCCCTCCGTCGACATCGCCCTGCCGACCGGGATGGGGGAGGCCCGCAACACCCTGGTCGTCCGGGCGGCCGATGCGGTCATCGCTGTCGGGGGCGGAGTGGGGACCCTCTCGGAGATCGGTTTGGCGCTCAAGATGGGCAAGCCGGTCGTGGGATTGGGCACCTGGGAGGTTGCGCCGCCGCCGGGGGAGACGCCGCTCGCAACCGTGCGGCGGGCCGGGACGCCGGATGAGGCGGTTCGGGCGGCCCTTGGGCGTAGGGACTAGGCAGTTCTCCCGACCTCCCGTGACCATCAAGTTCCTCGTCAGATCTGCCGACGCTAGGGCCGAAGTCCCATGCAGGCGAGGGGCTTACCCGACGTTTGAACAGGGCCGGCACCAGGTAAATAATGGTTATTTCACAAAGATTTCGAGCGGAAAATCGGCGCAAGGTGCTACGCTATCTTTTCTGCCTGGCAGGCGCGGTAGGTGTGTCGGGGGGCCGTTCGACCGACGGGGTGAAGATCTAGATGGCTGTAGCAGAGCGCATCCTTCATCTGCGGCCCGAGACCGACACCCGGCCCGACCGGGCGCTCGTCTACGAGGCACAGCGTGGGCATGAGGAAGCTGCCACGACGCTGATCCGGCGCTACTACCCCCGCATCTACTCGTTCGTCTCGCACCTCACGTATGGCCGGTCCAACACGGAGGACCTCACCCAGGAGGTCTTCGCCCGGGCGCTCAAGGCACTCGGCCGGGTCAACGGTGAGTACCAGTTCGAGCACTGGCTGCTGCGGATTGCCAAGAACCTGTGCATCGACGAGGCCCGGCGCAACGTTCGCCAGCCTGAGCCGACCGACCCGGGTGAGCTGCCCGAGCTCGAAGGCATCCCGGCCCCCGACTACGTGTGGGAGTCGGTGTCCCGGGACCTGGTCGCCTCGGTCGTGCACCGCGCCCTCGCCGCGCTCCCCTCCCGCCAGCGGGCCATCCTCGTCATGCGGGAGATGGAGGGGATGTCGTACGCAGACATCGCACAGGTCGTCGGCACCAACCCCCGGGGCGTCGAGGCGACGCTGCGCAGGGCACGGGCGCGCTTTCGCGTGGAGATCTCGCTTGCAGAGTCCGCAGAGGAGACCCTCGCCACCTGCCGGCGGGTCCTGAAGCTCGTCTCGGACAACCCGCAGGCTCCCCGCTCCGAGGAGGCCGCCGCTCACCTTGCGCGCTGCGCCGACTGCCGGCGCCGGACGAAGGAGGCCGGGGTACCGGTGGAGCGACGGGCCGGCCGGGTCGCCGTTCCGGCGAGGGCCTTCGGGTTCCTGCCGCTGTTCGGGCTGGGCCGGATCGCCGACCTGTTCCGCCGGCCGGCCCTGGGGACGTCGTTCCGGCGTATGTCGGACCGGGCACGGGACACGCTGGCGGTTGCCGGCCTCGGCTCGTCGGCTGCCATGGCCGCCCCGCTGGCCCGGATGGCCGAAGTTGCCGGCGGCGTCCTGGTCGCCACCGTCGTCACGATGGCTCCATCCTTCAGCACGGCGAACGTCCAGCCCGCGAGCACGGCCGTCTCGTCCGTGGCGCAGGCGGCGCCGCTGCAGGTGCAGAGTGTCCCCTCGGTCTCGATCCTGTTCCGGGCCTCCCCGGCGGCGCCGGTCACCGCCGGCCCGGCCGGCGCCAGCGCTGGGTCGAGCGGGGTCTCCCTCCCAACGCCGTCGATCATCGAGTCGCCCGCGACCACCCCCGCCGCCGGCTCGGGTGACCTGCTTGGCCAGCTCGGTCTGGCGCCCGGTCAGAACGTCGTGGCGGCCACGCTGAACAACGTGGGCTCGGTCAGCAACATCCTCGCCGAACAGCTCAACCAGGTCGCCCAGCTCACCAACTCGACCCTGAACCAGGTCACCGGCGGACTCGGACCCCAGGCCCCGTTCCTGACCGGCCCCGTGAGCGAGCTCGGCGGCGTGCTGAACACGCTGGGGACCGGACTCAAGAGCGCTTCGTCCTCCCAGCACTGAGCCCGGCGGAGCCTCCCCGCTTCACGGCAGGGGAATTCAGGACAAGGAAACGAGCCGCGCCCTGACGATGAGGCGCAGCGCCGCACTGGTCTTCGGGTGGCAGGTCGTCAGCGTCAGGAAGGACCCGGACAAGGACCCCGACAAGGACCCCGACAAGGACCCCGGCAAGGACCCTGGTAGTGCCCCCACGACAGACCAGTCCGTCGCCGACGTCACCCAGGCCGCCGAGCCTGGGTGAGAGGTCGCGGCGCCGGCCGGTCCGGTGACCACCTCGTAGGTGCAGCGCTGGTGCGGCATGACCACCACGATGCGGTCGCCCGCGACCAGTTCGTCCAGCCCGTTGAAGGGCTGCCCGTAGGTGGTGCGGTGCCCGGCGATGCCGGCGTTGCCCCGCCCGCACGGCTGGGGGGAACCCGCATAGTGCCCGGGCCCGTTGCGCAGCGCCCGCGGGTCCGTGCCTTCGACCACCACCGAGTCGACCCCCAGCCTCGGGATCTTGATCAGGGCAAGGCCCTGCCCGTCGCTCACCGCTGGGGCCGGCGCAAGGGCCGGGGTCTGCGCCAGCCAGATGTCCGTCGCCAGGGGGTAGACGAGCATCCCGGCGCCGAACACGACCAGGGCGACGGCGAGTCCCGCCAGGGCACGGCGCACGCCGGGCCGGCGGAGCAGCGGGACGGCCGTGGGCGGGGAGGGCCGCCGTGCGCCGGGGGCCGGGACGCGGGGCCGGGTTGCTGTGCCTTTAGGATGGGTCATGGGCGGAGCCGCTTTCTTCGATCTCGACCGGACCGTGGTCGCCCGCCCCAGTGGGCTCGCATTCGGCAGGGACTTCTACCGGGCGGGCCTGATCACCCGGGCCACCCTGCTGCGGGGCTACGCCGCCCAAACGGTCTACCTGCTGCGCGGCGCCGACGAGGCCCGCATGGAGGAGTGGCGCCTGCGGGGTCTCGAGCTGGCCCGGGGCCAGCCGCGGGCGAGCTTCGGCAAGGTCATCGAATCGACGATGGACCGGGTCATCCGGCCGATTATCTACCGGGAGGCCCTCGATCTCATGGAATGGCATCGCGCCCGGGGGCGGGGCATCTACCTGGTGTCGTCGTCGCCGGAGGAGGTCGTGACCCCGATCGGGGCGCTCCTCGGGGTCGATGACATCATCGCCACCAAGTCCAGCGTCGATGAGAGCGGCCGCTACATCGGCGAACTCGACTTCTACTGTTACGGCCCCCACAAGGCCGAGGCGATGCGGGCGCTGGCGGCGGGCAACGGCATCGACCTTGCGGAGTCGTGGGCCTACTCGGACTCGATCACCGACCTCCCCATGCTGGAGGTCGTGGGCCATCCCGTCGCCGCCAACCCGGACCGGGACCTGCGGCGGGCCGCCGAGGACCGGGGTTGGCCCATCGTGCGCTTCCATCTCCCCGCTGCGCTGCGGCCCCTGCGCCTGGCGACGGCGACGCCCCAGCGCCGCCTCGTCGTCGCGGGACTGGCGGCGACGGCCGCCCTCGTTCTCGTTGCTATGAGGTACCGCATCGGTACTCCACAGCAACCAGAAGCGCTCAGGCCCGGGGCGCGGCCTCCTGGACCCGCGCCAGGATGCCCTCGATGACCTCTGTCTTGGCGTCCGCATAGTTCTGGACGTACTTCCAGTTCCCGGCAGCCAGGTCCCGCTTCGCAGATTCGTAGAGTGCCCGGTCCCCGGGGTGCGTCCGGAGCCAGTCCCGGAACACTACGTGGCGCTCGATCTCGTCCGAGTCCGGCGGGTGGACGTGGAGGTT
>WNFB01000468.1_pt1 | contig 32702 bp, 35 predicted proteins | sample 5400501 | NCBI WGS metagenome assembly WNFB01 (sample SAMN13153341, study PRJNA577476) | soil metagenome | isolation source: 200 cm saprolite under Douglas fir tree site 2 hole 1 | place: USA:California | collected 2015-04-18
AGAGAAATGAAGGATCCCAGCCTATGGGAACACTCCCCATTTTTATCCTGGTGACGCTAGCTGTCCTTTTTGGCCTGTTTGTGATGGTATTGACCACTTTCCTGGGGCCAAAGAAGCCATCGCCGGAGAAGCTGGCTCCATACGAGTGCGGCATTCAAGAGATTGAAGCGCCTAAGCGGCGTTTTCCGGTCAAGTATCTTTTGACGGGCATGCTTTTCATCGTATTTGACATCGAAATCGTCTCTTTTTATCCATTAGCTATCCTGCTGCACAGTCTGAAAGTCTACGGGTTGATCGAGCTGCTGGTCTTCCTGCTGATCCTGATGATTGGCTATATCTATGTCTGGCGAAAGGGGGCCTTCACATGGGAATAAAGAACCCCTGGGAGCCAGTGCAGACGGTCTCGAATAACCAGACGCCCAGGCGAGAACTGCATGTGAAAAACGGCGCATCTGGCATTCTCACCACCCAGGTCAGCAAGTTCCTGGATTGGGGCCGCAGTTCCTCACTCTGGCCCGTCTCCTTCGGCCTGGCCTGCTGCGCCATTGAAATGATGTCTACCAGTGCCGACCGTTTTGACATCTCGCGCTTCGGAGCCGAGGTCTTCCGTGCCTCGCCGCGCCAGGCCGATCTGATGATCATCGCGGGACGCCTCTCGATCAAAATGGCACCAGTACTGCGACAGATTTACGACCAGATGCCGGACCCCAAGTGGGTTATCTCCATGGGGGCATGTGCATCGTGTGGCGGCGTCTTCAATAACTATGCTATTGTGCAGGGAGTAGATAAAATCGTGCCGGTCGACGTCTTCATTCCAGGCTGCCCTCCGACGCCTGAAATGCTGCTCTTCGGCTTCAACGAACTACAGCGTAAAATTCGCGAAGGTATACCCAATCCTCCCGATCCCCTCAAAGCCAGTGGAATGAAGCTGGTGGGACCAATTGGAGAGGAGTTATGAATATCAATGAATTTTTTTGATGCAATGCATCAAAAAAATTCATTGATATTCAAGAAGCCTTCGTACGTATATTTGAGGAAACGTATTTTTTATGGCCATAACAGCAAGATCGACGGTTGAGATGGTGCGGGAGAAATTTCCGCAGGCGATAGTTGAAACAGTCGAGTTTCGTGGTGAGCAGACAATTGTACTCAAGCCGGAACAGCTAGTAGCGGTTTGCACCTATCTACAGAAAAATCTACAATACACCTTTCTTTCGAGTGTAACCGCGGTGGATTGGCCTGAGCGCGTGCCTCGCTTTGACGTGGTCTACCACCTGCTCTCCATACCCAATCAATGCGTGCTGCGTCTAAAGGTACGTGTTGGTGAGCGGCGGGAAGAGCATCCTTCTGTGCCAACGGTGGTTGGAGTCTGGCCAGGAGCAAACTGGTATGAGCGCGAGGTCTATGACCTCTTTGGCATCAATTTTGCGGGTCATCCCGATCTGCGCCGTATCCTGATGCCTATGGATTGGACGACCCACCCACTGCGCAAAGATTATCCGCTCTCCGGCTTTGATCTACCTGAACCACATTGGGGAGGCCAGGTGCCCTACGATACCGACCCCGGCGTTGGCAGCCAGACCCTGCGCACACCAGGTGGACGCGAACTCAACGAGAGCCGCAGTAACGTCAGTAAGAATCAGGAACCGGGAACACAAAAACGATGAGGAAACGACATATTATATCGAATGTATAAAAAGATATTATTGGCGAACGATATCTCTGAGGCATTGGTGCATAGTAGCTGCCACAGGGCGAGAGAGTCGTGGAGTCGTGGAGAGGAACCAGGGCGAGGACAAGCCGTCGCCCCTACTATGGACGAAGTGGCTCCAGCCGCCGCTCTCTGTCATGGAAGGGACCAACGTCCATAGTAGGGGCGACGGCTTGTCCTCGCCCATATGCACCAACTTAAGAAAAGGATGGGTTGAAAAGGAGAGAGGAGCGGATGACCCGTAGGGGCGGGAGAGGTGAGGATGGGTGGTGGGGACGCTTGCGTCGCCCTGGGGTGGGGCTCATGCCATCTGGACGAGGGCGACGCAAGCGTCCCCACACCACCCAACCCCACCCCCGCCCCTACGAGAAAACGCCACCTCTCGTTAAGTTGGTGCGAGTGGGCGACGGCTTGTCCTCGCCCTGCTGAGAATAGGATGCATATGCAGCAACAAAATATAGAAAACATATATAGCATAGAGGACAGCCAGTCCGCTGATGGTGGGCAGCGCGTCGATACCATGACCATCAATATGGGGCCACAGCATCCCAGTACTCATGGTGTGCTGCGCCTCATCCTGACCATCAACGGCGAGACTGTGGTTAAGGCTGTTCCTGATATCGGTTTCCTGCACACAGGCATCGAAAAAACCGCCGAGGCGAAAACGTACCACCAGGCACTGGTCTTGACCGACCGCATGGACTATCTCTCACCGCTCTGCAACAATCTGGGCTATTCGCTGGCCGTAGAGAAACTGCTGGATATCGAAGACGAGATCACTGAGAAGATCAAATACGTGCGCGTTATACTGACCGAGCTACAGCGTATCGCCAGCCATCTGGTCTGGTTGGGAACGCACGCCATCGACCTGGGGGCCATGAGTGTCTTCCTCTACTGCTTCCGCGAGCGCGAGATGATCCTGGATGTCTTTGAATACGTTTCGGGCGTGCGCATGATGACCAGTTATATCTGCCCCGGCGGGCTACAGGCCGAACTGCCGCCTGGTTTTGATGCCAAAGTACGCGAGTTCACCACTATCTTCCCGGCCCGCTTGCAGGAATACCATGATCTGTTGACCAATAACCAGCTCTGGCTTGAACGCACCAAGGATGTGGCATTCCTGAGCGTAGAAGATGCCCTTGCCTATGGTGCCAGCGGCCCCGTCCTGCGCGGCAGTGGCGTCGTATGGGATATCCGCAAGGCTTTTCCCTATAGTGGCTACGAGAAGTTCGACTTTGATATTCCGGTGGGCTCCAATGGCGATGTCTACGACCGCTACCTGGTGCGCATGTTGGAGATGGAACAGAGCCTCAATATCGTCAACCAGGCACTTGAAGGTCTGCCTACAGGGGCGTACCGTGTAAGCAATCCAAAAATCGCACCGCCGCCCAAGTGGCAGATCACGGGCAGTATGGAGGCTCTTATCCACCACTTTAAACTATATACGGAGGGCTATCGTCCACCTCAAGGAGAGGTGTTTGTACGCACCGAGTCACCCAAAGGTGAGCTTGGCTTCTATATTGTCAGCGATGGCAGCGCAAAGCCATACCGTATGCATGTGCGCGGCGCATGTTTCGCTAACCTCGAAGTTCTACCACGTATGATAGAAGGAAGTTTCCTCTCTGATGTGGTCGCCGCTATTGGCAGCATAGATATTGTGCTTGGTGAGGTTGATCGATGATTTCTGAACAGGCGAAACAACGTATGCGTGACCTGGCATCCCGCTACCCTGCAGCGCGTTCAGCCGTGATGCCAGCACTCTATATTGCACAACAAGAAGAAGGCTATATCACTCAGGATGCCCTGGAAGCAGTCGCCGACGCGATTGGTCTGACCGTGGATGATGTTGAAAGCGTGGCTACTTTTTATACCATGTACTACCAGCATCCGCCCGGCAAAAAAGTCATTAAGGTTTGCACCAGTATTTCATGTTATCTACGCAATTGCGATGCGCTGGTCAATCATCTTGAACAACGCCTGGGTATTAAGCGCGGCGAGACTACAGCCGATGGCAATTATACACTGATGACCGCTGAATGCCTCGCCTCGTGCGGTACCGCACCGGTGCTCCAGATCAATGATGAGTTTGTAGAAAACGTCACACTGGAGATGGCCGATGCACTCATCGACGAGTGGGATAGAGAATTAAACGCGAAAAAAGCTGAAGGGGCGCAATTCATTGCACCCGGCGACCAGAAGATATCAATACCACGAGGGCAATAGATCATCAAGGAACCAATACAATGCCGGAATTGATTGTTACAAAGGATATAGACGCGCCAGGGTTAGATACCCTGCCAGGGTATCGCCAGCACGGCGGCTATCAGGCTTTGGAGAAGGCTCTCAAAGAGCATCAACCTGACGATATCCTCGAAATGGTGAAGAAATCGGGACTGCGCGGGCGCGGCGGCGCGGGCTTTCCTACGGGTATGAAATGGGGCTTTCTCGCGAAAAATGACCAGCGGCGTTACCTCTGCTGCAACGCAGATGAGAGCGAGCCGGGCACCTTCAAAGACCGCATGTTAATGGAAAAGAATCCTCACCAACTGGTCGAAGGGGTCATCATCACCAGCTATGCCTGCCGCGTTGGCATCGCCTTTATTTACGTACGTGGCGAGCTGGCCTTCGCGGGACGGCAGATCGAACGGGCCATTGAAGAGGCGTATGCAGCAGGTCTGATCGGCAAAAATATTTTGGGCAGCGGCTTCGACCTGGAAGTGATTTTGCATCGCGGCGCGGGAGCCTATATCTGTGGCGAAGAGAGCGCGTTGATGGAATCGCTGGAGGGCAGGCGTGGCTATCCACGCTTGAAGCCGCCTTTTCCAGCGGTGATTGGACTCTATGGCGGCCCAACCGTCATCAACAACTGCGAAACGCTCGCGACCATTCCAGCTATTGTGATGCATGGAGCCGAGTGGTACGCCTCGTTTGGCACTGAGAAGAGCAAAGGAACTCGTGTCTTCTGCGTGAGTGGACATGTCAAAAACCCTGGCAATTACGAGTTACCACTGGGCACACCCCTGCGCACGCTGATCTACGACGAACAGTACGGCGGGGGTATGCTGAACGATAAGCAACTCAAAGCCATCATTCCAGGCGGGTCATCCACTCCCATGCTGGGCGCGGACAAGCTAGATACGCCGCTTGACTTTGAAGCCGTCGCTGCTGCTGGCTCAATGCTCGGTTCCGGTGGTGTCGTCGTCATGGACGAAGATACTTGTATCGTAGGGGCCGTCTTGCGCATGACAGAGTTCTATCGCGATGAGTCGTGCGGCAAATGCACGCCCTGCCGTGAAGGTACCTACTGGATGACAGAAATCTACGAACGCCTTGAGCACGGACATGGCAAGCAGAGTGACATCAATCTGCTGCTGGACATATGCGATAATATCGGCGGCAAATCATTCTGTCCCCTGGGCGACGCGGCCATCACCCCTGTTGCGAGCAGTATCAAATTGTTCCGCGAGGAATACGAATACCACGTCCGCGAAGGACACTGCATGGTCGGAAACAGGGTACCCGCGAGGGGTACTCCTACCATGGACTAAGGGACGCGGGCGGCCACAAGGGCCCCTACCACCCCCAACCCAACCCCCGCCCCTACGCGAGGGAAGAAACGGTAAAAAAATATATGCCAGAAGAGAAAAAAGACGGACTCGTACACTTAACCATCGACGACATACCCGTCGCGGTTCCTCCCGGAACACTGGTCTGGGCAGCAGCGCGACAGATAGGCATAGAGATTCCCATCTATTGCTATCATCCCAAGATGCCACCTCTGGGTGCCTGTCGTATGTGCTTTGTCGAGATCGAGAAGATGCCCAAGCCGCCTCAGACGGCCTGCACCACACCCGTCACTGAGGGTATGATCGTCCATACGAAGACTGAAAAGGTGCTCAAAGCTCGCAAAGGCACGTTGGAATTCCTGCTCATCAACCATCCCCTCGACTGTCCCATCTGCGACAAGGGTGGCGAGTGCGACCTGCAAGATTTCACCCTGCGCCACGGCCCAGGTGGCACGCGCTTCGACCAGGCCAAGCGGCACTATCCCAAGCCCGTGCCTATCAGCGATAGAGTGATGCTTGACCGCGAACGCTGTATTTTGTGTCAACGCTGCACGCGCTTCAGTTCGGAAATTTCCATGGACAACGGCCTGGTGATGATCTCGCGGGGCTACAAAATGGAGGTTGGAACAGCACCCGACCATGCCTTTGACTCGATCTTTTCCGGCAACACCGTCGAGATGTGTCCTGTAGGTGCTCTTACTGCCTCTGCCTATCGCTTCAAAGCGCGGCCCTGGGATCTTAAACGCACGCCGAGTGTCTGCAACAATTGCAGCGTCGGCTGCAATGTGCGCATCGATGTGCGTGTTGACAAGATCATGCGCAACATGTCACGCGCAAACGATGCTATTGACGATGGCTGGCTCTGTGACCGGGGCCGCTGGGGCTTTGAGTTTGTCAATAGCCCGCAGCGCCTGCGCACTCCGCTTATCCGCCGCGGCGGGCAGTTAGTTGCAGTGACCTGGGACCAGGCCTTCTATCTGATCGCCCTCCGTTTCAGAGAACTTATCAAAAAATATGGGGCGCAAGCAGTTGGCGGCATCGGCTCAACCCGCACCACCAACGAGGAGGCATACCTCTTCCAGAAGCTGCTGCGCGAGGTCATCGGCACACCCAATATCGATCACCATCATGGCCACTTCCCCGGCCCACGAGATTCACTGACCGGCAGGCCCTGGATGATGACCAACAGCATCGCGGAAATCGAGCAAGCCTCCCATATAGTGCTGATTGCGGCTGACCCCTATCAACGCCAACCTATTCTTGACCTGCGTATCAAGAAAGCGATGAAGGCAGGAGCAAAAATCTACATCGTCAACGAGGATGAGACAGAGCTTGACCGCTTCGCCGTGCAGAAGATAGCTATCCCTCAACATGGCGTAGGTGCGGCGGCAAAGCTGTTGCTGAATACGCTTGTGCGCCAGGAGACAATGAAGGCTCCTATCGAAGCACTGCGCGCTCGGATGCTGCAAGAAGACGCCACAATTCGAGGGCATGAAGAGGAGTTTGGGCCTGAAATAACAGCACAACTGCGGGAACTCGCACATGAAATCGCGGAGGCAAAGGGCGCGATCATCCTTTATGACGAGATGGCAACACTTGATCCCGGCTGTGAAAATCTGGCAGAAGACCTGCAGACCATCGCTGTTGTCTCCGGTAACATCAATCGCCCCGGTGCCGGTGTCGGCCCACTCTTTCGGGATGCCAACTCGCTTGGCGCACGTGATATGGGACTCCTGCCAGATGCGCTGCCTGGTTATAAGCCCGCAACTGAAACAGGTATGCCATATGCGGAGATTTTGAGTAGTCCAGAGATCAAAGCGCTATATGTAATGGGAGCGAATCCCTTCCGGCACATGGAGCAAAAGGAACGTCCCTCCACGTTAGAACTTCTGATTGTACAGGACATTTTCCTGACCGAAACGGCTCAACAGGCCGATGTTGTGTTACCGGCAGTGACCTACGCGGAAAAAGACGGGACTATGACCAACATCGATCACCATGTTCAGGCTGTGCGGCACGCTTTACGTCCACTGCCAGGAGCGAAGGCCGATTGGGAGATTATCATTGAGTTGGCTAAAAGCTTAGGCCACAAGTGGAGTTATACCAGTCCCAAAGAGGTGCTGCTGGAGATAGCCGCGCATAATCCGTTCTACGCGGGTCTGGATTGGGAGGTGCTTGGGCTACAGGGAGTGCGCACCCAGGAACAGGAGGTGGCGCGTGCTTGATTTTCTCAATAACGAAATTGTCGCTGATGTTATCAAAAGCGCGATAGTGATCCTCGCCCTACTGACGGCCTTTGCCTATATGACGCTGATCGAGCGGCGCGTGGTTGCTAAGATGCAGGGACGCCTGGGGCCGAACCGTGTGGGTCCGTTCGGCCTGTTTCAACCCGTAGCTGATGCAGTTAAGATGGCCTTCAAAGAACAGATCGTTCCAACGCAGGCTCGCAAGGCGATCTACCTGATCGCACCGGTCATCTCGGTTGTAGTGGCACTCTGTGCCTTCGCCGTCGTACCCATTGGCAACAACTGGATTGACGGCAAGCACAGCGTCTGGGACCCCGTCATTGGCGATATCAATGTTGGCCTGCTCTGGATTCTCTCCATCTCATCGCTGGCGGTCTATGGCATCGTACTTGGCGGCTGGGCCTCCGGCAATCGCTATTCGCTGCTCGGTTCGCTGCGCAGCGCGGCCCAGATGGTCTCCTACGAGACAAGCCTGGGATTGGCCTTGAGCGGCACCTTGATGTGGGCCGGCACGCTGAGTATGGTTGGCATTGTACAGTCGCAGCTCCACCAGGGAATCTGGTTCATCGCCGCGCAGCCACTCGGTTTTGTGATCTACCTGATCGCCGGTGTCGCAGAAGTGAACCGCGCGCCTTTCGACCTGCCGGAGGCCGAGCAGGAATTGACGGCGGGCTATCTCACCGAGTACAGCGGGCTGCGCTGGAGCCTCTATCAAATGGCCGAATATATCAACATGATAACCGTGAGTGCCGTGGCCTCGACGCTCTTCTTTGGCGGCTGGAGCTTTTTCGGCTTCGGCCTGGAGCGCATACCGGGTTTATCGATACTCATTTTCCTGGTCAAAATAGCATTTTTCCTGTTCTTATTCATCTGGCTGCGCGCCACCCTGCCGCGTATCCGCTACGACCGCCTGATGCGACTGGGCTGGCAACTGCTGCTGCCACTGGCAGTACTCAACGTTGTGATTACGGCAACAGTTGTAGCTTTGGGTTGGCCCTGGTGGGTAAGCGGGCTGGCCGGACTGGCAATTGTGGTGGCAGTACTGTTCCTCGTGCGCAGCCGCACCAGAGAGATCCAAACCTCCGTATCTGATTCAGGCAAAATAATGCCTACATCGGTACGTTTGGCAAAATTTGAACCTGTAGGGAAGAATTAAGCGTGCAATTGAGCTTAGTGGTAGCAGCAGGGCGAGTGTGCCGTGGAGAGGGCCAGGGCGAGGACAAGCCATCGCCCCTACCATGGACGAACGAGCCTGCCAAGCCGCTCTCTGTCATAGAAGGGAACACCTTCCATGGTAGGGGCGATGGCTTGTCCTCGCCCTGCTGGAGAGCGGCCAGTGATAGAAGCATCTGATAATCGCATTTGCTAACGCAATCAGAGCAGTGGCGACCCCTTGCGGTCACCATGCGAAGGGGTCGTCAAATAGCCCTGGATAGGTATCGATATCCCCTTGTGGGTACTGCACCAACTCTGGTATGATTTAGTTACAAGTTCGCACAGATACCATAAGGAGAAAAGTCATGTCAAATTATATCTACGATGAGATACTCGATCAAGCTCAACGCCTTCCGCCTGATGAGCAATTGCGATTGCTGGAGGAGTTAGCTGCTCATATTCGTCTGCTAGTCAAACCACGCCCTAAACATAGTATCCTGGAATTAGAAGGCTTAGGTGCAGAAGTTTGGAAGGGCGTTGATGTAGAAAAATACATAGACGAGGAGCGCAACTCATGGGAGCGATAAGGAGTCAAGCATGTCTTTCGACATAATCAAGGGAATGGCGACAACCCTTAAAAATATGGGCAAAAAGCCTACTACTGTCTCGTATCCAGAGGAGGAGCGCGAGCTGCCGCCGCGTTTTCGGGGCCGCCATGTCCTGCATCGCTATGAGAATGGACTGGAACGCTGCGTTGGCTGCTTCCTCTGTGCCGGAGCCTGCCCCGCGGACGCGATCTACATCGAGGCCGAGGAAAATAGCGAGGAGAACCGCGTCTCCCCTGGAGAACGCTATGCCAAAGTCTTCGATGTGAATTTGTTGCGCTGCATCTTCTGTGGATACTGCCAGGCCGCCTGCCCTACCGGAGCCATTACCCTGGAAAATACCTACAAATTGGCCTCGTTCTATCCAGAAGACATGGTGTATCACAAGGAGCAACTGCTTGAACCCAGAGGACAGTCTACTACCGGCTCCAATGCTGTATGGGCGGATCCAGCACCTCCAGACGCGGCCCAACCTGTACCGCAGGAAGACAACGTCTTTGACGGCTCAGAAGCCAGTGCCGCCGCTGTCGGACTGGGCAATCTTCGGACTGAGGAGCAGGTGCTCATTGCCGACGAGGAGCAGGACGAGGACCGGAGAAAGTTTGAGCATGGGCACGAGAAGGACTGGTTGAAATCATGATAGATATTCAAACCCAGATATCATTCTTCGTGCTGGCCGTTGCCAGCGTGGCATCAGCGATCGGTGTGATCGCCTTTAAGAATGCCGTCAACAGTGCCTTGAGCCTGATTCTCACACTGCTGTTCCTCGCCCTCTTTTATCTGCAACTGGGGGCGATGTTCATTGCTATCGTGCAAATCCTCATCTACGCGGGGGCAATTATGGTGCTGTTCCTCTTCGTGGTGACGATGCTCGCATCCGAAGCGGACGATACGGAACTGCGCGACCGCATTCCCTGGCAACGCTGGGTTGCTGGCATACTGGGCCTCACGCTGGTTGGTGCATTAAGCTACCTGCTCTTTACAGGCACAACCATCGATAGCAGCGCGAAAGCCACGGGTGCAAATCGTCTCTCGCACGTGGTAAGCACGCAGGGTAACATTGAAGCCTTCGGACAGGCACTTTTCCACGGCTTCGCCTTCCCTTTCGAGGTGACAAGCCTGCTGATTATCGTGGCTATCCTGGGCGCAATGGTGCTGGGCAGAAAGGCGTAGGAGGAAGAGAGAAAAATTATGCCGTTATCAGCATACTTGATAGTGAGTGCTATATTATTTACGGTTGGCGTGCTCGGCGTGCTTATTCGCCGCAACCCGCTCATTATTTTTATGTCTATTGAATTAATGTTAAATGCGGTCAATTTGTCGTTTGTGGCCATTTCTAGTTTCCTCGACTCGGCGGACGGGCAGATGTTTGTCTTCCTGGTGCTGACCGTTGCCGCCGCAGAGGTAGTCGTTGGCCTGGCTATTATCGTCTCCATCTTCCGCACCCGCCGTAATATCGATGTTGACGACATGAATCTGTTACGAGGGTAGTTTGTCATGACAAATTTAAGTGCATGGGTGCTATTGATGCCCCTGCTGGGGTTCATCATCCTGGGTCTGACCGGCAGGGCAATGTCCCGCCAGGTCATATTGACGGTGGCATGGGGTGCCTGTGGCCTGGCCTTTCTTTTTGCTGCCATCAGTTTTTTCTCGATGCTCGGCACCCCTGAAGCAGCCCGGACAAGTGACCAGGTGCTCTATACCTGGGTAGCATCCAGCGACTTTCAAGTGAGCTTTGGCCTGCTCCTCGACCCTTTATCAGCTACAATGCTGATGATAGTAACAGGAGTCGGACTGCTGATCCACATTTATTCAGCCGGATATATGGAAGACGACCCCGGCTTCTGGCGTTTCTTCTCCTTCCTCAACTTCTTTATTTTTGCCATGGTATTGCTGGTGAGCGCGGATAACTTCCTGTTCCTGCTTGTTGGCTGGGGATTGGTCGGATTGGCTTCGTTCCTGCTGATTGGCTTCTGGTATCAACGACGTTCAGCCGTGGCCGCGGCCCAGAAAGCCCTGGTCATCAACGTCATCGGCGACTTCGGCCTGATGATTGCCATCTTCCTGATCTTCAAACAGTACGGCGTGCTGAATTACATGCACAATGCAAATGGTCCTGGCGTCTTTGAATCGCTTGACCCATCGACTGCTGGTCATCTAACTCAAACCCTGATTGCGCTCTGCCTCTTTCTGGCATGTACGGCAAAGTCGGCGCAGTTGCCACTCTACATGTGGCTCCCCGACGCCATGGAAGGTCCTACACCTGTGAGTGCGCTCATCCACGCGGCCACCATGGTTACGGCAGGGGTCTACCTGGTCGCCCGTGCGCATCCCTTGTTTGAGCTGTCTCCCACGGCGCTGGAGGTTGTAGCCGTCATCGGCGGCGTCACCGCCCTCTTTGCCGCGACCATCGCCCTATTTCAGCTTGACATCAAGCGGGTGCTGGCCTATTCGACTATCAGCCAGCTTGGCTACATGTTCATGGGCGAGGGGGCGCATAACTATAGCTCCGGCATCTTCCACCTGACCACCCACGCCTACTTCAAAGCCCTGCTCTTCCTGGCTGCTGGAGTCGTCATCCACGCCCTCGCGGGCGAGCAGGATATGCGCCAGATGGGCGGGTTGCGAAATAAACTGCCGATTACCTTCTGGACATTTGTGATTGCAGCCTTGGCGATCAGTGGGATACCGCCTTTTGCCGGATTCTGGAGCAAAGACGAAATTCTCAGTTCACTGCTGGCACAGGCTACCGCAGGTGGAGGGCGCATATTCTATCTGCTCTGGGGAATTGGTATTATCACAGCAGGTCTCACGGCCTTCTACATGTTCCGACTGGTCTTTGGCATCTTTTTTGGGACGTATCGCGGCACCGGTCAGGCCTCACACGCGCAAGGTGAGGACGAGGAAGAAGAGCCATCTCATCATGGAGGTCGCCTTATTATCCAGGAAGGCCCCCGCGTGCGCGTCATGACCATACCGCTCATCATCCTGGCCGTCCTTTCTGTAATTGGCGGCCTGGTCGGCTCGTTTGGACTCTTTGGAGTTTCCAGGTGGCATCCCTTCAACAACTTCCTTGCACCAGTGTTTAGTGATGTCAATGCCCAAAAACTGTACGAGGCATCGCTCAGCGTTCAGTGGATCTCAACGGGCCTGAGTGTGGTGGTTGGCTTGCTCGGTATCTTGCTTGCCTGGAGATTGTACGGGCGTGGCTTCTCGTACAAAGAGAACAAGAATCCGCTCTACCAGTTGGTACTGCACAAGTACTATGTCGACGAGATGCTCGACGCGCTGATCGTTCAGCCGATTCTCTGGTTTGGACGCACCGCGACCCGCTTGCTGGAGGGTGACGTACTCGATGGCGGCAGCCGTGGTGTGGCGTGGCTTTTGCGAGGAACGAGTGCGGGATTGCGTCGCCTGCAAACTGGCTACATGCGCAACTACGCGCTGGCAATTCTGCTTGGCGTGGTACTGATTATTGTGTACTATGCAGTGAGGGGATAGGTAGGCTGTCATCCTGAGTGCAACGAAGGATCTGCGTACTGATTATTCTGTACTATGCAGTGAGGGGATAGAGGTATGTATCCGATCTTATTAATCATCACATTTCTCCCTCTTTTAGGAGGGATTGCCATATTGTTCATTCCTAAGCAATATGTGGGCGCGATGCGCTGGACAGCGTTCGCGGTGGCGTGTGTGAATGTATTCCAGGCTCTGGCCTTGATGTTGACCTACTCGCAGGCCAATCCTACAACAGCCTCGCCGGTAATAGGTTCAGCTCCAAACGGCACCTTCCTCTATAGCGAGCTGATCCCGTGGATTCCATCGCTTGGCATAAATTATAGCCTTGGTGTTGATGGTATCAGCCTGCTGCTGGTCGTGCTGACCACGCTACTTACACTTGTATGTATCGGGGCGTCGTTCCGTGTTGAGCAGAAGGTCAAAAACTATATGGCCTTCATGCTCTTGCTGGAGACTGGCATCATCGGCGTTTTCCTCTCCACCAACCTCTTCCTCTTCTATATTTTCTGGGAAGTGATGCTGATCCCGGCCTATTTCCTGGTTGGTAGTTGGGGCGGCGAGCGGCGTATCTATGCCGCCTTCAAATTCGTGCTATACACCTCCGTTGGCAGCCTTTTGATGCTGGCCGGTATTATCGCCGTGGGCTACTATCACCGGCTGGCCGCGGGCGGTGCTTGTAGCTACACCCTCGACCTGGCCACGCTGCTCAACACGGCATCGACGTGTAGTGGCACCATCAATACTACCGTGCAAATATGGCTGTTCTTAGCCTTCGCCGCGGCTTTTGTCGTGAAGGTGCCTTTTATACCATTCCATAGCTGGCTGCCCGATGCCTATAGCGAGGCACCTGCACCGGTTACAGCCATGCTGGCGGGAGCTATGTCAAAGACGGGAGCTTATGGTTTTCTGCGCTTTTGCCTGCCGCTCTTCCCGTCAGCGGCACATACGCTCGCACCGCTCTTTAATTCTTTAGCAGTGGCGGGTATTCTCTACTGTGCAGTGCTGGCCCTGGTGCAGACGGACCTCAAGCGACTGCTTGCATATTCGAGCATCAGCCACCTTGGCATTGTCATGCTGGGCATGTTCGCCTTCAACGCACAGGGCATCGAGGGCTCTGTCTTACAGATGGTCAACCACGGCATCACCATCGCCGCGCTCTTCCTGATTGTTGGCTTTATCGAGGCACGTACCGGCACGCGCAACATCAACGACTTTGGCGGAATAGCAGGGCGGGTTCCCGTACTGGCAACGGTGATGTTGATCGCCGCGCTCTCGTCGCTTGGCCTCCCAGGCCTGAACAGCTTTGCTGGTGAGTTCCTGGCCTTGCTCGGTGCCTTCCGTAATAGTGCCCTGTTTGGCCTATTGGGTACCGCCGTGATTATACCGGCAGCCTGGTATATGATCCGCTTCTTCCTGGGCGTGATGGAAGGACCGCTCAAAGCAGAGAGCGTTGTAGGCTCACTTGTGCGCAAGGGCAAACTGTATGATCTGCAATTTGGCGAGTTTCTATCGCTATCGCCCTTATTGTTACTGATCTTTTACATCGGGATTCAACCTGCTCCGCTGACCTTTTTAATGGAGCAGTCGGTAATAAATACGTTAAACACGTTGCAGGGACTTGGCAGCGTATTTATCAGGTGAACCTGGCCGAGGTAGTATTTATGACATTCACATATACCGTAACCGCCGCCGATTGGGGGCGTATCGCACCAGAGCTGGTGATGACGGTCATGGCGCTGCTGATCATGATCGCGGACATCCTGCTGCCACAAGCGGGAAAAAGTCCAAAGGACAGCGCTCCTACAAATTTTCGATTGTTGCCTCTCTTGAGCCTTCTCGGCCTGGCAGGAGCTTTCATCGCTACTATCGTACTCTTCTTAGTGGGAGACCAGCAGACGGCCTTCAACCAGATGATCGGCTCTGACTTCGGGTCGCTCTACGCCTATATCATCATCCTGAGTGCGAGCGCTCTCGGAATTCTGCTCTCTCCGTCCTATCTCAAGCGGCTCAACCTTGTCCACCAGGGAGAATACTATGCCCTCTTCATGCTAGCTACCATTGGCATGATGCTGATGGCTTCAGCCACAAGTTTCCTGATGGTCTTCCTGGGGCTGGAAATGCTCTCCCTGGCCCTGTACATACTGTGTGGCTTTGCGCTGCGCCGTAAGAGTTCGCAAGAATCCGGCATGAAGTATTTCCTGCTCAGTTCGTTTGCCTCGGCCTTCTTGCTCTACGGCATCGCCCTGACCTATGCCGCTACGGGCAGCACAGCTTTTGCTGGTATACGTACTTTTTTGATGAACCAATTGTCACGAACTTCTCCCACATCTCTTCTTTACCATAGCCCAACCCTCTTACTCGTGGCAATGGGTCTCATGGTAGTGGGTTTTGCCTTCAAGGTTTCCGCCATCCCTTTCCAGGCCTGGACGCCCGATGTGTACGACGGCGCGCCTGCTCCCGTAACAGCCTTTATGTCGGTGGGCACTAAAGCGGCAGCCCTGATCGCCTTTGCGCGGGTTTTCGATGTTGCGCTAGGCCTGGCTCAATCGGACTGGGTACCTGTAATCTGGGCCATTACCGTTCTCACCATTGTAGGAGGTAACGTGCTTGCCCTTGTACAGAGCAATGTCAAGCGGCTCCTGGCCTACTCCGGCATCGCCCATGCTGGCTATCTCTTAATAGGCGTGGTTGTCGGCGGCACAATCGGTATATCCGCCATCCTCTTCTACCTGCTCTGCTATACCTTCCTGAATATGGGAGCCTTTGGTGTTGTCTCCGTGCTGGAACGAGCTGATAACGGTGGCAGCAGCTATAGCGATATGCGCGGCATGTGGTATCGCCAGCCGGTACTGGCCGGTCTGCTGGCTCTCTTCATGCTGGCCCTGGCAGGTTTCCCACCCATGGCGGGCTTCGCGGCCAAGTACTACCTCTTCTATGCCGCTCTCCTGGGGGGTCATCCCGAACTGCTTATCATCGGCGTGCTGGCAAGCGTCCTGGGCATGTACTACTACCTGCGCGTCATCGCCACCATGTTCATGGAGAAAGAGATTGCAGCAGTGACACCAGTACCCACCGTCCCTGTACCGACCACCAATAATCAAAAGGTTTCTGGGAAACTCGCGAATACAGGTAAGCCGGGTCCGAAAAGTGCTGCTACCGCGGTCGCTGTCAAGCCAACCACAAAGCCTGTAGCAAGCCCACCGAAAACGGCTGTCGCGGTCGTAGAGACAACCCCCAGCGTTAGCATCGGGTGGATGTCGTGGATTGCCCTGGGCAGCGCGCTGCTGGGGACGTTTGCGATGGGTACTGTCCTGCCATTCTGGCTGGTGCCATTGACACAGCAGGCGGCACAGATGATGTTCAGGTAAAAACACCAGTACGGTAGAGTGCATGGCGAAACTGCTGCACAGCAGTTTCGCCATGCACTCTACCGTACTGGTGTTTTTATGGTATTACTCCCTCCATGTGTGGGGGCTCAGTTGGCTTGACCTCGACCTGCTTTTCTACTGATTCGTCCATGAACAGAGGTTTCTTTCCTGAGATTTTAAATTGTTCAGGCAAACTACAAAAACTATTGATCTTGTAATTTTAGTATGGTAGTATTATGTTGATGACATGGTAATACAATGGCATTTTTGAAATGCCATTGTCATGATAATACAACAATATGCAGGAACCCGTTTACACAACAACAGAAGTTGCCCATATCACAGGGTTTTCTTTGCGCCAACTGGACTATTGGGCGCGAGAAAAGATGATTATGCCCAGTTTTCAGCAGGCACATGGCTCTGGTAGCCGTCGGCTCTATGCTGTTGAAGACCTGGTACAGTTGAATATTGTGCGCCAACTCAAAAAACACAACTGGTCTACACAAAAGATTCATAAAGCTATTGAGACGTTGAAAGACATCATGAACGACGCCAATCCATTGAGAAATGCGATCCTGGTTCATGGGAAAGGAACTATTTTTGCTCTAAGCAAGACACGAAAGGGAGAACGAATCCTGATTGACGCACTTAATACAACGGGACAACAGGTTATGAGTTTTGTGCTTGAAACTCTACTGGAAGAGGTAAAGAGTACGACTCCTGCATTGGACACAGACATACCTGTGGAAGTGGCTCATACAACAGGAGGAAGGGAGCCATGACATTAGCAGAGGTGCTGGACGCACTCGATTACAGCCAATCTCCGTATTATTTGAAGACAGAACATAAACGCGAACCAGAAGTGGCCTCGCTTTTTCGGGCTGCACACAACGCAGGAGTAGACGGCATTTATGTCTTTCAGTCGAGTAGTGAAAAAAATACCACTTTCTCTGTACGGCCAGCAGTGTATGTAGCAGAGGCACGAACTCCAGAGGACGCCCGCATGATTCATCGCAGCTTATGGAATCTCGGTCAAGCTCCCTTTCTTATCGTTGTACTTCCTGACCACATAAGAGTCTACACAGGGTTTGACTATTCACGAGAGGACGACAGGGCAGGCATGGTTGAACCACCAGTAGCTCTCGATAGAAATAATATTCTTGAGCAACTCGCGGACTTTTGTGCTGAAGCGATTAATAATGGGCAACTATGGCACAACCGTTCCGAATACCTGGAACCAGATAAGCGCGTTGATAAGCGTTTGCTCAACAATCTTAGTAAGCTGGGACAATACCTCCGGGAACAAATGAAACTTCCCCCCGAAATTGCCCATGCTTTAATCGGCAAATACGTCTATATTCGTTATCTACGTGACAGGAAGCTTCTCTCTGACCAATGGTTTAAGCAGCATGACATAGATATTGATACTGTATTTGGTAGAAATGCCACTGTTGATGGTCTACGTCATCTTTGTACTATTCTTGACAATCGGTTCAATGGCAGCATCTTTCCACTTAATTTTAGTGGCGATAACGCCCCTAAAGATGAGCATGTTGAGCAGGTAGCTTCTATCTTCAAAGGCGATGAACAGTTACCAGGAGGAGGACGGCAACTCAGCCTGGAAAATTTCCAGGTCTACGATTTCGCTTACATACCCATTGAGTTGCTCTCTTCCATTTACGAGCAATTTCTTCATATCGAAGGCAAAGGGAAGAAGGTAGGAGCATACTATACCCCTGAATACTTAGCAGACTATTTAATCTCTGAAATGAGTTCAATCAGGCCCTTGCGCGAGGGTATGAATGTTCTTGACCCTGCGTGCGGCTCCGGAGTTTTTCTCGTGCTGATTTATGCAAGATTGATCGAGATGAGGCTCGTCCAACCAGAAGCCAGCACATTACCATTACCAGAGTTACTGGAACTATTAAAACATATCTACGGCATTGAGCGCGAACATGACGCCTGCTATGTTACTGAGTTTAGTCTTATTTTAATGCTTTTGCATTATGCAGATGTGTCAGAGTTTTTGCATGATGAACACTTTAAACTACCTTCACTGCATAATACACATATTTTCCAATGCGATTTTTTTGATGACTCTTCACCTGTCTGGACACAGGACATAGTATTTGACTGGATTATTGGTAATCCGCCCTGGATTAAGGCTAATGATCCAAAAGAACCTCAGCCTCTGGCTGCTGCATGGATAGACGCACACAGTAAACAGCAACCAGTTGACCACAATAGTGTTGCGGAAGCATTTAGCTGGCGGGTTCTTAACCTTCTGTCACCTACAGGTTACGTCGGCCTTATCCTACCAGCCGCACTTCTGTATAACCTTGGAGCCAGGAAGTATCGTCAGTCTTTCTTTGAGCGGTGTGAAGTACGGAGAATGACGAATTTTTCTAATCTTCGCGGAGAACTCTTTGAGGGACGAGCCACTGCGCCAGCCGTTACGATGATCTATCATCAAGCTTTAGCAGAGCAAGAAAAGCTACCGATTGAACACTATGGCCCATTCACTATCAATCAGATTACAAAAAGCCGTGGCAAGCTCTGGACCATCACGATCAACGAACATGAGTATCAGACCGTTTCGCCCTATGAAGCAGCACGTGGTGATATAACAACCTGGAAATTCGCCTTGTGGGGAACGCGCCGCGATAAGCGGGCAATAGCTCGTTTACAGAAGTTTTTTCCACAGACTCTTGGGCAACTTTGTAAACAAAACAACTGGCATCTTCATCAAGGTTCGGATCTACGCAATGGTATGAAAGAACACAATGAAAATTTAGAATATCTTCCGTATCTTGTAGGTAAGAAGCGTCTCAATACAACCGCACTTAATAACTCTAAGTACCTCTTCTCGATTCCTGACTACACACTCGAAGAAATTCCTCAAGAAGAGTGCTTTGTGCGTGTGCAGGGAGGGAAGAAGGGCTTAGATGTATCAGAACCACCCCACATTATTATGAACGAAGCATGGAGATATAGCATTTACAGCGATACATATTTTGTCATTAAGCCTCGACAGATAGGACTATCTGCTCCACCTGCCGATGCAGATCACTTGCGAGCATTATCTGTCTTGCTCAGTTCCAGTTTTGTTAAATACTACTTGTTCTTTCAAGCACCTACATGGGGTATTGAGCGTGATGCGATTACGCTTAACACTGTCAGGAGTATCCCTATTCCGGCACTTGCTTTGGAACAGGTAGAGCAACTTGCCGCACTTCAGAAAAAGCTTGTCCTAATGGAGCTTGAGCAGGGTGCTAAATACGCACAAGCCTATCTAGATGAGCAGATAACGCGTATCTTGCAAGTGCCTGAAAGCATCACCACGCTAGTCACTGAGTTCCTGCAACTGCGCTCAAAGCTGGTTGGAGGCGGTACAAGAGAAGCTGTGCAAAAGGCTCAACAACGTCCTGACCAGGAAGCGTTACAAGCATATGCACAGCAACTTACCAATGATCTCGACGGCTTTCTCGATTCTGGCAAGACACACCACCATGTAACTATTGAACGGTCACCAGACCTTATTTGCTGTACAGTAGAGTTTGTCGGGTCAGACCACGCTTTCACGCCGGTGGTCAAAGAAGCATCTTCCCGAAATGGGTATACTTTCACCAGACTTCAACAAGAGTTAAAAAATGAATTTAGCCAGTGGGTGTATGTCCAACGAGGGCTAAAAATGTTCGGACCATCTAGTGTCTCTCTCTACAAAGTACCGCAATTGATAAACTGGACGCGCACCCAGGCCATGAATGATGCAGACGATATGATTGCCGAAATTCTCTCCACGGCAAGACAACCCAGATGAACGATGTAGAAGCAGAGCTACCAGAGAGTAAAAATACGAATTTGGAAGAAGCATATATAGATGAGTATTGGTCTACTTATCGGCAACATATTCACACCTTGTTAGCATGGGGCTATGCAGATTCTCGGAACAAGGTTCAGGCCAAACACGATGAGCCAGCAATTACGGGTTTTATTGCAGAAGCTATCCAGAACAGACTTGAGGCTCTTGATAGCCCGCTCTGGTGCAATCAGATTGTGATTAAAGATGATCCTCCGATTCCTGGCGGAAAGCGAACAGGGCGTAGTCGGTGGCGACCAGACCTGATTTTCGAGTCAGTGGAAAGAAGGCCACGACCAAAGTATCATTTCGAGGCCAAGCGATTGCGTAAGCCGCAAAGCATAGATGACTACCTCGGAGAAGATGGCCTACAGTGCTTTCTCAGTGGCAGGTATGCCTACGAGAGTGATGAAGCCGGAATGCTCGGTTATATTCAATGTGATAACATAAGCATCTGGGTGCGCAGGTTGCAATTGGCAATTGACCAGGATTTTCAAGGTAAAAATGCATTTCTTTTGTTGTCACCACAACGCAATATCCAGGTTGTAGATGCATTTCCCCAAGAGTGGTTGAGCCAACATAACAGGCATACAGGTAGAAGTATTGTCATCCATCATCTTCTCCTCGATTACTGCATCTTTTAACCTTTTGCCTTGTTCTCCTAAAAAGATTTTTGCGGCAAGGTTATAAATTCAGGTACAGCCAAGAAATAAGTAAAGTCGTGTGCGGGTTTGCCATCCGCAGGATGGCAAACCCGCACACCACCCGCATCCCTATACCCTGTAACACTTTCCCCTATAAAATTGAATACTATAGTAGGAGCATAAACAGAAACGTCTCCATGGAGGCAAAAGGATTTATTGATGGAACCAGATACAGCTCGTGGCGTGGCCTATGTAACACCTACTGATGCTGCCTCCAGCAAACAGCGAATTGTTGACTTTCTTACTGACAATGTAGCAGCACTCCTCGGTATCTTGCGCTCTTATGTAAAGCGTATGGGTCTTGCCAGGGGGGAGGAAGTAGCAGCAGCAGCAGTTGAGGTGTTACAGGAGGTGGTCGTCGAGGCACTTGATCACGCTGACCGCTTCAATCCCACGCGCCAGCCGATGGCATGGCTTCTCGGTATAGCCACAAATATTATCAAGCGCAAAAAGGCTGAGATCGCCAGGCGTTCCCGGCGGGAACTATTTATTGGTGAGCTCTCTACAGCGCAGCAAGAGCCTTTGAGCGATGATGAACTGTTTGATCAAATCACATCATGTGCGTCCACCGGGCCGGATCAGGATATCGAAGCGAATGAGCAGGCTGTGATGATGCTTTCTCTTGTCTCACCGGAGGATCGGCAACTGTTATTGCTCGCGTTCTTATACGGATTTGAGAGAGAAGCAATGGCCGAGAAGCTCGGAATTACACCTGTTGCAGCTCGTGTGAGGCTGCACCGCGCATTGAACCGGCTGCGTCTGGCCTGGCGCGAGCAATTGTCATCCTGAGCGTAGCGAAGGATCTTCAGGAAGGAGAAAGCAATGAATGAGCAGCTAACCCCCGCTATGCAGCGGCGTATCCAGGTATTGCAGCACTATATGCGTGCGATGGAGAGCGGCGATGTCGATGCCATCGCCGCAGTGTTGAGTGAGGCCGAGCAGGATCATGCCTTAGAGCGGATGATCCTGGAATTCAACGAAATCTATCAGCATGAAGATCATACGCTGGTATCGCCTGCTGATGTCGCCCTGGTGCAACAACAGCTCAACGCCATTCTGGCAGTGAAAGCAGCCGCAACGGAGGAGGCACCTGTGCAATCCCTGGACAGCAAAGATAGCTCCGATTACACACTATCCCCACCACCCTCCGTTGCCCTGGATGCGGCACCTGAGCCAGAAGGGGAGGGGGTACACAATATTACTCACCAGCAGGTACACAAAGCAATACCTGCCAGGAAAGCTCCGACCCAGGTATTACCCGCGAGGCAGATGGCGCCGCAGAAATGGTATCGTACGCGCCGCAACTGGATGGTCGCGGCGGTAGCAGCAGTACTGATTGCGCTGTTGTTATTACCAAACAGTGGTGCATTAGCGAGTCAAATGCTCTCGTTCTTCCGCGTGCAGAATTTCCAGCCAGTACAGGTCACGAAGCAGGATGTGCAGACCCTATCCTCGCGTCCAATACCATCTCTGGAGGACCTTGGCACCGTCCATATTCAGCCTGGCAGCCTGCAAACTCATGATAACCTGGTGGAAACGCAGGCAGCGCAAATGGTCAGCTTCCCCATCTTGCTGCCGCACTACCTGCCTCGAGGCATCTCCGGTACACCCGATTTTGGCGTAATAGATGGCGGACATGGGACATTTACCTTTAGTGCAAGCAAGGCCCACGCTTTCTTTGTCAAAAATGGGTATGGCAATGTGAACATTCCGGCCAATTTAGATGGTGCGACCTTTGATCTCACTACGACCGCCGGTGTGGTGATTGCGTACGGCAACCAGGCCGATACCCAATTCATGGTGGTAGAAGTCCCCAGCCCGGTGGTACGTGCCACGGGCAAGGCTTCGCTCGATGAGTTGCGCAATGTCGTACTCTCGCTCCCCGGTTTGCCACCACAGCTTGTTGTACAACTCAGGCAGATTGATCTGAGTAGCGGTATAGTCCCGCTGCCCGTTCCTTCGGGAATAGACTCGCAGTCCGTCACGGTTCATGGCACAACGGGATTGCTGCTCACCAGCAACGTTTCTACCAACATTGAACAAATTAAAAAGTTCCCCGCTGGCAGTGCAGTCGTCTGGCAAATGCATGGTATCATCTATGCATTAGGAGGCACTGTATCAGATACCAACCAGTTGTTAACATCTGCCAACTCATTACGTTAACATAAAGGGTAGAGAGATGGGTGCATACAAATGAGCAGCAATTCAGCATGGCGGGCGGCCACAAGGGCCCCCACCACCCATCCACTCCACTCCCGCCCCTACGGGACGTTAATAGAAAGGGTAGAGAAAGATGGGTAGGTGCAAATGAGCAGCAATTCAGCCCTTGATACGCGGTCGGGTAATCCCCGACCGCAGCAGAAGGAAACGTCGTCTATGAGCAATGACTCCCGCTTGCCCGCCGTAGAAATACAGGGACTGCGGAAGGTCTACCAGCAGATCATCGCAGTCGATGATATCAGCCTTGTCACCTACCGGGGCGAGGCTTTCGGCTTTCTTGGACCAAACGGCGCGGGGAAGAGTACTGTGGTGAAGATACTCACCGGGCTGGTTGCTCCCACAAAAGGCACGGTGCGCGTGCTGGGACAGCCGGTCAACCACGTAGAGATACGGCGGCGGGTTGGTTATTTACCTGAGTTCCCCTCCTTCCATCGCTGGTTCAAGGGGCGAGACTTCCTAGAATTTCACGGTCGGCTCTATGGTCTGCGGGGAGCAATGCTAGAAAAGCGTATCAGGGAAGTGCTGGAAATGGTGGGGCTGGCTGGACGCGAGCACCAGAAGCTGGGCACATTCTCCAAAGGAATGCTGCAACGTATCGGCCTGGCCCAGGCCCTCATCCACAAACCGGATTTAGTGATTCTCGACGAACTTGTGTCCGGCCTCGATCCTGTCGGTCAGCGCGATATGCGCGAACTCCTGCGCGCACTGAAGGACGAAGGCACCAGTATCTTCCTCAATTCGCACTTACTGGCCGATGTAGAAGCTATTTGTGACCGTGTAGCCATTATCAACCAGGGACGCATCTTGAAAGTTGGTGCGCCTGCCGAGCTATTCGACAAGAAAAAGGTGCTTGAGGTGCGCGTCGACCATGTAAGCGAGGAATTGCTCCAGCACCTTAGTTCCGCTGCGCTCTCCATACAGCGAGAGGAGGACGACCCGTGCTGCCTCCTGATCGAGATCCAGCATGATGAGCAGGCAGCAGATATCGCAGACATCATCGTGCATGCATGTGGAGCGCGTCTCTACACATTGGCACCACGTCGTCTCTCGCTTGAGCAAATCTTTTTCCAAACGATAGATGCCCTGAATCAAGGAAATTAACATCTGTTGAGGAGCATGTCATGGGATTGTTGTTGATAACTCGCTTCACTATTCAAGAAGCCTTCCATCGCTGGCTCTTGCTGGCGATGCTGCTACTGAATCTATTGCTGCTGGCAGTGTTCGCGCTCTTACTCAACTCTGCCTACACCGGGGTAGCCGCACATGCCGCGGATCACAGTAATCCGCAGTTGTACTTGCTGGAATTTGATCTCTCCATTGGCATTCTATCGGTATGGGCTGCCTACCTGCTCAGTGGGGCATTGACCATCGTTTTGACCATAGGCATGACCTCTATGGAGATAGAGGCTGGCACTTTTTCGGTGATTGTATCAAAGCCACTGCACCGGGCGGAAATTATCTTCGGGAAGTGGCTAGGCTATGCGCTGATCCTGAGCATCTACACGGCCATGCTGGTTTTCACCTTCCTGGGCCTCATTTACTGGCGAACGGGATACTTCCCGGAAAATGCTCTACCGGCATTAGGCATGCTTGAACTGAGTACACTTGTATTGCTGGCACTCACGACACTGGGCAGCACGCTGTTTCCAACCCTCGTCAATGGGGCTATCGCGATTATGCTCTTTATCGGCGCACCGCTCGCAAGCTTTGTGCAGTTGATCTCGACGACACCGGGTGAAACGGCGCAAAATGTCACGACGCTCGTCAACCTGGTGATACCGACTGATGCCCTCTGGCACGGAGCCTCGTACTACCTGATCCCCTCTTTCGTATTTAGCGCGCTCCAGGGGCAAGACTTTCTAAATGGTTTGAATACGCCTTTTACCTCGATACACCCCCTCTCTCCAGCCCTCTTTGCCTGGGCTATACTCTACTGCATCGTTTTGCCCATTATTGGTGCTGTGCGTTTCCAGCGGCGCGATTTATGAAGCGCTTATAGAAGTATGAGAGCGAGTTTGGCACGTTGCAACGTGCCAAACTCGCTCTCATACTTCTATTTTGCCTTATTCTTCCTCTTCGCTCTCTTCTGGTTTCAGTTCCTTCCATAAAGCGCGAACTGTTCTCGTGGAGATCTCGTAGCCAAAACCGCGGCGTTGCAGGAACGAACCAAGGCGTGTGCGAAAGGTGAGATAGTCCATCGCGGGATTATGCACCAGCGAGAGAGCCTTCTTGCGACCGGCACGCAGTGCAAGCTCCTCGTCCTTCTCATCACTGATGACCTCATCAACCACTTCACGCTCGACTCCCTTCATGCGCAGTTCGTTCTTGATAGCGCGTGCGCCTCGCGGGCTAAACTGTTCGCGGTTCTCCGCCCAAAATGAGGCGAAAGTATGGTCGTTGACCAGGTCCAGGCGGTCTAAACGGGCCAGCGCGCTATCGATGATGTTGGGCGGGGTCTCTTTGCGCCGGAGATAGCGGCGCACCTCTTCGCGGCTACGCGGGCGATACGAGAGATAATTATAGGCGCGTTCTACAGCCTGTTGCAGGGCCTCTTCGCCGCGTAACTCCTCCAATTGGGCGGGCTGCAACTCTTGCTCCAACTCCAAACCCATCTGCAATATCACTGTAGCACTGACACCTATTAGAAAGCGTCCATCAACATACACATTGACGCGCTCAGCATTCGTAGCCTGTGGCTCAAGAGCAGTAATTTTCATGCAGTTACTATATCACATCAGGGACCCGTGAACTATTGTTGAGGGCTAGTTTGATTTTGCTTCTCTTTGTTCTTGACAATTAAACCCTGGTACCCCACAATGTAAAAGAGCCTGATTTAAGACTTATAAGAAATGTAGGACGATTTGAAAGTGTAGATGAAAGTTCGAGATGTCATTAAGCTAATTGAAGCAGATGGTTGGCATCAAATCAAAATGGAAGGCGATCACTGGCAATACAAACATCCGACTAAGAAAGGCCGTGTTACTGTCGCCGGTCATCCCAGTAAAGAAGTTCCACCCGGTACCTTATCAAGTATTTTCAAACAAGCACGACTTTCAAGGAGAAAATGAGATGCATCGCTTTCTTATTATCATTGAAAAGGGAAACCAAAACTACGGAGCATATTCTCCTGATCTACCTGGATGTGTAGCAGTAGGAGACACGATTGAGGAGGTTGAGAAGAACATGCGTGAAGCGATCATTATGCATATCAAGGGAATGATGGAAGATCAAGAGCCAATTCCTTACTCACAAACTACTGCTGAATATATGGAAATTTCCATTCCTGACTCAGCAGCTTGAACAGCTGCTTACCAAACGGAAGCAAAGAACTGCTTGTGTTGCCAAATATCTACCCCTGATAAGCCTTTTCCGCAGCACGCTTGAGCCGTCGTAAAGAATCGTTGATGTTTGACTCGAAGGCTTTCGCGCCAAACTTTTCAAGGAACCAACCCCGCCAACCTGGCGGGAAGACGAAATCTCAGCCATATTGGACGCGACACGAGGTCGCATCGATAGGTGTGATGGAGAGATGTTCATTTAATTGTATGCCAAATGGAAAGTTGGCGTGCAGACCAAGCTGGTATTTCTCTGCATCAATCTTTTCAATCTTGAGGGTAGCCTGCCATTTGCGGCCAAGTGCTGGTGCAGTGATAGTTATCACTTGCCCCACCGCAGCAGGCCCTTCTGGCACAACACGATCAACCTGCCCATCTATCCACTCTCCGTACTTTGCTGGCTGCATGAGCACTCCCCAGACCACCTCGGCGGGAGCTGCAACGATGGCAGCCGGACATACACTCAGGCCCATTATGCATGTTCCTCTTTTCTGCAGTATGTCACAGAAGAGTACTCCCATTTTTGTCGGAACTTGTTTATAGCTTCTCCCAATCTTTCTTGTTAACCCCAGCCTGCCTCCATATTCTGATAAGAAAATCTTTTCCAATGTCGCCTCTATGGGGATTTGGTATTCTTATGGTAGTATTTCCCTTCATCATAAACTGATGACTTCCACCAGAATAAGGACCTTCAAAATCCAATCGACGCAGATAATAAATCAAGTCGTTACGCTTTACAGGACCTAAAGGAGGCATCAGGCTATTTCCTTAATTTTGAGATCAATTCCATCAATAACAGGTAATGGGAGGTTCTTGTAAACTCTCAGGAGTATCCACTCTTCCAGGACTTCTTCCAATTCTTCCCGACAGGTTTCTAGTGTATCTGTGTTAGCGTAAACGCCTTCAAACCCCGGTATTTCTCCATAGAAGGTTCCATCATCAGGCAAAATCTCGTATTTTGCTCGTTTCATGGCATTGCGGATGTAGTTCGTTAACATAGTGGATCCTATCTTCTTTGCTTTACACGAGCGTAACAATGGCGGTATCTGCTCTTATCATACCAAATTTTGAACTAATTTAACAGGGCTATTTGAACTTGTACCAGGGCTATCCGAAAGAAGCCACATAGTGGTCGCAACAATGTCAGGGTTCAAGCAAAGAAGGGAAGGGAGATAGAAATAAGTGGGGAGCCAAGTTACCTTACAAACGTTTGATAGGGAGAGGTTGGAAGAAAATTCATCCAACCGGGCGGCTGAATGAAATTGAAGAGCTACGCTAGGAGTATACGACCTCGGCCCCCGCTTCGACCCCAACTGCGGCTGCGGCGTATGCTTCTGGCAGCATCTCGATCAAAGGAACATGCTTTGTCTCGGTAATGTGATTATCGGCGTCAACAAAAACTACATGCGGTACCAGCGAGCGGATTTCCTGCTCGTCATACTGCCCATAGCTAATGATAATGACGATATCGCCCTCCGAGTTCAAGCGAGCGGCTGCGCCATTCAGGCAGATGACTCCGGAACCACGAGCACCGGCGATAGCATACGTCTCCAGGCGTGACCCATTACTGATGTTGACCACCTGTACTTTTTCGTAGGGGTAGATGTCGGAGGCCTCCAACAAATCCTGGTCAATCGTAATACTGCCGATGTAATTCAGGTTGGCCTGGGTGACAGTAGCGCGATGGATTTTGCCTTTGCACATCGTGCGCTGCATAGTGACCGTTCCTTTCAAGATTACAATCAATCAAGGTTGCAATCAAATTGACAACTTTCGCGAGGGAGCAGAATATGTTATCCTATTCCCCCTTACTCTAATAAACGACTCAAAGGGGTAGTTAGGAACAGGGTAAATATATTGTCCTGAGAGGATGTGAAATATTACCATATCAGGCTTCCTTACTTAAACTCGTTGCTTGAACATGTCGATTCAGCCTTACCTCGTTCGTCGTTTTGGTAGAAGGGTAAATCTGATGGCCCTTCAACAGACTTCTGTTATTGAGAAAGAGGAAAAGAATGCGCTACTTACTGCTGATCTACCAGAATGAAGCTGCTCACGCTCAGTATAGCGAGCAAGAGCTGGGAGCGGAATACGAGGCCTACAATGCTTTTGGGGCCGAATTGCGCACGCGAGGCATAGAAGTGCAAGGCGGGGAGGCACTTATGCCAACTAGCACGGCAACAACGGTGCGAGTTCGTGATGGTAAAATAGCGACAATAGATGGCCCATTTGCCGAGACGAAAGAACAACTCGGTGGGTATTACCAGCTCAACTGCAAGGATCTCGATGAGGCCATAGAGCTTGCGGCAAAAATTCCCGCCGCCACGCGTGGCTCTATTGAGATTCGCCCAATCGTCGAATTTGAGTGAGACCGGTTAGAGGGGTATGGACATAACGCACCAGGTTGTGGCAGATACCTTCCACCAGGAGTCAGGTCGCATCCTCGCCACCTTGATCGGTAGCGTCATGGATTTTGAGTTGGCCGAGGACGCCCTGCAGGACGCTATGCTCGTGGCACTTGAACGCTGGCCTGTTGAAGGTATCCCTCGCAATCCTGGTGCCTGGATTACCACTGCGGCGCGGCACAAGGCCATCGATCGGCTGCGCCGCATGTATACTCTGGCTCGCAAACAGGAGCTTCTTCAGTCACTGGTCGAGCAGGAAGAGCCAGTGGAGGGAGGAGGGGAAGGAGCTGGGGAGATGGAGGATTCTGCTTTCCCCGATGAGCGGCTCAAGCTGATGTTTACCTGTTGTCATCCCGCCCTGGCGCTGGAGGCACAGGTGGCTCTGACACTGCATACTCTGGGTGGTTTAGCTACTACCGAGATTGCCAGTGCTTTCCTGGTGCCAGTTCCAACTATGGCACAGCGACTGGTACGAGCCAAGCGTAAGATACGAGACGCCGGAATACCCTATCGCGTGCCAGAGGCGGGCTTTTTAGGGGAGCGAGTCGATGCAATACTGTGTGTCCTCTACCTCATTTTCAATGAAGGGTACGCGGCCACAAGCGGCAATCAGTTGATTCGACAGGAACTTTGTGACGAGGCAATCCGGCTTGCCCGCGTGCTAACCATGCTGTTAAGAGAGCAGCTACTGCTCGCGGCGGCACCTGAAGCCCTGGGTCTACTCGCATTACTGCTGCTGCATAATTCGCGCCGCACGGCTCGTGTTGGAGCAGAAGGGGAACTGGTTCTGCTAGAAGAGCAGGACCGTGCGCTCTGGAATCAGCACGAGATACAGGAAGGCCTTGCCGCGTTGGAACTGGCACTGCGAATGAGGCGACCTGGTCCATACCAGGTTCAGGCGGCAATCAGTGCTCTGCATGCCCAGGCAAAACGCGCCGGGGATACCGACTGGTCGCAAATTGCTGCCCTCTATGGAGAGCTTCTGCGCATGACGCCCTCGCCCGTGGTCGAACTGAACCGGGCAGTGGCCGTTGCTATGGCGGAAAATCCCCTGGCAGGTCTTACACTGCTTGATCGACCCGGGTTGAGTGAGGCTCTGGACGAGTATTACCTGTTTCACGCTGCTCGCGCTGATCTGCTGCGGCGTGCGGGTCGCTTACGTGAGGCAAGCAGTGCCTATGCGCTGGCTCTAGACCTTTGCCACAATGAGCGCGAACGCGCCTTTCTTTCGCGCCGCCTGGCAGAAGTCTGGCATTCTTAATGCTGTTGCGCCAACTGGCGGGAAAAAACGATAAAGTGATCTGATTAATCTATTCCTGGAAGGGCGTTATTGGGGGCAGAAGGTGTTGCCAATGCCGCCAATAGCCCCAAAGCATAAGCCTCCGCCACACTGTGGGCGTCATACATCTTGTCGCGCATCATCAAACGGTAGTGGCACTTCCAGCGTCGAGCGGGCCAGGGAGCCAGTTTAATCAGAGTATAGGTTTCGCATCGTGCTTCCAGGGCCTCACGCAGGGCCACTTCCCCCAAATCAGTGATGCCATGTTGGATAAGTTGCGCTTGTAATTCTTCTGCTATCATTCTCATCCAAACAATTTAGATCACAGAATGTATCACCCTTAGTGCCTCTTCTGCGCTCATCGACTCAAAGTCGGTGCGCGGCAAGCGTTGAGGCATGACGGTAAATGGGCCTGTCCAGTGTTTGGCGTGATGCTCAAGCCAGTCCAGCACCTCAAATGACTTTTGGCGCGACTCTTCAACGATGGGATATCGCTTTGCTGCACGATCAAATACATCCTGATCTTTGGTATAGACGCTATGGTCCTCGCGGATCACCACGTCAATATAGAGGTCAGTGTAGATGAGTTCTCGCGATGTGCTGGTATAGAGAGGCGTGGGCAAGACTACATCGCAATAGCCACTGGCGAAGCTTCCGTCCTCAAAGTAGCTGATGTGTATGGTAAACCAGGCGTCCGTCCAGAAGTATGTGAGAGAATGTTTTTCAGAAAAAAAGTAGTTTGGTTTCCAATAATCCGGTTTCCAGTGCTTTTTTGTGCCAATGGGCGTCCAGATACACACATACTCCTCACTGACCGGCACTTGATACCCCTTCCACGCCGCCCATGGGTCCCCATTGACCAGCATTTTACGGATTTCGGCTTTCAGTAACATAGAATAGCCTTCCCTTGTAAAAGACATATGTAAAAACTTTTCCCTACAGATTATAGACTATCAGGCAGACCTATTCCAATGAGCGAGCAGGGTACCCGCAAGGGGCACCCTGGCCTGGGAGCGAACATGTTTGCCTGCAAAAATCGCCCGCGTAAATTTGCGGCTGGGTGTATACCATGATATACTAAATGGCGTTTACAGTATTAGCTGAGTTACTAGTAGTGGCTGATGAGGAGGGTTGCCTTCATGGACACACCATCACAAAACGACCAGCAGTCATCTATCCTCCCTCTAATCGAGTCTGCCTACCAATCCATAGAAGATGCCATCCAAAGGCTGACCCAACTGGAGCAAGCCTTTTATGACCGGCGAGATCGGCGGGCCATCTTTGTCTTCGGATTAACCCGGTACGCTTTCCCCTGTTTCATATCATCCTTATAAAAGATACAGGTAAAAAACTACACTTTTCAAAAGTAGTGAAGATATATAGCTAGTTCGCAAGCGTTTTATTTAGCACCGTCATAAGAGCGAGTAAAAGTAGTAAGCATGAGAAAATTATGATAGTCCAGGTACTCACGAAATATTGCAGGAGGATACCCGTCACAAAAAAACCAAGTGAATACGCACCTAGAACAACCAGACGAGTTAAACTGGTCACTCTCCCCCTGATGAAATCAGGCACAACAGATACGGTATAGGTGGAGGTGGTCACCTCATATGCCTCTTTGTGTAAAGCTTTTTTCGGCGTAGCTCGCTCCAATTGAAGAGGGATATTGATAAAAAAGAAAGCAAGTCCTGATATTTCGGTGCCAATCCACGAAACTAATTGCCCGCCCCATAGGAGCATAAAGTTGCGATTTTTGAGAAGCGATTTTGAAGAATATGTGGTGATATAATACTCCTGTACACAATCCAATAAGTTCCCTGTTCACAGGATGCGACACATCGTATGATACAACAATACAACCTATCCACACCTCCAGGCCAGATCACAATAGTGCAGGCTCAATCCTCTGACATCGACACCGTGATTTCTATCCTTGAGGAAGCGGGTCAATGGCTGTTTGCGCGGGGTATTCACCAGTGGCTGCCAGGCTCCTTTTCACGAGAGCGCATTGCCAGTGCGATTGAACCTGGTGAGGTTTATCTCGCGAGACGAGGGGATGAGGCGAATGGAAAACTACTCTCTACGAAAAAGCTTTGATAGAGGAGACACATACATGACCAACACACAAGAGACCCGCACCGAACGCGACTCCATGGGTGAAATGCAGGTACCCGCAAATGCCTACTATGGAGCCAGTACGCAACGGGCTGTGCTCAATTTCCCCATCAGTGACCTGCGCTTCCCGCGCCAGTTTATCCGGGCCATTGGCCAGATCAAACAGGCGGCGGCACAGGTCAACGAAACGCTGGGCACCGTTGATCCGCAGATTGCAGAAGCGATTGTCAGAGCGGCCCAGGAGGTGATTGATGGCAAGCTTGACAGCCACTTTGTACTGGATATTTTTCAGACAGGCTCCGGCACTTCCACCAACATGAATGCCAACGAGGTGATTGCCAACCGCGCCAGCGAACTGCTGGGTGGCTCTCGCGGCTCCCGCAAGGTACACCCCAACGACCATGTGAACTTTGGACAATCCTCCAACGATGTGATTCCCACGTCCATGCATCTCTCCGCCCTGATCAGTATCGAACACGAGCTTGTACCCGCTCTGCAAGGGTTGCAGCAGGCATTGCAGCAAAAGGCCGAAGAGTTTATGCCCATCGTCAAGACTGGCCGCACGCATCTCCAGGATGCCACACCCATTCGCCTGGGACAGGAGTTCCTGGGGTA
>WNFB01000474.1_pt1 | contig 32613 bp, 34 predicted proteins | sample 5400501 | NCBI WGS metagenome assembly WNFB01 (sample SAMN13153341, study PRJNA577476) | soil metagenome | isolation source: 200 cm saprolite under Douglas fir tree site 2 hole 1 | place: USA:California | collected 2015-04-18
CCAGCGTCGTCAAGGATGCCACCACCGTGGTGGCCAAGGTGTTCGACGAGGCCGAGCGCCGGGACCCCGCCCATGGGCGTACCTGGGTGGGCCTGGTGGACGGCAACCGCCAGCAGATCACGGCGATCACCAGGCAGGCCCGCACCCGGGGGGTGGAGGTGCACATCGTGATCGACTTCATCCACGTGATGGAGTAACTCTGGAAGGCGGTGTGGTGCCTCTACAACGAGGGCGACCCCGCCGCCGAGACCTGGGTGCGCAAGATGGCCCTGGGGGTGCTGAAGGGCAAGGCAACCCACGTGCGCGCAAGCTGGGGCGCAGGGTTCTCTGTGGGATGGGACTCGGGCAGCTCGAATAAGGCGCTAGCGCATCCGAATCCTGCCGTTACGCGTGTGGCCAGCGCGCTCCTGGAGGAGTAGCTTAGCTAAGTCCGTCCTGAGGAATGCAAGAGCATTGCTTGTGGCGGCTATCAGGCGGCCGCAAGGCGGGGCATTGGACCTTCGGGGACGCCGTGGCGCAACTACCCGAGCGGTTGCCGGCTACGTCCAGTGAACGCCAACGGCAGTTAGCCGTCGCCGCCTCCCGATGTGAGCCGGGTGGCGGGATGAGTGAGGTCGTGGTCCGGGAAGCGCTGCGCCCGGGAGACCAGATGGATAGGCGGCCGCGATCAGGAGAAGACAGCCCAAAGCCACTTCTCCCTCCAAAGATCGCCGCCTCGGGTCGCCTTCTTGGGAGGGGCCGACGCTCGCCGTGGCCACCGCCTGACAGTATCGGCGAGGCGCGGCTTTCGCTCAGCGGACCAGGGAATGTTGCCGACATAACAGACAGGCTTATGTCGGCTCTGACCTGCGCTGTCTTTGTCATTCTCCATTGCTAGTTCTGCCTTGATGTGCTGTTGCTCCCAGCCTCCGAGCAGCTGCTCGGCGCGGTCCATTTCTCTCGCCGGCGGGTATGAGCACGAGCCCGGACTCGCGTTCGCAGTGGCAGGTTGGGCATCGGCTGCAAGGGTGTCAACAGATCGGCCGGGAGCGATTTCCCATGTGGCCGTGCGAGTGGGCGGGGAGAGCTCTTCAACGAGAAGAGCCCTGCTCGCCGCTCGAGGAGGTGGCCTCGGGCTCGTTCTTGCCGTAAACAAACGGAGCAAACACCAACCCGCGGCCGTCCGGATCCCGGTACGAGACGGCGCCTGTCGCGGCCCAGTACGGGTGCGATTCGACCGGCTCGATGCCCGCCTCGCCGAGACGCCTGTGAGCTGCCTCCTTGGCTTCGGCGTCCGGGAAGTAGAGGCACAGCTGCTCGTGGGGATCGACAGCCACCGGTTGGTCGGACTCAACGAGCTCGAAGGTCAGCGACGAGTCGGGAAGGCCGAAGATCGCCCCGTTGGTGCCGTAGCTACCGTGGAATGTCTCGAGAAGCGGCAACCCCACGAGGTCCCGGTAGAAGTGGAGCGCGTCCTCGTAGTTGTGATACCGGCGCGCAAAGCGGATGGCTCCGATGCGCGTCAAGCTTTCCGGCCACACCTTTCGGAGACCTGCTGCCGTTGCGCTGCTGTCCTGTCCCATGACCGGGCCTCCTTCTCAACAGGGTCTCGGGGTCGATGTTCCGGGAGGACGCCGCGGCCTTCCTGGGCCTGTGACGACCCGTGGGCGTGGCCAGCGGCACGGGAGTGCAGGCCCTGGGCGGAGAGCAGAAGCGAACCCTCGGTAAGCGAGGGGAACGCTAACCTCTGGTCCCGGGATCGTCCAGACGTCGATCCTCTGCGTGCCCAGGTCGGGGAACACCACCGACACCGGCACGCTGCCTGACGCCGCTGTGAGCCTGTGACGGGTTTGCATCCAACGAGTGAATCGATCACCGGATGAAGGCACTCAGGTGAGGGTGAGCCAGGTCAATACGCGGTCATAGGAACGGGCGTCGATGTCAGGGTGTTCGGCCCCGTATCCATGAGCATGGTGACTCGAGCGCCCGGCCACCGCAGCCTGTCCCTGCCGCTTGTGGAGGGCAACCGGGACCTTTAAGCGGAAGTCACGCGACCACACTGCGTTCGTTCAGCACAGCTCCGCAACCAGCCCCGCTGCTCGGCGACCGGGCTCGGCGTCTCCACCGGGAAGGCCTGCACCGGGACCGGCTCCGCTCTGCCGGCGTTGCGGCGGCCGGACCATTGCCGTGTCCGCTTGGGGTAGTTGCCCAGGCTCTGTGAAGCCGAGACGGCGGCCGAGGGGTGCAGGAAGAGCGGAACGACATCCCGGCGGATGTGAGCCGCGGCCTGACGGCTCCGATAGCGGCAACGCCCGTCCAACGTGGCCTTCGGACTGGGCGACACCCTGTCGAGGTGCACCCAGAGGTAGTCGCCGGCCGCCGCCGTGAAATGCAAGGCCTCCCCGGACCCCGCCGCCATCTCCCGGAACGAACGGCGGCCACCGTGCAGGATGCCTCCTCTGGAGGAGTCTTCGCAGAACCGGCCCGTGGCTCTCAGTGCCCTCAGGAATACGGTCCGGTCATCCACCACCAGGGCGCCTGCGCTTCCATCGCCCTTGCGCAGGAACCAGCAATTGACGTGGCCGGACAGTCCCAGCGCCTCCAAGCGCTGGTAGAGCAGCGAGGTGCGGAGAAGGGCAGGGGGGTGGGCGCCACCCGCTCCGCCGAGTTCATTTTGGCTCATGTGCTCCTCCCAGCCGTGCCGGTGATCGTTCAAGCAGCTCCTGTGATTCTAGACCTCCTGCCAATCTTAAACAAGAGACAGCTAGTTTTAGATCCTTCATCGGTGCTTCCTGGAAGCTGGCTCCTCCCTGCGCCCACTCTGCGAACCGACCAGGGCTCGCGGGCCGTTACACTGCGCCCATGGGCGTACCCGCTGCTAGTCCGAGCTGCTGACCAGGCGTTGCGGATGCGTTCATGAGCGCGGACCCTTTCGTCGATGCCGGGACATGGGAACAGGCACAGGTGCAGGACGACAACCCGATCCTGTTCACCGCCGAGGTGGAGCGACGAAGCCTTCCCTCCGGCGATGAGCTCATCGCCCCCGGCGTCTCATGGGTGCGATTCCGAGACGGCGCTCGCACGAACTGGCACGTGCATCACGGCGGCCAGGTCCTCTACATCCTGGAGGGAGGGGATGCGTCGTGACAGAAGGACTGGGTGTGACCCGCGTGGGAGCGTCAGACCTCGTCCCGACCGCGGCCGGCGGCAGGCACTGGCATGGCGCTTTTGCGGGGGGAATCCATGACGCAGCTCGCCGTCACATGCGGCGAGACTGAGTTCGCCCACCCCCCGCAGCGCCCGGAACCTCTCGACTGACCCACCGGTTGTGGGGCAGGTACCGTTCCTCTGGCGGTCCTGCGGCGTCCAAACGCCGACCTCGTGAGCCGGAGCTCACGCACCTGCCTTGATTGCCTCCAGCACCAGGAGGTCGCCCAGCTCGCCTTCGCTGCACAGCTCCAGTAGGTCGTCGTACTCCTGTCCCAGGGCCACAACCTCCTCCACCCAGCCCTCCCGGGCGGCGCGGGTCCGGGCCGCATCCAAGTCGCCGGCGACGTCAGTCAGCCCCAGCGAGCGAAGCCAGTCCCGCTGCGAAAGGAGGGGCCGCGGCCGAAAGCCGGCCGCACGAGCAGCGCGGAGCACTGCCGAGAAGTTCACCCTCGCCGTGATGTCCTTGCACCCGGGATCGTCGAGGGGGCAGGGGCCTGCCCACTCGGGGCCGGGTGCCTCCACCGTGCCCCGGGGCTGGCGCAGCCACAAGTCGGGTTCGAAGTCGCCGTAATCGACGACAAGCAGGCAACCCGCTTCCAGCGCTCGGGACGCCTGGGCGAACCATTCCTCCAATTGAAGACAGACCTCGAAGCGACTGCCCACATCCAGGCAGGCGGCCGCCCGTCTCGAGGGAGCCGCAAGGGCCGCCACCGAGAGCGGGCCCAGCGTTTCGACGAACCGGTCTCCATCGAGACCAACGTAGACCTCGCTGACCCCCCGCTCCGCGACGGTCTCGAGCACGTGGACCGGGAAGGCGTCGAGGACTTCGTTGGCGAGCACGCAGCCGCACACCGGGGCAGACCCGCCGAGTCCCGAGGTCCACTCGGCCCGCCAGTCGGCGGATCCTAGCCGGCGGCGCTGCCACGCAGCCACCCGTTCGAACTGCTCGACGAACCGCCACCGCAAGGCACCGGCCATTGGGCCGGCCACCTCCATGGCTCCTGCTGCCAGATCGCCGAGCCCAGCGCCTACCTCGATGACCCAGAACGGGTCCGGCCGTCCGAGATCCTCCCACATGCGGCGCAGCGCCCGGCCGACCAGCCGGCCGAACCAGGGACTGATCGACGGTGAGGTCCGATAGTCAGCACCATGGCCCGGGACCCGGGCTGCGTAGTAGCCGTGGACGGGATGGTAGAGGGCGAGGCGCATGAAGCTCGCGAATGGCATCGGTCCCGTGGTGCGGATGCGGTGCCGGAGTTCCTCGCCGAGCGGTCCGAGACCGCGGACGTCATCGCCCGCAGACCTGCGCTTCACCAGGCGCTCCGGACCCTGGCGAGTGGCCACCGCGAGCCAGCATCCGTTGCTGCAGCCGCCAAGCGGCTGGCCTCCAGTTGGAGAAGGTCACGGAGTTGCATCGATGCGAGGAGCGGCAGCCAGCACTGCTGGCAGAATTCCCGGAGATAGCCATCAAGGGGTGAGGGATCCACCGACGACCTTGTCCTCACAAGGCCTGCGGCCGCGCAGGCGGGGAGCGGCTCTGGGTGAGTGCGCCCACCAGGTGGTGGCCCGATTGCAGATCGACAGCCAGGTGTCGCAGCCCGGTGCAAGCACTGTCGCCCGCCGGGGTAGCGCCGCGAACGGGCCGGCAATCCGGCCGTGTGGGTTCCCGTGACGACGCCGGGTTTCGGCATTCGCCGCCTCCCATCACCGTTCTACGAGCAGTGGTTTCTCAGTTTAGAAGACCTCTGGCTCCAAAGCAAGCGCTGCCTTGCGTTAGATTTGGCTCTCTACCGTAAAGCAGAGCTTGCCAAACTAATGAGAAGGTGCGGGAAAGTGTTGCACATGGAGATACGGCCCAGCCCCTGGCCCGTGCGGGTCTGGAAGGCCATCATCCAGGGCAAGGACGTGTCCGGGGGTGCCGCCACTGCCAGGGTCAGTAGTTCGATCAGCAGGGGACTCAGGTCGAGCCCCAATCGAAGAAGGGCTTGCTGTACGCACTGACGGAGGGGGAGACACATGGGAGCAGCAGAAGAGGTCTTGGATGAAACGATGTCACTGAGCGACGCGCTGCGGCGACTGTGGGCAGACCACGTGATCTGGACGCGCCAGTACATTGTCGCGGCGCTCTCGGGCGCCTCTGAAGCCGACGCGGCCGCGGGGAGGCTGCTGCGCAACCAGGAGGACATCGGCATGCCGTCGTCCCGTTCTACGGGGAAGGGGCAGGAGCCAAGCTCACCGAGTTGCTGAAGGAGCACGTCCTGATCGCCGTCGACGCGATCGACGCCGCCATCGCCGATGACGAGCGGCGGTTCCGCCGGCTCGACCGGCGCTGGAGCCACAACGCAGACGACATCGCAGCGTCCCTCGCAGGCGCGAATCCGAACTGGCCCGAGGGGGACCTCCAGGACCTGCTCGGCCAGCACCTCAAGCTCACCAAGCATGAGATGCTTGCCCGCTTCAACGAGGAATGGAACGACGACGTCGATCGCTTCGACGACATCCTCACCGAGATCCTGACCATGTCCGATGCCCTCGCCGCGGGGCTGGCTGCCCAGTTCCCCGGCGGGTACGGCCGCGAGGACGACCCCGTCTCAGGCCTGCGGACGGCGCTGCGCAAGCTGTGGACCGACCACGTCATCTGGACCCGCCAGTACATCGTCGCCGCGGTGGCTGGCACCCCTGACGCGGAGGCCGCGGCAGGCCGGCTGCTGCGCAATCAGGAGGACATCGGCGACGCCGTCGTCCCCCTCTACGGGGCGGAGGCAGGAGAGGAGCTGACCCGGCTCCTCAAGGAGCATATCCTGATCGCCGTCGACCTCGTCGCCGCGGCGACCAAGGGGGACAAACGGGCATTCGCCCGCCCGACAAGCGGTGGGACGCCAACGCGGACGACATCGCGGCGTTCCTGGCCGGCGCCAACCCCAACTGGCCCGAGGCCGACGTGCGGGACCTCCTGGGACAGCATCTCTCGCTCACCAAGGGAGAGGCGGTGGCCCGTCTCCAGAAGGACTGGGACGCAGACGTGGCAGCGTTCGACGACATCTTCACCGAGATCCTCACCATGGCGGACGCCCTCACGGACGGCATCGTGGCGCAGTTCCCGGAGCGTTTCGGCGGGGCGACCAACGAAGACCGCGCCCACCACGACCTGAACGAGATGAACGAGAGGACCGCTGAGCTCGTGGAGTCCCTGAAGCCCGTAGCCGATGACGTTCTGGAAACCAATGGCACAGGCGTCACCGCCGATGCGGCATCCGGCGTGCGGACGGCGATGCGCAAGCTGTGGACCGACCGCGTTCATCTGGACACGCCAGTACATCGTGGCGGCGGTGGCTGGCACCCCCGACGCCGAGGCGGCGGCAGGGCGGCTGCTGCGCAACCAGGAGGACATCGGCAACGCCATCGTCCCCCTCTACGGAGCGGAGCCGGGCAGGAGCTGACCCGGCTCCTGAAGCACCACATCCTCATCGCCGTCGACCTGGTGGCCGCGGCCATCAAGGGGGACAAGCGGGCATTCGCCCGCCACGACAAGCGGTGGGACGCCAACGCCGATGCCAACGCCGCCTTTCTGGCCGACGCCAACCCCAGCTGGCCCGAGGACGACGTGCGCGACCTCCTCGCCCAGCACCTCTCTCTCACCAAGGGAGAGGCGGTCGCCCGTCAGAAGGACTGGGACGCAGATGTGGCAGCCTTCGACGACATCTTCACCGAGATCCTCACCATGGCGGACGCCCTCACGGATGGCATCGTGGCGCAGTTCCCCGAGAGATTCGGGGCGCACGACGCCACGACCCACGGTCTCAACGGGACCGAGCATCGGGCCGCCGGGGCACGACGCAGGACTCGGTTCCGCTCCTCGCTGGGGTTGCCCTTATGAGCGTGGTGGCGGAGGGGCCCGCCGTCGTGGGGGGGCCGGGACCTCGATTCTCCGACGTGACGGCTGCCGACGGCCGGCTCTACTCCCTGTTGTCGTTCGACGACAGGGAGGTGCTGGCCTTGGTCTTCCTCGGCAACGGGTGTCCCACAGCCAAGGCCTGTGAGGAGGCCATGATCGAGCTTCAGGCCAGCCAAGGCGCTCGCGGGTTCGGGCTCGTGGGGATCAACCCCAACAACCCGTACCTCTCCCCACCGGACACCGTGGCGCAGATGGCCCGCCGAGCCCGGGAGAAGGGCTACAACTTCCCGTACCTCAAAGATGTCGACGCTGCGCTGGCGCGAGCGTATGGGATGGCCCGCACGCCGCAGTGCTGCGTCCTGGATCGCCACCGGGTGCTGCGGTACCGAGGCCGTGTTTTCGACGCCCGCGATCCGGCGAGGGTGCAGCGACGGGACCTGCAGGAGGCTGTGGAGGATCTCCTCGGGCAACGGGAGGTCCGCGTGCCGGAGACGGAGTCCTTCGGCTGTTCGATCGTGTGGTGACATCGGTAAGCCCCGACGACCATCGGGTGTGTTATCGGCGGCTTGATTGCACAGTGCGCAGGAACTCCTCCCGCATGGCCGGCTCGCCCTCGTAGCTGCCCCGCCAGAACGACGTCCACGTCTTGGACTGGTCCTCGCGGACGCCGCGCATCTGGGTGCACAGGTGGGTGGCCGACAGATGGACGGCGACACCATGCGGCTCGAGCAGGCTCAGGAGCGTGTCGATTATCTCCACGCCCATGCGCTCCTGCACCGTGAACCTGCGGGCGAAGAGCCGAACCAGCCGCGTCAGCTTGGAGATGCCGATGATGAGCTCGTGCGGCACGTAGCCCACGTGCGCCACGCCGAAGAAGGGCAGTGCGTGGTGTTCGCACAGGGCGTAGAACTGGATCGGCCCTTCGATCACCTGGCTGAGCGTGCAGTCGGGGCCGCCACGGCATTCGGTGGGGAAGGCCGTGAGCAGGTTGGCATCCCCCTCGTAGCCCGACGTGGAGTCAAGGAGTGCCCGCAGGAAGCGTTCCGGAGTCCGGTGGGTTCCCGGCGTGTCCAGGTTCATGCCTAGCGCTTCGAAGATCTCGGCCATGTAGCCCTGGTACGCGGACCACCGTTCCGGGTCGATGCTCCGTGGGGAGACGTGATCCCACGGGAACGGTTCCTCCGGGTCGTCGAACACCGCAGGGCGGCCCAGGTCGACGGGCGACTGCTTTTGCAGCCCACGGTAGGGTGGATCGCCAGTCCAGGTGGGCTCGCCGTTGTCACGCATGCGTGTGCCTCTCCTCTCTCGGATGCTCGTGGGGTCAGTGCTGGACGGGAACGTCGTTGGCCGAGGTGGCACGCGGCAAGCGTTGGAAGGCCACGCAGCACCTGCCCGGTTTGGGTTCCAGCACTGCTTCGACGCCTTTGATCCTCAGACCCGAGGTGAGGCCTTGCATGAGCGCGAGGTTGGCCCGGCAGACGATATCCGTGTACTCGCAGGCGAGCGGGCTGAAGGGACAGTTGCCGAGGACGAGGCGGTCGTTTCCCTCCGCCCTGGGCTCGAAGCCGTTCTCGTGCAGGACCGCGGCTGCCGCTTCGAGCAGCCGTTGGCGCCCGGCGCGGGTCCCGGCCGCCCGGCGCGCCTCGTCACCGAGGGAGACGCCCAGCTCGTTCGCGGCGACCTGCAGTGCATCGAGAGGCGTGTCAGAGCTGGTGGACATCGCCTGGGCGAAGAGCCTTGCCAGCAACTCATGGTTGCGCTGGGGGATGCTGAAGGAGAGCTCGCGCTCCGAACGCAGGTAGATCTTGGCAGGCCGCCCGGCGCCGGGACCGGTGCGGCCGGTGAGCCGGCGGTAGTTGGCGACGAGGAGGCCGTCGTGGATGAGCCGGTCGAGGTGGAAGGCCGCCAAGCCCCGGCTGATTCCCGTCGCCTCCGCTGCCTCGTCCCGCCCGGCCCCCTCGGGCCGTGCGATGACATAAAGGTAGAGGCGCCGCCGAGTGGGATCGGCAAGTGAGGAGAAGGCGGCGATGCGCTCTTCGGTATCTGTCCGTTCCATGCTCCCGCACTCCTTCACCACTAAAAGAGACTTGCACAAATTCTGCTATGGTTCTCTAATATTAGCCGACATTAGCTGATCGCAACCAAGGAATTGGCTCAACCAGTTCCAGCGGAGAGTGGACGTGCGTGGGAGCAACCAGGTTCATGAGCTCATTGGGCAGGGACAAGGACGGAGTGGCCGGCGGCCAGAGCGCTGGGCACGCGGGCCAGGAACGGGCCCTGGGAGCACGCGGCGCCGATCTGGCGGAAGGCATCGTCGGCCAGATCGAGCAATCCCAGGCGCTGGATGCCTTCGCCCAGACCGTCGCCTCGCTCGTCTCCAAGGTCCTGCAACCCGGCAAGCTCAAGGATCTGCTGAGCGGCACATGGATGGGCCACCCGGCCCATCCATGTTGACCGACATCCCCGTCGGAGCCTGGACGAGCGCGCTTGGCAGAAGGACTCGACGTAAGCGCTGGTTGGTGCTGTGACGGCCGCACGTGGACGGAGCACGCTCATGAAGGCGGTGAGTGCTGCCAACCGAAGGGCACCAAGATCGAGGATCTTCCCCCAGAAGCCCAGCAGGCAGCCAAGGAGAGGCTTGCCCAAGCTGCAAAATCGATAGGAGACGGTGCCAGAAGAGGTGCAGTGCACGGAATGCCACGGCGCCGCCACGCTCACGAGCCGAGAACCCCGGGCCAGAGAAATCAACGAGTTGTCCTCCCAACTTCCCTGGCTCTCCGTACGGAAGTATGAATCAGGCGGCCCAGGCCCCGATTCCTCGACGCTCGAGATCGATCAGCTCCTCCACGAGGTCGGGATCGAGCTGAAGTCCTGAGCGCAGTTCGCGGCAAGCCTCGTCTCGTGAACGGGCAAGGCGATAGGGGCGATCAGAGGTGATGGCGTCGTAGGTGTCCGCCACCGCAACAAGTCGGCTGACCATGGGCAGCTTCCCGGCCGGGATCCCATCCGGATAGCCCCCGCCGTCCCCCAAGTCACCGCTCAACCCGTTGGCGCAACGGCTGAGCGGATCCTTCATCGCTCTTCAGGAGCCTTTCGGCTCTACCTTCGGATTGAGTCCAGCGTGGTGCGGAATGTCGCTCTCAGAAATGGACAGGGGGATGCTACCGACGGGTTCTCCCGGGTGGTGATGCTGGACGTCCACTGCGCTTCGGGTAGTCAACCGCAGCGGCCTGACCATCCTGCTGTGACACGTCAAGTTCCTGCGTCTCGATAGCCATCTGTCACCTCCTGGATCGTCGTGCCACACCAGTTTATAGCTCCGTGGGAGAGATTTGACAAGCAGATCTTTACTATAGAAAAGGCTGATGACAGGCGTCGTGTGGCTTCCGCCAGGATGTCTTACCGGCCGCGACATGAATATCGATACGGTCACCGACAGGGCGAGCTGTGTGGCGCCCACAAGGCGGCATGCGAACGCGTGGTACTCGATGCGCTCGGCCCCAAAGCGACCATCGCCAGAACAGTGTTGCATCGTAGGAGCGCACGACCGGACCAACCGGTTCGTGTACTGGCCACGCCGGTTGGCCACTGGAGGCCGGATCCTCACGCCGAGCAGCCCCCAGGACGCGCTGCGGTGGCCGACGTCGAGGAGTCAGCCGAGGGCCCCAGTGTCACCCTGAGGCGCTCCAAGGCTGTCACGGTGACGAGTTGGGGTGCCTGGACGGCTCCTGCCATCAGAGGGTGATTGCGGAGCTGCTCTCCGTGGCTGGTGCCCACTCCATCTCGTCAGTAAGGGGCAGTACCACGGAGGCGACAAGCCGAGTCGCGGGTGCCCCACTTAGGTGAACCCTGCACCTCCGCCGGAGGAACTCTTGCCCCTCGAACTGCTGGCCCTGACGGTTAACCGTCGTAAATCGTGCATCTCACGAAGGCTTCCTGCGTTCAGGCAATGTGAACGGCGGCGGAAACGTAAGCCTTGCGGGTGCGAGGCCTGTGCTCCTCGCATGGCTCCCGGTGGGCTGGCCGGTGTCAGGTGGGATCTCATCGAGGTCGCAGTCGGGACCGTGCAGATGTTCCGCGCAGGAGCGGAACTCGTAAAACTCCCCGAGAACGCCGGCGTGGTTGGCCGAAGCGCCGGCGTGGGCGCCTGCAGAGCCGGCGACATGCTGGTAGTCACCCCCATGTTCGACCGGATCGCCCCCGGGCCGCCGGAGGCCCGCGACGGTCGTCGACGAACTGACCGCCCGACAGGTCTAGACGAACGGTGCATACTTCCCTCTAAGCCGAAGCGGAATATGATGGACCACGCGCTTCTCGTCCTGGGTTCCTGTAGTGGAGAGCCTTCTCGGAGGAAGACTCAAGTGCCTGTTCAGAACTACGGCGTGGTTGTTGGATCCTACAATCGACTCGACCGCGGTGGCGTGCATCAAGGTCATTGGTATCACGGCTACCTGTACTTGAATCTTCCCGAAGACACCACAAATGTTGGAGCACTCGACGTATATGCGGCATCTAACGTCGGTGTTCAGTACCGATTGCTTTACGACCTGGATCCCGACCTCTTCAGCCTGATCGCCGGTTTAGCGCCAGGCCGCCATGCTGTGGCAAGTGGCCCAGTCGAAGGTCCCTCGTCAGGCGCCATCGACTACGTGCGCTCCAAGTTGCTCAAACCCCACATAGGGTGTCTCCTGAGCTTATTCGAGCCCATACTGGCGGCCGTCGCTGCCTTCGTGTTTGCTCTCGCCGAAAGCGCTGGCTGGCAGACTAGCGACGGCGACAATGCCCTCATTGCTCTCGAGGCCGAATTACCTCAGGCGGAGCGAATCTGGATGTTCGGTTCGTTATTTGAGACCGGACCCAACGGCCCCGGAGTCCACGACGTCCACTACAACCAGGGCGACCCCGTAACGTCGCCCGACGGATCGCATCATCAGAACGACGACGGCGTTTGGCAGGACGGTGGAGTTCTATGGCGCCGCACCGATGGCAGACTCATGGCCTGGCTCGTGAAGTTCTCCAGTCAAACGCTCAAGACTAATGACCAGACTGGACTCCCAATCTGAACCCCAACGTCATCAAGCTCAGCACCCCGAGCGAGCTGTTCTTGCGCGCGTGCTCGTTCGTCGGGAAAGGGCAAACCATCAAGTATTTCGCACCGCTCGCCCGCTGAAACGTTAGAGAACCTTAATTATCTCGCCGCTAATACGTGGGAGTGCTACCGTCACAAGGAACAGTCCGGGGGGACGTGATATTTGATCGATGGGCGGCGCCACCATCTGTGTCGGCTGCGGGGACATTGCGCCACGGGGCCCTGGGGGTCGCGCCGGTGCCTACGTGATGCCCCCATTCCCATTCTCCTCGAGCTGATGCGAGCGCGAGCAGGCGAGGAGGGGTGGCTAGCGAGTGGCCAAACTTAGCCATCGGGTTCCGCTCTTTCGGCGGCTATCGGGGGGAATGGGCAACGAGGCCAAGGTCCCGTCGGGGCGAGTTGTGGGAAGAAGATTGTAGAAGCTGAAGACCTAGCGGAAGGGGGCCAATGACATGAGCAATATTCCACGGCACTGTATGCCCCACCGGCGCGGCTACGCTTTGCCGACCGCGTCCTCGGCGATAACAAAATCTGTCTCCGCGGAGCCGCCTCCGCCAGCCCGGATGCGGCTGGTCGGCACGAGGAGACGCCTCAGGACCAAGGGGTTCGCGATCGCGACGCTCGTCGCCACCCTGAGCGCGCTGTATCTCGTGCCCGGGCACGCCGACGATCCGAGCGGATGTGACTTCGACCCGGTCAACACCAAGGCACCCTTCAGTCCATCGTGTGTGCCGCCGCTTACCGGCAGCACCTTTGAGGGCGGCGACGGCAACCTCGCAGTCAATACCTCTGGGAACACTGACTGGGCCAACGTCGCGGGGCGGAACGTGGGCATCGACCAGCCAAGCGGCAGGACCGACAACTCCTTCGGGCAAGGTACCAAGGAAGACGACGCCAACGTCACCGTGGTGAGTGGCTCGATTCCTCCCAACAAGAGCGACCTCTCACGCTTCTACGAGGCGTCCGAGTTCGCCAACAACAGCAACTTCCTCTACCTCGCCTGGGAGCGTACCAACGTCCTCGGCTCGGCCAACATGGACTTCGAGATCAACCAGAACACGACGACCGGCTTCTCAGGCACCACCGTCGGTCCCATTACGCTCAACCGGACCGCCGGCGATCTCCTGGTCACCTTCGACTTCACCAACGGAGGCGGCAAACCAACCCTCGGGCTGCTCTTTTGGGTGACCTCCGGCGCGGCCAGCCAGTGCTTCTCGAGCAGCTCGCTGCCCTGCTGGGGCAACCGCCTGGGCCTGACCAGCGCCAACTCGGAGGGGGCCGTCAACAACGTTGACACCGTCACCGACCCCATTGCGGGGACGAGCCTGCCGGCGAACACATTCGGGGAGGCGGCCATCAACCTCACCGCCGCCGGGGTGTTCCCAGCCGGGACCTGTGAGGCCTTCGGCAGCGCGTTCCTCAAGAGCCGCGCCTCTGCGGCGTTCACCGCCGAGGTCAAGGACTTCGTGGCGCCGATCCCGGTGAACATCCGCAACTGCGGCACGATCAACATCATCAAGCACACCGACCCGCGGGGCGTCAACCAGGACTTCGGCTACACCTCGACCATTCCCAACCCGCCGACCGGCTCCGCCACGCCCAGTTGCTCCGGCGATGCGACGCCGTCAGCCTTCACGCTGAACGACAACGGCAACACGACCGGCGACAGCGCGGCGAACACCGAAGCCTGCACGAACGTGCCATCCGGAAGCTACAATGTCATCGAAGGCGCCGAACCGACCGGTTTCACATTGGAAAGCCTCGCCTGCACCGCCACGACGGGTTCGAGCGGGTCCCAAAATGGCACGAACCCTGCCCGAGCCGATATCACACTCATACCCAGCGGGGTGGTGACGTGCACCTACACCAACAAGGGGTCCGGAGCGATCCTGGTTACCAAGACGGGCAAGAACCACAATAGCGGCACCTCCGTCCCACAACCCCTTGCGGGTGCGGTGTTCAATGTCGATGGTGGCGCGTCGAAAACGACCGATGCGAATGGCCACGCATGCTTCGACGGGTTGACCATCGGGACTCACATCGTCAATGAGACCGGCGCTCCGACTGGCTACGCCATCGACACAGCCTCCCAGAACGTGACCGTCAGCGGAGTGGCGACTTGCACAAGCGGCACGCCGACCGCTGCACCCTTCACAGACTCGCCGCTAACCGACGTTACGGCAACGGCCACGTCCGAGCTCCCCGGAGCGACCAACTCCAAGATCACCTGCGTGGTTGGGACTGCCGGCGCCAATATCGGCAACTCCCCCCAGGGGTTCGCGGATCCGGTTTCGGTCAACGCCAACGGCCTGAAGCCAGGAACCTACACCTGTACCGTTGTGATCGATCCGTAACTGACTAAAGGGGGACAACCGAAAGAGGCCCCGAATGCTGCCGGGGCTTCTTTCGCGCGGACGTGCACACGTCGAGATCCTGGAATCCCGTTCGCGCTTGTCAACCCTAGTTGCCCTGAGTGAGCCGCGGAAGCTACCAACATCGGGCTGGCCACCATGTCCCGGGCCTCGGGGATCCCCTACGGCCAGCCCGCGCGGGTGCATGACTGGTGCTTTCGGGAGCAGACGCTCGGCGAGGCGATCACCACACTCCTGCGCTACCACCAGACTCTGCCGCTCACTGCGTCCTTCGGTCCGGGGACCACCTCCCCATCGGACGGGATGCGCTTCGGTGCCTCCGCCTCCGTCCTCGGTGCCCGCCACCTGCCCCGCTACTTCGGGGTCCATCGGGGTCTCAGCGTCTACAGCCACGTCTCGGACCAGGGGCCGCAGCTCTCGGTCGCCGTGATCAACTGCCAGCTCCGGGAGGCGACCTTCGTCCTTGACGGGCTGGCGCACCAGGAGAGCTACCCGATCGCCGAACCACACCGATTCGCATGGGTACACGGATCTCGTCTTCGGGCTCTTCGGGTTCCTCGGGTTCCGATTCGCCCCAAGCCTGCGGGATCTCCCCTGACCAGATCCTCCACCGGGCACGGCGGGGAGGCGACTACGGTGCCCTCACGCCAGTGCTGCGCCGAAGCCGCCGGCGCGACCTCATCGCTGAGCACTGGGACGACATGACCCGGCTGGCTGCTTCGCACAGGATGGGCTGGCAACGCCCTCTCTGATGGTCGCCAAGCTCCAGAACCTTCGCCGGCAGAACCGGCTCAGGGGCCTAGCCCTCCCGGAGGGCCGTGACGCTGCCGTCGCTGTTCGTCGTACCCGTGACCCGGACGCTCTGGCCCGTGGCCAGGGCCGACACCGGCAGGGTCCGCAGGATCGTCACGGGCGTCGACGACGACGTGGTGACCGATACCCGGGTACCGTCGGACTCGGTGACGGTCAGGGTGCCGCCGTTGATGGCGCTCACCGAGCCGGCGGCGAAGCCTCGTGCTCCGGGCGGAGCCCCGGCAATGCCCGCCGCGGCGGTACCCGAGTCGTTGATGCCCCGGGCGGCGATGGTCGATCCCGAGGCCCTACCCACCACCAGGACGTTGTCACCCTGGTGGATGTCGCCCCACGGCGCCAGTCGATGACCTGGTGACCGTGGTGGAGGAGTTCGTCCTGACGGTGAGGGGGCTGCCCGACGCGGTAGTGAGGCTGAGTGTTGCGCCGTTGATGGAGGCGATGGTCCCGCCGGTGCCCGGCCCGCCACCCCCGCGAAAACCCGGTCCGCCCGGGCCACCGGCTCCCTCGCCGGTCGTGGTGGAGGTGGTGAGTCCCCGGATCACCAGGAAGGCCCCCAGGCCCAGGACGGCGGCCGTGATGCCGGCGACGACCAGTGCCCGCCTCGGGTGGCTCGCCGCGCCCGGGCCGGATGGGGCCTCAGGGTTCCAGTCTCCGTAGGCGCTGGCCTCCACGGCTGGAAAGTGAAAGGTGGGAGCAGGGGCTTGGATGCTGTCCAAGGGTGTCTCCTCGCTGGATTGGGCCTGAAGAATCCAGGATGTGGCGGACGGCGTACCGGCAGGGGCTACGAAGCACCCGAGATGTCATAGAGCGTTCCGGAGGTGGCGGTCGATCCGTAGCCTGTGGCGGGCACCTTCTTCCCATGGGAGGTCACCCATTGGCTGATGGCCTGGCTCGTGGCGCTGCCTCCGCCGGGGCCCCCACCGCCGAAACCGCCGCCAGCGCCGGAGACGAGGACGTAGCGGACCTCGCCTTCGGCGACGAGGCGCTGGAACTGCGCCAGGGTCGGTGCCGGATCGGAGCCATTGAACCCGCCGATGGTCATGACCGGCTGGCCGGTGGCGATGATGATCGATGCCGACGACATGGAGCCGAAGGTGGCAACGAGGTACGTGGCGCTGCCCCTGTTGGCCTCCAGATAGGCGATCAAGGCAGTATCAGCGGTCGCCGAGCCTCTTGCCGCAGCACGTGCCCCCACCTCGCCGAGCCCGGCTGGTGCCGTGCCCGCAGGAAGGCCACCGAACGGCCCGGCCCCAACAGTGCCGGCCGCAGCCGTCACCGCCGGGCCAGCCGATGCGTTGACCCCGGCGTTGCCCTGGTTGATGGTCGTCACCGCATAGGCGGCAGGGCCGGCCAGCAGGGAAACCGCTGCGACCCCGGCCCCCGCCATGAGCCAGAGCCACCGGGGGCGGTGGTAGGCCAGCCACATCCCGGCGGCACCGAGGAGGTCTCCGGCCAGCACCACGGTCCTGAGCCACGGCTGGTAGGTGGGCGTGCGACCGAGCAGGACCGCCGACCAGGCGGCGGTGCCGGGCGGCGGTGCCGGCGACGGCGGCAGGCAGCGCCCACGCCATCGCTGCCCGGTGGCGGCGGCCCAGTTCCCAGAGTCCGACGGAGCCGGCTCCCGCCAGGGCGGCGATCGCCGGGGCGAGCTGGACGGTGTAGTACGGGTGGAAGATGCCTTTGGCCAGGCTGAACGTCCCGAGGCACCCCACGCCCCACAGTCCCCAGAGAAGCCAGCCGGCCCGCCCGCGGTCCGCACGGCCGCCCCGGCGGGTGAGCCACAGCCCGGTGATGAGACCGGCGAGGGCAAGGGGGATCAGCCACGAAATCTGGCCGCCCACGACGCTGTTGAACATCCGCCCCAGGCCGGCCACCCCACCGAAGTTCGGGCCGCCTCCGGTTGCCGTTCCGGATGGCCCGCTGCCCGAACCCCCGAAGATCCGGGAGAGCCCGTTGTAGCCGAAGATCAGGCTGATGATCGAGTTGTTGGTGGTGCTGCCGATGTAGGGCCGGGAGGCCGCCGGCCACAGGGCCACGATGGCCACCCACCAACCGGCCGAGAGCACGAGCGTGGCCGCCGCCGCGCTCAGCTGCAGGAGCCGCTTGCCGAGCCGTGGCGGCCCGGCGATGAGGTAGACGACGATGAAGGCGGGCAGGACCAGGAACGCCTGCAGCATCTTGGTGTCGAAGGCCAGGCCTGTCAGCCCGGCCGCCACGAGCAGCCCAGCGGGTGCGGCCGGTCTCCACGGCCGACCACAGCGCCCATGCCGACAGGGCGGCCGGAGGCTTGTCGACGGTGATGAAGTTGCCGGGGTCGATCGAGCCGAAGAAGAACGCCTTCCAGCTCTTTGTCCCCGCCTTGACCGCCGCTGCGTAATACGTGTTGCCGTAGCCGACGCCACCGAGGCCCCAGACGTAGAGCACGGCGGCGAGGATGGCGATCCCAGCGAGCGCCAGGTCGGACCGTGCGGGATGGCGAAGCCGGTCGAGGCGTCGTGGCCTCGCTGGCGGGTTGCTGGGCTGCGGCTCGGTCACGACCGGGGAGGGTTCGGCCAGCACGCTGAAGTCGGGGGTCATGGGCTCAACTCCTTACGGTAGGCACGGGCGGGGCGATCGGGGCGACGAGCATGCGGTGGTGGGGTCGACGGAGGAGGCGCCAGATGCCGTGAAGGTCGGCAAGGCTGGTCTCGAGGATGTCGACGCGTGAGTCGGGGTCGTCGACCCAGTCCACCGGCACCTCGTGGATGCGAAGCCCGTTGCGCTCGGCCAGGGCCAGGACCTCGGTGTCGAAGAACCACCCCGTGTCCTCGACGAGGGGCAGCAGTCTGCGGGCCACATCGGTCCGCATCGCCTTGAAGCCGCACTGCGCGTCGGAGACGTGGAGGCGCAGCGTGGCGTGGAGGAGCCGGTTGTAGGCCCGGGAGATCAGCTCCCGCTTCGAAGCCCGCACCACCCGGGCGCCGCGGGCAATCCGGCTGCCGATGGCGACGTCGCTGTGGCCGGACAGCAGCGGGGCCACGAGCGGCAGCAGCGCATCGAGCCCGGTGGAGAGGTCCACGTCCATGTAGGTGACGACGTCGGCCTCGCTGCACAGCCACGCCGACTTGACCGCCCGTCCCCGGCCCTTGAGGTCGAGGTGGAAGGCCCGTACCGACGCGTCCGTGGTCGTGAGGGCCTGGGCGATCTCCCACGTGGCGTCGGTACTGGCGTTGTCGGCGATGGTGACGAGGGCCGGGAATGGGAACCGGTCGTCGAGGAAGCGGCGCAGGCGGCGGATGCTCGCAGCGAGGTCGCCCTCCTCGTTGTAGACGGGCACCACGACCTCGACCGTGGGCCTGGCCCCCCGGCCACCGGCCCCGCCACGAGGGGCGGGGGAGCGCTGCGGGGAGCGAGCGAGGTGTCCATGGCTCAAAGATGGGGTCGTGACCTGCGCCCTGGCTTGACGGCTGCTCAGAGCTTGCTCACAGGGCGGCTGCCGCTTTCACATCGTGAGGTCCGATCTCACGCCGTATCGGTGAGAGGCCATGTCGGACGACAGGCCGTCGAGGAGAGTACGTCCACTGGCTCGTAACCCGAACCCACCGTGGACGGCTTCTACGTAAAGCGGGCGGCTTCTACGTAAATAGGCCAGCGCCGTCGATGTACGTCTTGGTGAGGGCCTGTACCTCGCGAACCATCTTGTCGAGCTTGTCCTTCAGGGTCAGGCGAGCGCCCCAGAGGAGGTAGCACGACGGTTCCTCGTGGTGCCGCCACTCATCTCCCAATGACCGATCTGCGTCTTCCAGGGGCTGGACCCCCTCTTCGACCGGGTTCCATTGGGCAGCAACAGGGCCACCACGTCGGCTTCATTCAACGACACATTGCCGGTTCGGGGGCCGGAGCCGGCTCCGCGGGGATAGTCGTCCGCAGCGCGATGGCGGTGCTGGCCCGGTACTCCGCCATCGTGCGCTCCCGGCCGTAGCGGTGTTTCAGCCACAGGTAACAAAGGAACACCGCAGGGCCGAAGAACGCCTGCGCCGGCACGACGACGTCGGTGCGGGCGTCGATGAAGTTGATGACGAGCGGAACGAAGCTGGGCACGCAGGCACCGAACACGACGACCAGGCCGAGCGCAAGCCGGGCGGCGGGCCGGCCGTATGCCTTGTAGGCCGCGACCGCGAACATGGCGAAGATCAGCAGGTCGCCGATGCCGATGCTGTAGTTGGCGATGCCGAAGCGCATGCCCAGCGATGGGTCGAGCGGGTTCCCGAGAAAATCCTCGACGAGTTTGTTCGTCAGCGGGATTGCCGTGCTGAAGATCACGTCGTAGCCGCCGAGCGCGAGCGCGAACCACGCTACATGGCGCAGCTTCATCCCGCCTTGGACGTACAGATTGGCCACCGAGATGGCACCGAGTGCCACCAGGACGCTGAGCTCGGCCCACCACAGTTGCCATCCGACGACGCTGCCGAGCATGGTGCGGCTTGTCCAGATATTGGCGCCGATCAGCAACCCGATGCCCAGCCACACTCGTTTCTCACCGAGCAGCTGGCGGTATCCAATTGACAGCGAGGAGGCGAACGTTACTACCAGGAACAGGCTGAGCGCCCAGTGGGGCAGCGTTGCATACAGGAATGGTAAGGCAGTGATGATGGACAACAAGATCCCGATATCGCGGCCGTTGAACGTGCCGACCGGTGGTCGGTCCAGGCGCACCCGGCGGAAGTAGAACAGGGCACACGCACAGACCCCGACCGTGCCGACCAGGGTGACACCAAACTCAGTGAGGGTCTGCCGCAGGAGGGTCGGCATATCACGCTCCTACGAGTGCTTGGTGGCCGGCGAACGTGGTTTCGTGCAGGTCACTTCGGGTGGGCCGCAGCGAGGTGGCCTGGTCGTCGCTGACGATGGTCAGGTCCACCTCAAGGCCGGCCTCGGCGAAGTGGCGGCTGGCTGCGGCGTCGCCGTAGCCAGCGATGGCGGCGGCGGGCAGGGCGAGCTGGATCCTGCCGTGGTGGGCAGCGGCGCGGTAGCGTGCGGGCCAGGGTGCCGTGGGCAGGGCTTCGATAGCGTCGATCAGCTGCCGGGGCGTGACCACCTCGGCGGGGCCCAGGTGCAGCAGAGTGCCGGCCTTGCCGAGGATCTGGCTGGTTGCGGGGATGGCGGCCATCTGGCAGCTCAGCGTCTCGTCGGGCAGGCAGCGGGCCACGTCGCGGGTGTCGTAGCGGAAGACGGGCATGCAGTCGCGGTACGGGAAGTACGGGGTGATCACAACCGTGCCAAGCGCGCCAGGGGCGGCTGGCTCGCCGGTCCGCAGGTCGAGCAGCTCGACCAGGCCGGTGTTGAGGTCATAGTGCAGGTGGCCGTGGCTGCAGGTCCTTCCGGTGACCGGGATCACCTCGGTCATACTGAAGGAGTCATCGACCCTGGGCACACCGAGGGTCTGACAGGCGGCCCGTGCCAGGCTTGGGGACAGTACCTCCCCTCCCACGGCGATGCGCCGCAGGTGGAAGTCGCCCGGGCCCATGCCGCGTCGCCGGGCAGCCGTCACGAGCTCGGCGAGGTAGCTGGGGCATGTGGACAGCAGTGTCGCCCCGCCTTCGGCGAGGCTGTCGAGGGCCTCGTCCGGTGCGACGATCCCGAGCAGCCGGCATCCGGCGCCGGCCAGGCGGCAGGCTGCGGCGGACAGGTGCATGGCGGCGGTCGCGCGGGAACTGAGGTTGACCTGCATCACGTCGGCACGCCGCAGGTCGTCCCGGAGCACCGATGAAAGCGCGATCAGCGCTGGCCACAGCTCCATCTCATAACGCGACATCCAGATTTCCGCCGGACGGCCGGTGGTGCCGGTGGTGCGGGAGGTCAGATGGGCGGCAACGTCAGCGCACAAGAAGTCACCCGGCCGCTCTATCAGGTCCCGCCTGGTGGTGACCGGGATCGCGCCCAACCGGGCGACGTCGATCTCGCTGGGCCGAGCATCCACAGAGGCAAACCGTCGAGCGTAAAACTGCGACTGTACGGAAAGCCTCCGGGCGGTCCGGCGCAGGCTGCGAGTGGCGAACTCCAGTCGCGCTTCCTGGCCGGCGAGTGGTCCGCCGAGTAGCTGCTGCGCATCGGCGCCCGGCTCACCGAACTCTGCAACGGTGGCGAGCACATCATCGATCAGCCGACCGATATTGCGAGCGTCCAGCCGCCGTCCCCAGACCATGCCGATCGCCATCTGGAGCTGCCTGATGCCAGTCTCAAACATTGTTCATTCCCATCTCGTATCGGGTGCCGGGACCGGCGCCACCCGCTCTAGGGGCGGCGCCGGACACCGGCAGGACCACGCCGGCAAGGATCCCTACCTGCCGGCGAGGCCGGATCAAAAGGCGGTTCCGGTAGCGACGGTGAAAAGCACCGCGGTCAGGGAACCCATCACGTACCGAACGTGCTTGACACTGGCGATGAGCGACGACATGGCTTACCTCCTTTCCAGATCCTCGTGGGCCGATTCGGTCGATGCATGGTCAGGAGCGACCACGACGTTGAGTGTCATCTTGGGGTGCACCGAGCAGGTCAGGTAGTAGGAACCAGGCGTCTCCCACCGCTCGGTCGTGAAGACGCTGTCCGTCTGCATGAGGTGCAAGCCGAGCACCGGCACGCCGGCGGCGGGGCTGATGACGTGGCCCCCACGACCAGGGCCGATCACGTGAACAAGGCGCGAGTTGTTGGCCAGCGTGAGCCGCTCACCGCGGTGGATCGTCTCCACCGACCGAGCGAACGTCTCATCGCTCATGCCCACCGCACTGGCAGGAGGCGTCTTCGGCGCGGCACCGACAGCAGGTATCAGCAATCCGGCTAACAGCCCCGGAACGACCAAGAAAATCCGCGGTAGTGACATACCGACATGAGCTTGTTGGCCCTGCTTTGATACATGGCGGCTGACCGAACGCGCGACTCGGATCGGAAACCACGCCCTCACCTAAAAGGCCGGCGGGGCGGCGGACGTCCAGTGCAGCCCGGCACCTCAAGGCAAATCCATTAGTCCATCCGAGGTCGAACCTTATTACGGAGCTCGGGGGCGGGCTCCGGATTTGCCGAAGCTCGATCCTTCCTGGCTCGGGCGCTCTGCAGGGTTGCCTTGACTTGCGCTACGGGCGGGGCGCGAGTATTTCACTCAAGAGCGTCCAAGGGGGAGGAGCCATGGCGACACGAGCAGCACGGGCATCAACCAAGCTGCTGGAGATACTTTTCCTCTCGGGCCGGGTGGGCATCGGCACCGATCTCACCGCCAGGCTCGTCGAGTTCATCGGCGCCACCCGGACGCAGCTCGACTGCGCCATCTACGACCTCCGCCACCCCCAGGTTGCGGCTGCCCTGACCCGGATCCACCGCGCAGGGAAGAAGGTCCGCATCGCCTACGACGCCGGGGGATCCCGCCCGTCGGGCGGGATCGCCGACCCCAAGCCAGCAGGGACAGCCGACGTCCTGAAGAAGGCCGGCCTCCTCAAGGTCTCCACGCCGCTGCACCAGACGGGCCGCCACCTCATGCACCACAAGTTCTTGGTGCGGGACTCGGACACGGTGTGGACGGGATCCGCCAACCTCACGGTGGGAGGACTCGAGCGGCAGGACAACAACTGCCTTATCGCACGCTCGACCCGGCTGGCAACTCTCTACACCCAGACCTTCAACGATCTCGTGTCGCCCCCGCCGGCCATCGCCCCGCCGTCGCCTGCGGCGCCGGTGAAGGTGGGTGGGGCGGCCATCACGGTCCGCTTCTCGCCGGCCTCCGGGGAGGGCATCGAGGACGCCGTCGTCGCCACGCTGCAGAACGCCAGCAGCGTGCGGATGATGGCCTTCCTGGTCAGCGATCCCGGCATCCTGGGGCAGCTCGCCCGCTTCAAGGACGGGGGCGACATCAAGGGCATCTACGACCCCGGCGGGATGAAGGACGCCATGCGCTCCAAGACCCTCGACCGGTCGCAGTTCTGGTTCCTGCAGGACAAGGCCCGCTTCGCCGCTGCGCCGTCGCATGCCTTCAACCCGGCGCCCGGCCACGAGCAGGACTTCATGCACAACAAGGTCATGATCGTAGACGGAAAGGTCATCACCGGCAGCTACAACTTCTCCGAGAACGCCGAGACCAACGACGAGAACATGCTCGTCATCGATTCGGCCGACGTCGCGACGGCCTACACCGATTACTTCGACAAGCTCTTCGCCGCCTACCACAAGTAGCTGGCAGGTAACCTTCGTAGCCCATGCTGCTCGCCGAGGAACTGGCGTTGGTGGCCCTGCGACCCGACACGGGCCGCCATGGCCTCGGGACGAGGATCCAGCTCAACGCCGGGGCCTGGTGCAGGGTAGGGTGCTCGCTGCCGAGACCGGCGGCTCCGGCCGAGCCACTACCTGATCGATGCGCAGGCCAGGGACGACGTCCTCGCCCGGCGAGCACCAGGCAGCCGTCACGGCGGCGACGGTGCTTGCAGCCGACGCCTGAACCGCCACCCACGGAGTGGTGCCAGCACGAGCCCCTCGATGGGGTGCCACCACCCTTGACCGGTAGGTACCGACTGAGAGAGAAACGTCATTACTCAGGAACACGAAGGGGGGAAGCATGGGTCCAGCGGCAGGAGGCATCGCGGTCGTGAGGCCGGCCTCGCCGTACGAGGGGAATGCGGTCAAGGGCGTGCCGGGTGTGCTGCGCAGGTTGCGGAGGATTCAGGCCTACGCAGAGACCAGGGAGCTCCTCGGCAAGGGCGACGGCATCGCGTGCTTTAACAGCCTGTACCTGACCATCACCGAGACGGTGTACAAGGGAATCAAGGAGCGTCGCTTCGGCGACAAGAGCTTCATCACCCAACTCGATGTCACCTTCGCCAACCGCTACCTCAGTGCACTCCACGCCGCCGCGACGGGGGGCGAGGTGCCGGGGGCATGGAGCCTGCTGATCGACCGGCGGGACGACCAACGCATCAATCCCATCCAGTTCGCCGCCGCCGGCGTCAACGCCCACGTCAACTATGACCTCGCGGTTGCGGTCGTGGATGCCTGCGTCACCATCGGCACCGTTCCCGACTCGGGCACCAACCATGCCGACTACCGCGAGATCAATGCCATCTTCGCCGAGCACATGCAGCCGCTGCGGGAGCGCTACGAGCACAGCAGGCTCGTCCACCTCCTCGACCATCTGACGGCCCCGCTGCTGAACTTCATCGACAACCAGGTCGTCGTCGGCGCAAGAGCGCTCGCCTGGGAACACGCCCTCGAGCTCTGGGAGATCCGGGAGCGGCCGGCGGAGCGGGCAGCGTTCATTGGGCACCTCGACCGCGAGGCCCGAGCGGCGGGAACCATGCTCCTGGTCCACGAGCCGTAGACCTTCCCACACGGAGAGCGGGACAAAGCGTGCGAGGCAACGCCGTGCGATGCGCGAGCGTCGGGTCGAACCCGGCAAGCTCCCACGACGGAGACTCGGAGGCGGACGATGTGATGTCGGGCATGACCTTCCACGGCGGAACGATGTGATGTCGGCTCTCAGCCAAGAAGGGTGCTCTACGTGATCTGTATCAAACGTCGGGTTCGTATCTCTCAAGAATGTGGCGACAGACCACCAAGGGAGGAAGCCCATGAGAGAGGACGAAGGCGCTGCATATGCCCGGTGCCCCCACTGCGTCGAACGGCCCGCCGCCGGCCACCATCTGTGCCCCCTCAACCTCGAGGCCGATGGCTGCGAGTGCTGCGGTGTCTGCGCCAAGATCTGCTCTGACATCCGCAACCACATCGTGTTGCACACGCCGTCGGTCTTCGTTGATTACGGCATCGGGGAGATGATGGTCACCTACATCGACGAATCACCGGCGCCGGGCGCCGAGGACGACACGGGAGACGATCTCGGGGACTACGGCCTATCGGCGTAGCGGACCTGCCCAGGCACGCCCCGGTCCACCAGCCCCGCTCCGGTGGATGGCCTCCATCTCATCTCATCTGATCTTCTGGGTGGCGTCGTCCTGTCGCCGCCCGTCAGGGAAGCTTCAACTGAGCTCTTCGGTCGCAAGTTGCCATTTCTGGCCGGGCGGCAAGGAGGTTGACTGCTCGCCTCCCCAGGAGGGGATCTGGTAGTAGGCGACGCTGACGGGGTCCGTCGGCTCCGCACGGCTCAGGTCCACGATCGCGTAGGAGTGGTTGTAGTACTCGTCGACCATGCCAAGCTCAACAGTTTGCCCGCCGTAGGGCTGGTAAGGCACCTCGGCGTAGACGACCTCGTAGGGGTCGTCGCCCTGGGATTCCTCGTAGGCGCTGCTGCCCAGCAGGCGCCCCTTCGCCACCCCAAAGAGGCCGTCCTGGAACAGGGCGAGGTTATGTTCGTGGCCCCAGAACCAGCCGGCGACCTGTCCCAGGTGTGGCTGGAAGACATCGAGCAGCGACGCGTTCAGGTAGGGCTTGAGGTCAGGGTCGTTGTTGATCGTCTCGTGCGTGGAGAACACCTGGTGGTGCGACAGGAGGATGGTCGTGCCGTCGAACTTCGCAGGGTTGAGCTTGTCCTGGTGCCACGTGCACTCCGAAGACCGGAGCACCGGGCCTTGGGCGGGGTGGACCTCGTCGATGGGGTCGCTGTCGTCCTGGCCGGTGTCCATGCCGAGGAACTGCCACAGCCCGTCCTGCGTCCGGAGGCAGAAGTAGCTGGCATCCTGCCGCCATGCCGGGTTCGAAGCATTGATCGTGTCGATCAAGCCGTAGAAGCCGCTGCCCCAGTCGTAGTAGTCGTGGTTCCCCGGGATCGTGAAGACCGGCAGGTTCACACCGAACACGTTGAAGACGTTCTGGACGACTGCCGTGAAGTTGAGCATGCACTCCTGCGGCGTCCCCGAGTAGTAGATGTCCCCGAGGTGGATGATCGCCTGCGGCTGGTGGCGACCCACGACCTCCATGAGGAGAGACTCGGCGTCGTTCATGCCGGTGCCCCAGTCGCCGATGATGGCCACCGTCGCGTCGTCGGGCAGCTGGTAGTCGATCAGCGAGTAGTCGAGGTTGCCGCCCCCTTGCACCTGCCAGTCGCGGTATTGGACCTCGGGAGGCGACGGCCTGTACGCGAGGTACGTGGTCTCGCAGCTTGCCCAGCCCAGATAATCCTGGTCGCTGTAGTACCGGAACTGCGCCTCGATGGCGGACTGTTCGACGGTGTCGACGTTGCGCACCGCCTCGGCGTGGCGGAGGTGGAGCATCGACAGGTAGGCGGGCGATGCGGCGCCGGTCCCCGGTTCGCCCGGGGGGGCCAGCTTCTCTCCCCGGTTCTCTGCGGCCACGTGGCGGTTGACCGCCTCCACGAGCGGGTGGGCGAGCAACAAAGCCCGCCCACCCGCCGCGCCGGCCGCCCCCAGGCGCTCGCGCACCGTCTGCTCGGCCGCCGACTGCCACAGGGACAGCCGGCGACTGGGAACGGTGACGAGGCGGGGTGGCGTGGTTGGCCGGTGGACCATCGAGCGCCTCAGGCGAGGGAGTGGGTTGCCCTAGCCGACGTAGTAGTTGATGGAGTCGGCGTCGCCGTGGGACTGGTCGTAGGAGGTCGCAACGACCCCGGAGGGGTCACAGGAAATGCTTGCGGTGTCCGAGCCGATGTAGGGGACGTTGAAGTTGACGGTGATCTTTGCGGCGCTGGGGTTGCCAATCAGCTGCCAACTCGCCCAACCTTCGGTCCCGCTCGGGCTTGCCTCACGGCCTTCCGCCTCGAAGTGCATCGTGCTGCCGGCGGAGACGTCGACGGGGGTGGTGACCCACTTGCCCCAGCTCAGGTTGGAGCCGATCAACTTCATCTCCCAGTTGGTCCGGTTCTGCACGGCACAGATTGCCTTGTCTGCTTCACCCATGGCCATCTCTCCTTCTGATCGCGCGGACCCCCTAAAAAGGGTGAACGCTGTGCTTCACTAATTCCTCCTGAAGCACGATAGTGACTCGAAATCTCCGGGTCAATGAACCAATTGGGGGATGCCTCAGGAGCCTGGCGACGCATACGCGAACTGGTCTTCCGGTACGACAGCCGAGGTCCCGAGCTGGTTGGTCACCCGGACATCGACGGTGCCGACACCCGCCGGGGACAATGCGGTGATGGTGGAGCCGTCCCCGGCGATCCCGAGAAGGGTGGCGGGCACGATCCCGAAGTCGACGACGCTGTCGGGCGTGAAGACCACACCCGACGCGGCGGTGATCGTGACCTCGGTCCAGCCGGTCGCCGGCCCCCCGGTGGGGCTCACCGACGCCACGCTCGGTGCAACCGCCGGAAGGGGAGGAGCGCCGAGCAGGCCCAGGTAGGTGTTGTTGGCGTGCTGGTAGGCAACCTCGGCCTCCCAATCCCCAACCGACGTGATCTCGGAAGGGGCCGGGCTGTAGCAGCCGAAGCTCTGGTTGAGTGCCGGCTGCTGCGTCGGTTGGGTGTAGGTGCTGGCGGGGGCGTCCGCGGCCAGGTTCGTGACGATGCCCTCGATGGTTTTCTGCAGCACCCACGGGGCGCTGCCCATCCCGCCGGTGGGCATGCCGGGATAGAAGTACTCGACGGGCAAGGGGTTCTGCGACTGGTCGCCCGTGAGGTTCCACCATGCGTTGGGCACGGCGTCGTACTGGTTCCAGACGCACGTGGCGGCCGTGCCGGGGGGGAACTGGGTATCGAACCAGGAGGCGAACGCGCCATCGCCGGCGGTGGGTGCGGCGAACGTGTACACCTGGAAGCTCGGGGCGGGGATGAAGGTCTGCGTCTTGAGGTAGAGGCTCACCGTGGTGGCCAGCGCCCCGCCCAGGCTGTGGCCGCAGACGAAGATCGTCGGTGCTGCGCTCTGGGCGGCCACCACCTCGGTCAGGGTCTGGAGCAGCGTCGTGCCCATGGTGATCCCGGTGAATGCCTCCATTGCCCCCTGGGAGATGGAGACCGGCGACGGAGGGGTCCCAGCGGCGTCGAACTCGAGGAGCGTCCCCACATCCATGTCCTCGGCAGTGTCGATCGCCGACCCCATCACGGTGCCCCGGAGGCAGACCGCGAGCTGGGGGGTCCCCGACGCCGTGTTCTGAGCGATGTACACGAGGTTGGCCCGGTCCTGCGTGAGGCCCACCCAGAGGGCCTGCCAGTCCCCCGCGGTGGCCAGCGCAGCGTTGGCGAGTTGCGTGTTGATCCCTGCGAGGATGCGTTCGGCCTGTTGGGCCGCCGTCTCACCCGAGGGCCGCTCGGTGGCTGCGCTGGCGGCGAGGGCGGCAAGGGTCATCATGACCTGCACCTCGGTGAAGCCGGTGAGGTACTGGAACTGGTCGGCGCTCGATGTCGGTGAGGTTCCCGACGATATCGAGACCGTCACGTCGACCACGGAAGACCCGTCGCCCTCCGGAGCCGGTGCGGTCGCCTGGATCTCGGTTGGCAGGAGCACCTGGACGTTGGTGCTCTCCACGCCACCGAAGGCGACCGAGGTGACGTCCGAGAAGCCGGTGCCGGTGATCGTCACCGCTGTGCCTCCGGTTGAAGGTCCCGAGCCCGGGCACACGACAGCAACCGTGAGGTAGGCGAACCGGTCGGCGGTCGACGTCGGCGACGTCCCCGACGGGGTGGTGACCGTCACATCGACCACCGGCGCCTGATCCTCACCCGTGGGCAGGGGGGGTGACGTGGCATCGATCGTGGTGTCGGAGACGACGGTGAACTCGGAGGTTGCGAGGGCCACCGTGCCGAAGGCGACACCGGTCGCTCCCGTGAGGCTCTTGCCGCTGATGGTGACCGGCGTTCCACCGGTGGTCGGTCCGTTGCCCGGGCCGACGGAGGAGACCGTGGGTTTCTTCCCGAACCCCGCAGATGCAGCCGTGTCGTCGCGGATTGACGTCGCCATCGCCTGTTCGCCTCCTGTCGCTCGATGGTCCGTTCGGTGAAGCACTACGAATCGGGGAAATCCTATATCGACTAATAGCCAAGAACTACTAGAACGATTCTTTACGGTTTATCGCCAAATCCCCTCACTTCTGGCTCCCGGATCAGACGGGGGGTGGATCCTGGACCTGGCAGCCGATCCACAGGGGTGCTCGCCACGCAGGCGGTCGTCGGTGACCCCGACTGCGGCGGGACTGCCGGAGGTTACGGTACGGCGGAGCCAGCGAGTTCAACCGGCCCTTGCGGGAGGCCGGGTGCCGGCGGGACAACCTTCCGGGCCGGCTCGTAGATGCAGAATCCTCCCACCTCGTAGCTTTGATAGCTGACGCCCAGCGTTTGCAACTGCGTTACGAATTGGTATTCAGGGAGACTGCCGTTGAGAAAGATGAAGACCGGATTGGCAGCGCGACGGGCCTCCGAATCATAAGGGAGGTAACGGATCGGAGATATCGGGGAGGCCACGATTGCTTCTCGAGTCTCGAAGCTGAGCCGGTAACTAATCCAGTAGTCCGCGAAAGCCCGATCGACGCGGTGGGACTCCCAGGCTGACCCGGATCGCGGCGCCACTGCAGCTCGAGCGGGACCGACTGGATGCGGCGCTCCGTGAGCTCGATGGTGAGCACGCCAGGGCAGCCGCAGAGCTCGTCGGGCTGCGTGGCGACCACGAGGCGCTGCGCGACGAGGTGCTGCGGCTGGCCAGACGGTGGAGATGCTCCACCGCCAGTCCGCCCCCGTTCTCCAAGAACAACCACGCCACGCATCCGCGACGCCCCGGCCGCCGGCCGGGGCTCGCCTACGGCACCAGGGCTCACCGGCAGGTCCCCGACCACATCGACGAGACGGTGACCGTGCCCTTCCCGAGGTACTGTCCCGGTTGCGGAGCCGAGGCCGTCTACGAGGGGACCGAGCACGTCTGCCAGCAGGAGCTGCCCCGCCTGGCCGTGCACAACCGCTGCTTCGCGCTCCAGCGAGGCCGCTGCCCACGCTGCGGGGCGGCGGTACGGGGGCGCCACCCCGACCAGGCCTCGTCGGCCAAGGGTGCCGCCGGCTGCCACCTCGGGGCCGCTCGCCGCTGCCCACGCGGTGGTGCTGAACAAGGAGTGCGGGCTGTCGGCCACCAAAATCGCCAGGCTCTTCGGGCTGCTCGGCATCTGTGTCACCCCGGGGGGGTCGTCGGCCTCCTGCACCGGGCCGCCCGGGCGGCCCTGCCCACCTACCGGGGCCTGGTCGCAGGGGTGCGCAACTCGGGCGTCGTCTCCCCCGACGAGACGGGCTGGCGGGCCGGGGGGCATGGCTGTGGGCCTTCGTGGGCGAGGGGGTCACCGTCTACCTCATCGCCGCCGGCCGGGGCTACGCCCAGGCGGTGGTCGTGCTCGGGGGAGACTTCGCCGGGGTGATCGTGGGTGACGGCTGGGCCTCCTACCGCAGGTTCGCACTCGCCACCCACCAGAGCTGCCTGGCCCACCTGCTGTGGCGCTGCCACGAGATGACCCAGGCCTCCCCCGATGCGACGGATCTGGCCCTGGCGGTCGCAGCCCTGCTGAAGGATGCCCTTGCCCTCCGGGACGGGGCCGCCGCAGGGGAGGTGGACGCCGAGGCCTACGTGGAGGAGCTCGCCAGCCTCGCCCGACGCCGGGACGCGCTCATCGAGCGAACGCCCGACGACCCAGCCGAGGCCCGCCTCGTCAAGCACCTGCGCCGGGAGGCCGGGGCGCTCTTCAGCTTCCTCACGCTGCCGGGGGTGCGGCCACCAACCACTACGTCGAGCGGGCCATCCGTCCCGCCGTGGTCAACCGGAAGTCCTGGGGTGGCAATCTCACCTGGTGCGGGGCCGCCACCCAGCAGGTGCTCTCCAGCGTGCTCCGCACCGCCCGACAGCAGGGCACGGATCCCGTCATCATGGCGCAGCTCCTGGGCGCCGCAGGCCCTGTCGTGGCCGACCTCGCGATTCCCGGGCCCAGGCCCCGCAGACTCGCCCTCCCGGCTGCCCGCTCCCCGTAATCTGCAACCTTGCACAGCCCAGACGAGAGCGGGGACCGACCCCGGGCCAGGTACCGCATCGTGATCTACGAGTTGTTCCAGGGCCGGACTGAGAAGCTCGCCACCTACACCGGGGACGTCTACCACGTGGTCGTGAGTACTGACGAGGCGACCCGCCGGACCATCTACCCCGAACGGGCGGTGACCCGAGACGGCCAATGCCCTCTCCCGGCTGATTGCCGACAACCCCATCATCCCTCGGGCTGAATAGGACGAACGGGCGCTAACTCAATACCGCGCAACAACTTCCGGACCTCTTGACGCCCAGACTCGTGAAGCTCCAGGAACGGATCCGCCTCTGGAGGATCCCTGAGCAAGCGGTGCGTGCCCGTTGGTACAGATCGGATCATTGACCCTCGCCTCGAACCCATAGCGCTCCAGCCGGCCCGCGCCCTCCGACAGATTCGCGGGAACGATGCCTCCCCCACCATACCGTGACCCGCGGTTCAGGTGGGCTCGAGGGCAGTCACATTCGAATGCGACAACCCGTCGAGGCGCGATCGAAGTCGGCCGTCTCCACAAGTGCCTTGCCGGGCCACGAGCAGCGCCGCGCCACGGAGATCGACGCCAGCCGGATCTCGGAGATCGGCCCCGACCTGATCCTCACCCAGGACTTCTGCCGGGTGTGCGGCCGACAGATGGTCGAGGTCGCCGGTCGCAAGCCGCTTCTGGCGAGGACGGGGACTCCCTCGCGTCGATTGCGTGGGAGAACGTGGCCGACCAGAACTCAGAGGTGGCCGTACGCTTATTTCTCTTGCCCGGGCTCCAAGGGTCGTCGCCGGCATGGAGGCGCTGGCTGAACGCTCCATTTCCGGTGCTGTGTCGGCACCTCGGCCCGACGACGCCGATTGTCTCGGCTCTCACATGCCGGCGATGGTCGGGGTCGCCACATGGAAGTTGTTGATCCCCTCGCCGGTGGCTTGGCCCGCGCTGGCGTCGTTCTTCCAAAGGTACAGGGGATGCCCATTGTAGGTGACCTGGCTGCCGTTGACATTGGTCTCGACTCCCAGCGTCCCCGGAAGGCTCGCCGAGCTACCCGGCGTTCCCGAGGGAAGGAGGAGGGGCGGCCAGGCTGCGGCACAGGCTCCCGAGCAGACCGAAGTCGGCGTGTCGCTGGTGTGGTAGTAGAGAGTAAAACCTTGAGCGTTCGTCAACACGGTTTCAGACTTGCCGGAGACGGTCGTGGTGCCAGTGTGCACGACGACCACTCCCGCGGCCGCCGCCGTGGGCGAAGCCAAGGCTGGAGTCGGGCTCGGCGACGAGCTGGAAGCCGCCACGGTGGGGGTTGGTGTCGAACTCGGGCCAGCGCTTGGAGTCGACTTGGCGCACGCCGAGAGCAGAGCGATCATACCTGCGA